>Ga0153996_1001126_pt1 | contig 11068 bp, 9 predicted proteins | sample TSNC080MetaG_FD_104728 | JGI IMG/M metagenome (GOLD analysis project Ga0153996, IMG submission 104728) | Attine ant fungus gardens microbial communities from North Carolina, USA - TSNC080 MetaG | ecosystem: Host-associated > Fungi > Mycelium > Unclassified | place: USA: North Carolina, Lumber... | reverse complement strand
CCTTGTTACCCGTCGGACTAGAACTGGCTTGTGAGGTGACTAGGAATGCAGAGGGAAGCTCAGCCATTCTTTGGTTCATGTTAGTTCCATGCGTCTGTTTTTCAGAGCACCTTTTCTGAATAATGTTCTCATACAGGGGAAATCTGTTTGGAGTTATGTTCATTCTTGGTAAGCCATCAAGCCAAGGCCAGTCCATTCTCATTATCTCGGACTTTATAGTGCAAGGAGCACTTCGAGCCGATGACAATGCAACACCTCCACTCAATATGCATCGTGCCTTAGTTTTCAACGGTTCATTCATTATAATCGCCTGCTCCTTGATCTTCTTCGTACAAGGGAATCAAGTGCGGAAACGATCAGACGAGGAAAAACTTAGGGAAACGTTACATCAGTGATCGACGTTTGTACTTTGATGTTCGAGAATACTGTCTAATGATCGTCTGATATGAACGACTGCTTGATGCGGTTATAGCCATCATCTATTTGGGTTGTCATATGAGATCCGCGATAAATACCGTCAATGAGAGTTCCCCCTATCAGTGATCTTGATATTGTGGGATTTTTTTTTTGGTAGGGTAAAAACTAGCATTCCAGTGCAGAGCAAAAGCAAGCAAATGCTCTACAGTGTGGGCTTGGACTAGTCCAACCCACTAAAAACCCCAGGTACTTAAACCTTTCTGGGTTCCCTACCTAAGTAGAGTTCCAGCCTTTTGGCTCCCAGTCCCTTGGGCAGATCTGGTGGTTTTAGGCTTTCACCTAGGTTGTTTCCATGTCTCCTTGTCTGTTGTTTTTTGTCTATTTTGTCAAAGTTTTAACATCTATTTTCTTTCTACTCTTATTATTGTGTTTTTGTCTCATTAAGATATTCTTTTATTTCTTGTGGTCTGTGTTGTCTTATTGCTTCCATCATTGTTTTATGTGTTAAGTCATTTTTGTTAAGTCATTCTTGTTGCTGGTTTGTTGTTCTTGAATTTACTACTCTTAGTTCTGTTTTCTCTTTGTCATTTGTCTCTTTTTGTTGAGCATATGTTAGTGTATGGTGCTATTGTCTATGATTTTCATTTCAGTCTCCATTCTTTTCTTTGAGGTTGTAGTATGTGTTGTTCATTTTAGTATTGTTGCTGTTGCTGTTGTTGTTGTCTCTTTGTCTATGGGCTTTGTTTGATGTTTCTTGTATTGTTGTTGTTGATCTTCTCTTGGCTTCCTTTGTAGGTCTATCTTGCTTTGTTTTGGTCAATTATTGTCTGCTTTATGGAGTCAATTTGGTTTAAGGTTATAGATTCATTTTACTTATATGTGATGTCTTTTATACATGGTTTTTTGTGATATGGGGCTTGGATTAGTCTCTTGGGTCTTAATTTGAGGCATTTGTCATAGATTATTATATTGAGTCTTTTTATTGTCTTTGGTGTTGTCTTAGTGTATTTTCTACACTTGTGGAGTCTTCCATATGGCTTCCACTTACATTTTCAAACACTTGACAAAGTTTATGACTCTGAGCCCAGGGCCTGCAACAAGGGGTGCTTGTGGATATGACTCTGTTCTATCACAAATGGTCATTTACTTGATTTGTGATGGTCTGTGCACTAGAACAAGCCATCACATGCTACTACCTATTGTTCTACATATGGTAGTACCTTTGTGTTCTAAAATATGATAACTTCACCATATGGAGGCTGTTCTTTGTTCTAACAAAAGGCAGATGACTATCTATGGGTAATTAATTAATGTCCATGTATGTAAGAAAGCTAAACTCCAAGCCAGAATTAAGCCAACTGCTCTTTGTTCAGTGATTGACAAAGAGAACTTGATAGAGTCCCTATTAGATTTACTACACTATATATACAATTACTATCGTGGCTATGTGTCTTGTCTCCTACAGTCCTCATGTCCATCAGCTAACTTCTTTGTCACATACCGTGACCATGACCTGTAACTCTCATGTGACATGACCATTCTGTGACTTTGGTCACACCTTTGTGACTCTATGATGGTCATGTGATACTTTCCCATACCTTACCCTAGTAATAAAGAAAAGAAAAGAAATATTAAATAATAACTTAGCTGTTTTGTCAAGTCATGACACATAGTTGATATAGTATCTTAAGAACTATCACAAAAGGTCACTTACTAATTTGTGATGGGTGTTTTGATACTTGAATAGTTCAAAAAAGCAAAGTTTAGACAATGACAAAAGATGTTGTTAAGTCTTAGGTCTAATCCTTAGACTATGAGTCCTTAAATATAAAAAAGTAATGGTCTGTGCACTAGGACAGATCATCATATGCTACTACCTATTGTTCTACATATGGTAGTGCTTTTGTGCTAGAAATAGTGATAACTTAACCATATGGAGGCTGTTCTTTGTTCTAAGAAAAGGACAGATGACTATCTATAGGTAATTAATGAAGTCTATGTGCAAACATTGAGGACTTCATATCTCCACTAATATTAATTGCCTTGAGGTTGTTTTAGGCTCATTCTGAGTATTATAAAGAAAGCTTTTGCTGAGCCTAGAACCAAAGCATCAATTATGGCAGTTTCTGAGATATTAGCAATTTAATAAACAGTAACATGGTAATTACCTGTTTATTTGCTTAATATCTCAGCTAATATTGATTGCCTCGAGACGTGACTGGCATTGATTGAAAGGTCTTTTTGAGGTCTTTCCATAGTCGTTAAGACCATGAGAATCATTGAAGAATTGATGGAGATATGGCCAAATGAAGTTTGTGACTAGAACACTTCAACTTCTTGATTGATCCTTTCTGTTTGGCCATCTATTTGAGGATAGTAGGCTGTTAACATTGTTCTTTTGATTTCTAATGCTTTGTAAAGTTCTCCCATAAACATAGATATGAATTGGGGTCCTCGATCGCTAATAATTCTTTTTGGTATACCATATGTTATCCTAATATATCCTTACTACTTTGCCTAAGGAGATTGAACTTGTTGTAGTCACAAGTTTAATCATTTTGGAGAATTAATCTATTATGTGTCATAACTTGGCAAAACAACTAAGTCATTATTTATATTTCTTTTCTTTTCTTTTTCTTTTGGACTTACTATACAAGGAAGGAGTATGGGAAAGTGTCACATGACAAAGTCATATGTCACAGGCAGACATCACACAAATCAAGTCATATGACAACCATGGGAAAGTAGTGCACAGATCATGTAGTAATTGTATAAGTAGTGTATAAGAAATACATAAGAACTCTATCAAGTTTTCCTTGTCAAGCACTGATAAAGGAGCAGTTGGCTTTATTCTGGCTCAGGAGTTAGCTATTCTGATATTATGACCAGAATAGCATTCTTGTCTTCTAATCTTGGTAAAGGTCCTATAATATTGATACTGATTTCTTCCCATAGTGTTTTTGGCATGAATAAGAGATATAGGGGTGTTGCTTTCTTTATGTGTTGCACCTTGTTCTGTTGACATTCCTGATATCCTTGAACATATTTTTGTATGTCATTATATATTCTGGACCACCAATAGTTTCTCTTAATTAGTTCCATCATTCTTTATTGTTCTAGATATCTGACATCTAGTGGGTTGTGGTTGTCATTGAGTATTTCATCTCAAAGTTGTTTGTTCCTTGGTATGTAGATCTTACTACCTATATGGACAATTTTTTCTTCTTTCTATGCTTGTCTATCTTTTTTCTCTAATATTTTTGTTATTTCTTTTTTTCTTGTTTGTATTTTCTTAATTTGTGTTTGTATTCCTTTTTCTGCTATTTGTAAATGTTCTTGTCTGAGTAGTATGATAAGTGTTCTGTCACAAACTTCATTTGGCCATATCTCCATCAATTCTTCAATGATTCTCATAGTCTTAATAGCTATGGAAAGCCCTTAAAAGGACCTTTTGATTGACACCAGTCATGTCTCAAGACAATCAATACATGCTGAGATATTAAGCAGATCAACAGATAACTACTATGTTACTATTTATTATGTAAGACTCTAGCCAAGATGACTTAAGTCTACTCCAAATCAGAGTTGACAAGAAAAACTTGATAGAGTTCCCATTTGATTTTGTACACTATTGTTATGAGAGCCCCAGAAAGGAAATAACTTCTTGCACTTTTGAACAGTTAATTCACAATCTCAAGACATACAATGGGATAAAACTATAAATAGCATGGAAAACTTAAGTAAACCACATCATATAATTAGGTCAGGTGATTATAGAATATTCTGGAAAAACATGTGACTATAAGACTTTTATGCACAGACCATGTAAAAGTAGTATAAGTAGTATACAAAATACAACAGAAAACTCTATTAAGTTCTTTTTGAACATTCACCTAGGATGATCACTAAGAACTATCACAGTCCTTCGATAACAACTATATATACAACTACTATTGTAGCTATGCACTTTATCTCCCACAGTCCTCATGTTACCCATCATGTGTTGTGACCTGTGACTGTGACATGACTCCTTTCCCGCACTTTACCTTTATAGTAGTGATTCAACTAAATAAAAGAAAAAGGAAATTGAAAATAAAAATAGAAAATGACTTAGCCATTTTGCTAAGTCATGATATATTAACATGTTGTAAAAAAGTAGAGTTTACAAGCCAACACAAGGAACCAGTACCCCCACCTGACATTGTCAATGAGGAAGAAAAATACAAAGTAGAAAAAATTAGGGAACATCAAAAAAAAAAGAAGAGGCACCTAATTCCTAATTCACTGGAAAGGATATAGAAATGAACACAACTAATGGATAGTAGAGATAAATTTACCACATGCAAAAAAGGCAATTCAAGACTATTGGACACAGCTTTTGAGATAAAATCTTTAAAAGAGGACACTAAAGGTCAATTTCTGATATTTCAAATACATACTAGCAACCAAGAAATACCTTTTAAAATCATGTCTTTTGTTACCAATGCTGTTATCAATACCTTTACTACTGCTACTTCCCTTACCTAGAACCAGGAAATTTATAACAAGATTATACATTGTAACAATCAAACCAAAGATTGGGCTAGTAAGATGGATCACATTATCCAAGCCATTGAAGTTATAGCAGGACTCAAAGAAAAAGCAGAAGAACTAGTTAGGATGGCTGATATTATCAACAACACTATGGCAGATGCAGAAACAGGAATGCTACTTGCAGGAGAAGAATATCATACAGAAAATACCATACAGTAGTTAATGAACTTACAACATGCTAAGACCAAAACCATCCAGTAATTGACAATTATATTCAAGGTCTACAAGAATCATTTGTCCATACTAATTAGTTTTCATTCCTTTCACATGTCAAACCAATAATTTTCCCAAAAGAAAACAAAGAAGAAAAAGAAAAAGTTATATTGATATGTATCAGGAAAGCTAACTCCAAGCTAGAATTAAGCCAACTGCTCTTTATTAGCATTAGACAAAGAGAACTCATTAGAGTCCTTGCTATATTGGGTTAATCTACTTATACTAATTCTAGTTGGTCTATGCACTCTTTACTTATGCTTCTAGCTAAACTCTTGTGATATCATGTGCTATGACATATGCCATGACTTATGTGACTTTTGATGTCACATCCTGTCACAAAGTGTAACATGACTTTCCCATACTATTTATAGAAAAATAAATGAAAATAAAATGAAAAGGAAAATAAAATGTCTTGGTAAGGTGATTCATGACAATATACCCCTCTTTACTACCACCTGACAACAAATCCACAACTATGTTATCAAGCAATGAGTCAATAATATCAGTATCAAAGAACCCCAATAACCAACTAGTTGAAGAAATTGATAATCTCATTACATTCTTAAAACAGTTCAAAGTATCTTCTGTTATGACTTGGCAAAATAGCTAAGTTAATATTTATATTTCTTTTCTAGACTTACTACATAAGGATAGAACATGAGAAAGTATCATGTGACTAAGTGTCACAAAGGTCACAAGTCACAGTTAGGTAATGTCACATGACTAAGTCACATGAGGACCATGGGAAAGTAGTACACAGACTATGTAGTAGTTGTATAAGTAGTATATAGAATTAAATGAGAACTCTATTGAGTTCTCCTTGTCAACTTAGACTTGAAGTGGATTTTAGTCATCTTGGCTAAGGTCTTACACCTTCTAATGTCACTTTTTTCTTACCACCTACTGAATATTATACCATTAGCAAAAATAGAGAAAATAGCTTAAGATATTGGAACTAGATCATTAAAGAATTACTCAAGTTCAAACAAAATTTAGAAACAGTACAAATGTAAGAACTTAGTTGTGATAACTTAATCCCACTTCTTATCTGAGTTAACAAGGAGAACTCAATGGAGTTCCCATTAGATTTTCTATACTACTTATACAACTACTACATGGTCTGTGTACTACTTTCCCACATTCATTCATGTGACTGTGACGCTTGTGATGTGACACTTTCCCACACTCTCTTCTATCTAGTAAGTCCAAGATAAAAGAAAAAAAAAAGAAATATAAATAATGACTTAGCCGTTTTGCCAAGTCATGACATATTGGCCCATATGCTCTTATATACATTATAAAAGCTACCTTCTATTCATTTTATTTCTTGATTCTGACATTATTATATTCCCATCTTAGATCCAATTTTATGAATATCTTCTTGTTCCTTACTCCATCTAGGATATCAGCAATTAGTAGTAATGGGTATCTATTTTTTATGGTCCACTAGTTCATATGCCTATAATCTTATACCATTTGTTACTTTATATCCTTTTTGGCTAAAAGTGAACTATGTAAGGTTTAGCAGTAAGTACTTAACCCTACTCCTTATCTGAGTTGATCAAGGAGAACTTAATAGAGTTCCTGTTAGATTTTGTATACTATATATATACAAGTAATAACCCTAACCCTGCTATAATGTTCTACATTTTCCTATGAGTCACTTTCTTCTTATATGTTCATTGATAAGAAAATAGATAAAAGAAAAAAAAAGAAAAAAAATAATGACTTAGCCATTTGTGATGATTTCAATAGTCAAATGTATTCTTTATATAGTTGATCCTTCACAAATGCTTGTACTTTCTCCTACTCCTCTCTTGATAATAAATATACCTTTCTTTTTTTTAGCATGAACTTCTTCTTTAGTTCTATTGCATGGTCTTAGGCCTTTCATACTAGTATGTATTCTAATTCTACCTTCCCAAATACTTTTTTCTATCTCCAAAACCTTTTTGGTACTAGCTTTTTTAAAGTTTCTTTATCTAACTTCTCTTCTCTTCTCACTTGTTTTTTCTCTTTATTTTTTCTCTTTCTTTGGTTCCTTTCACATAAAGGTAGGCACCTTGTCATTTTTATCTTTCCTTTTTCCTAGTCAATATTAAGATTGTGTACTGCTAATCATAGTATTCCTAAAATTACTTCTATTCTCCCTAAGTTATATATATCTATCTTTACTCATTCTATATGTCCTTTATAGTACAAGTTGTACTCTATCTCATGCATTACCATTTCTTTGCTATTTTTTGTTCTGTTGGATTTCTAATCTAGATGAACTTTACCAATTTCTTTTTCTTAAACCCCCATTTTTCTACAAACTTCCTATCCACAAATAATCCAGTTTGTCATGACTTGGCAAAACAGCTAAGTCATTATTTAATATTTCTTTTTCTTTTCTTTTATTACTAAGGTGGAGTATGGGAAATATCACATGACAAGTCACAGAGTCACATTTGTGTGTGACAATGGTCACAAATAGTCACATCATGGTTATAGTCACAGCATGTGACAAAGAAGTCAGCTGATGGACCTGTGGGAGATAAGACACATAGCCACAATAGTAATTGTATATATAGTGTAGCAAATCTAACAGGGACTCTATCAAGTTCTCTTTGTCAAATACTGATAAAGAGCAGTTGGCTTTATTCCAGCTCAGGAGTTGGCTCACTGACACAGTTGCTCTACTATCCAACAATGCTTTGATAGATACTCCTTTTGTTATGACTTGGCAAAATGGCTAAGTTATTATTTATTTTTCTTTTTCTTTTTCTTTTTCTTTTTCTTTTATCTTGGACTTACTATACAGAAGGGAGTGTGGGAAAGTGTCACAGTCACATGACAGGAAGTCACAGCAATCACATGATAGGTCACATGATAGGCATGGGAAAGTAGTGCACAGACCATGTAGTAGTTGTATAAATAGTGTAGAAAATCTAATGGGAACTCTATCGAGTTCTCTTTGTCAATTGCTGAACAAAGAGCAGTTGGCTTAATTCTGGCTTGGAGTTTAGCTTTCTTACACCTTGTTAGGTTTGACTCCAGGGAGGGAATTCTTCTATGGGGGCTTGGCCTCAACAATGAGTTGTGCCTGCTCCTACACTTGCCCCTTCTAGGACTCAAGGGGATTTATTAAGAGAGAGAGAAATGTGAGTTGACAAGGGTGGGGTCCTCCTGAGGGAGAACAAAACTAAGGTAGTTACAACAATTGGTAATTATTTGGAGGGTTCTGGAAAGGCTGATGGTGAGCTGACTAATCCCTGTGCATGCATGACATGCATGCAGTATGCATCACTGTGTCACAATGGTGACACACCTTTGTGGTTTATTTTTTCTACCCCCACTTGCATTCATACTTCTTTTAATGGTTTCATTGTTCTTCTCTATCACAAATAGTCACTTACTAATTTGAGATTCTAAATGCTAGAGCTCAAAAGGGCTTAGAAGTGAAGTTTAGACAGTGACAAAAGATGTTGTTAAGTCTGAGGTCTAATCCTTAGACAGAAAGTCCTTATATACATAATTGTAATGGTCTGTGCACTAGAACAGACTATCACATGCTATTACCTATTGTTCTACATATGGTAGTGCCTTTGTACTTAAAAATGTGATAACTTAACCATATGGAGGCTATCTTTTGCTCTAATAAAAGGCAGATGAGTATTTATGGATAATTAATTAAGTCTATGTGCAAACATTGAGGATTTCATATCTCTGTTGATATTGATTGCCTCAAAGTCATTCTAGACTCATTATGAGTGGTATAAAGAGGGTTTCTTCTGACCCTAGAAGTAAAGTATAGATCATGGTAGTTTTTGAGATATTGGCAATTTAATATGTGGTATTGTAGAGGTTACCTACTGATTGCCTGATATCTTGGCCAATATTGATTGCCTCAAGATGTATTTGGTATTGATCCAAAGGCCTTCTTAAGAGCTTTCTTGTGCTATTAAGACCATAGAAATCATTGAAGAATTGATGAAAATAGGTCTGAATGAAGTTTGTAATACACAAATTAGTAAGTAGCCATTTGTGATAGAGCACAGTAGACTTACAAACAACACTACTTGCTGTTCCATAGACAGTTGTAGGAAGGGAACATAGTAGACTGATTTCAACATAGTTATCTTTACTCAGAATTAGTAGAGGTAATCATCCAGGCCAAAGGCCAAACATAGAGGGGTCCTTATACAGCCAAGTGACTAAGCTTTTGCCCCTCTCTCTACACTAACAAAAAGGAAGAGATATACTATCCAGAAGACTTGGGCTAATTATCTTCACTAGTTTCATATCCTTGAAGAAAAAGAAGGCAATAGAGAAATCATTTCATCTCTGAAGTTGTGGTCCCTCAAAAAATGAGGTTCATTGTCTCACAGCTGCACTCTGGACAAAGGCTATCTTTTTCAGCAGGCTGGGTGCTTTCAGGGCATGTCCCTTACACTATTTTAGACTAATATGGGCTTATCCTGCACTTATATGATGGCAGGTCCCCAGAAGTGCATGACATTTGTGACATCCAGATTGAGCGGACAGCCAAGTGACAGATCAGTTGACAGCATCACGCGGCCGGCGAGTGGACAGCTGATTGTTCGCCGTGTCAAGATGATTGCAAGGAGATACCGCATTGCACAACCAACACGACACAGTGTGACAATGTGACATTACCTCTATGAATTTCAGATTCATCTCCTCAGGCTTCATGCGCGTACTATATCCTCAATGGAAGTCACCCAAAGTCTGACGAGCAACTTGACGTCCCAATGATCATATCATTCCTATGCATCATCTGATCGACGCTGTAACGGCATTGAAAATTCCAAATGCTTCGACAGCTAGAATCTTTTCACATGGTTCAAAAAGTGGCTTACCCTCGACGAGAGCTGTAATCCATCTACTTTCTCCAAAGTATGCACATTGTGTTGGAATATTGAGTGCCACAACAAAAATAAGTCTCTCGGTGGATCATGAACTACATTTCATGATGATAGATAAATAGAGATGGTGCTCAATGTGCGTTTGCAACGAGTATTCGCTCTTCCAGTTTTTCAACTCAAAACATTATTCTCAGTAAAGCAACAGGGTGGTTTCTCACTACAGAAATAGGAATTTGGTGCAGCTGGCACGGCGGACTACTTGATTCTGCGTCTACATGTGCCGGAGAACTAGGTTGGAAGGGTTCATCCAGGAAGACGCAGCGGTATGATTGCGGACAATCGGAGGTTGGGAAAATTCATTTCTTGAGGAACAGAAGCAAAAGCGACATAGGACAGGCAATTTAGACCATGGGAAATCAGTGCGAGAACTGAAATGTTCTACCTATCAGGCGTTCCTTGGGATCTTGACACAGCGTGAAGATAGCTGTCGAAAAAAGAAGATTGATGTCATGCATTGCCGAACAACAGAAGCAGATCACTTAAACCGTTGTATTGCCGTTGTACTGACACATGGCTTCCTTCTGGACATACTGCTATCCACTAGTGAACTTCGCCTACACCTTTCTCCCGTATATACATCTCAAAAATATCGGGCCCTGTTGAGGCCCTCTACGTCCCAACATTAGTGAATAGAAATACTGAGTCTAGACATCTCCGGCATAGCAGCTGATCAAAGTTTCAGATTTCACCAACGACTGTAGGTTAACGCTAACTGCAGGCTCTGGCATGACCACGAACCAAATTTTACTTTTATTTCAATCTTTATGGTAAAGAATCCATGTGGCTAATCTACCATCAGTCCAATAACATATTCCACAACAATGATTGATAATGCAAGAGTAATGAAGAGCTAACATAGTTGACAGAGCCACCAGGCGCAAAGGATGCTCGCTCACGGTCTCATAGTAATGGTG
>Ga0153996_1001125_pt1 | contig 11071 bp, 13 predicted proteins | sample TSNC080MetaG_FD_104728 | JGI IMG/M metagenome (GOLD analysis project Ga0153996, IMG submission 104728) | Attine ant fungus gardens microbial communities from North Carolina, USA - TSNC080 MetaG | ecosystem: Host-associated > Fungi > Mycelium > Unclassified | place: USA: North Carolina, Lumber... | reverse complement strand
TACTTGACAACTTCAATGTATGTGCAAATCTATATTCTTGATACAGCAAAGCAACTCAATGTTAGGAAAGCCAACAATAATAGCCTAGATCCTATGGTAATAGACAATCTTCAAATAATGCTCCTACATAGTCATCCATATATTGGTTGATAAAGCTGGTAAAAAAGCAAGAGGAGATCACAATTAGACTACATATAAATTTACAACAGGATCAAAAATGTTATCATAATGACTTTTAGAAGTAACTCAGGTTGCAATACTCAATAAAGACTTGAGAGGGCAAGTTGTTGAAGGTTGCAATTCGAGACTGGTTTCAGAGAGTTTCAGCAGCCGGTATCACTCCATTCCTATCACAAAAATTTCTTCTTTGTCAGCATAAATTTTTGTTAGTCCTTAAAATGTAAACACACCTTTACTTGAAGTCTGACTCACTTTGTTTGGACTTCAGGTGTATATTAGTTATTTTTCCTTTGTTAATAAATGACTCACTTTGTTCGGACTTTAGGCATCGTTCTGTTGATTATTGAGGTTCATAAGTGCACATTCGTTCCCCTGCCTATACCTCTTAGAGGTTATGGGACCCATCCTTGAAGCTAACATCAATATGTCTGACACTCTCTATTTCCCAAAACTAAATGGCTCCAACTATGACTCTTGGGCTACTAACATGAAGTCTGCTCTTCAATCACGTTTTTTATGGCTTTATGTCAATGGTGAAGAAGATATGCCTACAGTTGTCAAATCTACCTTCCCCTTCAGCTGATAGAACATCAAAGAAATATAAGAGTTGGAAAGAAGACCGAGAGCAGTACAAAACCTGGTTGTGAATGGATAGCGCTGCCATGGGGTTACTGAATGGTTCTATTGATTCCACTCAGTCGGGTCATGTCGCAAATTTGTCTACTTCAAAGAAGATCTGGGATACTCTATATTAGATCAATGTTAAAGACTGACAAAGCCTTAATGTTTATGCACTTGTAGAGGAGATCTGGAGCATGAATTGGGATGGTGTTATTCCTATGCCTGACTATATTGAAAGGATGATTGATATTCATCGTCGGATCGTTGAAGGAAAGGATACCATAGATGATATGATGCTCACCTATGCTATTTTTCGCTCACTTCCTAATGACAATGTTGAGTGGAATGTTCTCAAGACGTCTCTTATCAAAAAAGGGTCAAGCCTTACTCTATCTCAAGCAACAATGAGCTTGAATGGCCTTTATGATCGCATGACTCGAAATAAGAGGAAGACTGAGCATCTGGCACTTGTTGCTAAGTCACAGGGAGCTTTGAACCATGGTAATACTGCTGGAAAGAAGAAAAAGTTCAAAAAGAAGACCTTCAACCCAAAACCTGATGATATATGTTGCATCTGTAGTCAGAAAGGTCATTGAAGTCCAACGTGTCCTCAAAAAGGAAAGAAAGATGGTTCAAGTAAAGGTAGTGGAGGTGGATCAGCAAATTTGGCTATAAAGTCATCTCAATCAGTAGGAGATAATAGAGAAGTTGGAATGGTATGGATGGCAATGAACAATACCAGCTTGGATTTACGAGACCTCTTTCTTGATAGTGGAGCATCCTCTCATATGTTCTCTGAACAAGAGCGTTTCATCAGCTATACTGAGGCTAATGATGGTCAGTTGATGACTGTCGGTGGTCTTAATCACACACCTGTTGTCGGTCATGGATCAGTTTCCTTTCGAGCCAAGCTTCCATCTGGTCTAATCATCCTCGTTACACTCCGAAATGTTCTTCATGTTCCTTTCCTAGGTGTAAATCTAGTCAGCTTAGGTGTCTTACAACACGAAGGAGCTTCTTACTCTAGCCAAACTGATGGGGTTATCGTCTCCTTGGGTGGTCAAGAGTTATTCCATGCTGTCCTAAAGAATCCTGGTGGTTTCTTATATCTTATCACTTGTGCCGAAGATACCGATCGTGCTGCATTTTCTGTTTATGAAGGGTCAATGAGACTCTGGTATTGTTAAATGGGATATATTGGTCCTAGAACAATTGACTTGATGAAACAGAAGGACTTTGTCAATGGACTTGATCTCATAGCACCTAATGATTATAATCATATTTGTACTGGCTGTGCCCATGGAAAATCTTACCAGAAACCTATGCCTGGTACTAGCAACACGAAATATGGCAAGATGGAATTGGTTGTCATAGATTTAACAGGTCTAATATCAGTACCCACCTGGGATAGCTATGTTTATGCTCTCGTTATTGTTGAAGTCAGTTGCCGATACCCTGTTGGACATCTTTTGAAGTCAAAGGAAAAAGTTAGAGATGCTGTTAGGGACGTGATCGCTATGTTGGAACGTCAATCTGGGCTTAAGGTTAAAAGTTAAAAGATTGCGAAATAATAACGGTTCGGAGTTTATCAACTCAACTATGAACAAATTTTGTCAGCGGTATTATTCATGAAACGACACTACCTTACCTCTCTCAGCAAAATGGTATTGCTGAAAGAGCTATAGCTATTATCTTTGAGATGGTCAGATGTATGTTGCATTCTGCCAGTTTGAGCCTGAGATATTAGAGAGAAGCATTTCTGTATGCTATCCATATTCGAAGTTTATTACTCACCTCTGGATTGGACTCTATAGTCCCATATGAGGCCTGGACAGGACAAAAGCCAGATGTATCCCACTTGCGAATTTTTAGATCCATTGGATGGGCTCATGTACCAAGGCTAGTACATGATGGGAAGCTGCAGTCTCGAGCAGTCAAGATTTGGATGCTTGGCTGGTGGACAGACGAATTAAAAGGATATCGTCTTGAGGACCTAGAAACACCTGGAAAACTAATTAGCTCTTGTAATGTTGATTTTATTGAAGACTCCTCACCAAACGACCTGGCTATTATTGACAACATATCACCCCCTCCAGAGAGCATTAACAAGCTTGTCGATAATACGATATCAACTGAAAGCACTACCCCATCATTTTCAGCCCCTGATCTAACTAAGGTACATTTACCTGAAAGCCGTCCATCTACTCCCCCCCCTGAGCCTGTCAAAGAGTTGTTGTCAATTCCCCCTGCACCAAAGAAGGTCTCTAAGTGGCAGAATCTGCCCAAAAGAGAACCTTCGAGTTGAAATTGTCAACTACCTGCCAAGTTTTATGATGAAGATCAATCTGCTTACCTCAGTAATACTGCATTTGCCTTTGTTGCCATGACTTCTGAACCAAGAACGTTGAAGGAAGCTCTACTGTCACCTTACTCAAAACAGTAGGAGAAAGCTGTCAACTCCGAGTTCAATCAATTAGTCAAAGTCAAAGTTTTCAAGTGGGTTGAATGCTTACCTAATGACAAAAAGGCTGTTGGTAGTCGCATTGTATTCAAGGAGAAGTTGGATGGCCATAGAAACCATCTGAAATTCAAGGCTCGGATTGTTGCTTAGGGTTTCTCGCAGGTGCCAGGTTTAGACTTCACAGAAACATTCTTATTAGTAGCAAAATTCACGACATTATGAATTTTTCTTGCACTTACTGCCTTTTTGGACCTTGAACTTCATCAAGTTGATGTTGTAGGAGCATATCTTCAAGGAGATCTAGATGAAAAAATTTATATGAAGGTACCTGATGGACTTGCTAAGAAGTATGGGAATGGCTGAAAATTCTGGAAGCTGAAGAAGGCATTATATGGGTTGAAACAAGCAGGTCAACAGTGAAAGAAGCACTTACATCAGGTAATGACTAAGTTAGGCTTCACTTGTGTGATGGCTAATGACTGTCTCTATGTTCTTTGGGAGTATAACAAGATTGTCTTGATGGTCTTAATTTATGTTGACGACATGGCTATTGCTGGAAAAGGGATCCCTGGAGTTGTCCCATTCAAGCAAAACTTATCAAAGGATTTCGAAATACCAGATCTAGGTGAATTAAAGTTTATCCTTAGTATCCTAGTCACTCGAGATCGCTCCAATTGCCTTATCTATCTTAATCAGTCTGCTTACATCACTCAAGTCCTTGTGAGGTTTGGGATGAGTGATGCAAAGCCTGTCTCAACTTCCTTGGCTGTCAAACATAGTCTATCTACATCTTAATCTCTTTCTTCTGAAATTGAACAGAATGAGTATTCAAGTTTCTCTGGAGGCATTCACTATCTATCCCTAGTTGGATCATTGCTATATGCTACTCAAACTCATCCAGATATTCAATTCTCTGTCAACCTCATTGCTTAGTTCAGTAGAAATCCTGGTATTTCTCATCTTGAAGCTGCAAAACATATTCTGCACTATCTGAAGGGCACTCAAGATTTTTCTCTGGTTTTAGGTTGCCAAGGGAGAGGTGCTGTGAATATTGTTGGATAGACTGACTCAGATTGAACTAGTGATGTTGACTCGAGATGCTCAGTGGGTGGTTTTGTATTTGATGTAGCTGGAGGATATGTCTCCTGGTCTTCAAAGAAACAGGTATCTGTTGCTACCTCTTTAGTTGAAGCTAAATATGTGGCATTAGCAAATGCAACAAAAGAAGCAGTATGGCTTCGAACACTCCTTAAGGAAGTCAGTTATCCTTAATCCCAGGTGACTATTGTGCATGCTAATAATCAGGGTGCAATAGCTCTTACTCAAAATCCCATATCTCACTCTAGAGCTAAGCACATCGACATTTGCTTCTATTTCATCCAAGAATGTATTGAGAGGAATGAAATAAAACTACAGTACATTTCCACTCATCAAATGGTTGCTAATATTCTCACCAAAGCCCTCCCTCATGAGGTATTTGAAAGATTTTGTGAGGCTCTTGGAGTCATCAAGGTCCCTCATTGAGTGGGAGTGTTGAAGGTTACAATTCGAGACTGGTTTCGGAGAGTTTCAGCAGCCAGTATCACTCTATTTCTATCACAAAAATTTCTTCTTTGTCAGCATAAATTTTTGTTAGTTCTTAAAATGTAAACACACCTTTACTTGAAGTCCAACTCACTTTGTTCGGACTTTAGGTATGTATTAGTTATTTTTCCTTTGTTAATAAATGACTTACTTTGTTCAGACTTCAGGCATCGTCCTGTTGATTATTGAGGTTCATAAGTGCACATTTATTCTCCTGCCTATACCTCTTAGACAAGTTAAGAGTAAAATAAGGAAGAGAATAATACAATTGGTAAAGCATAAGGAATACAAGTATCTACTACTATATATACCTATGTACCATGAAATAGAAGTAAGGAAAGTACATAGCAGACATGAGGTTTGCTGAGTAAAGAACATGCTCTACTAGTAAGACACTAACTTGTCAAATAGTACATTTTGAGACCAGCTCAGAACTCCCTCAAATAGCCAGGACCATTGTTAATTTGATTTCATCTTTGGTCCATCACAAAAAATTCTTATTAGTCAATGCAATAAGTTTTCATATGATAAAAAAGTGTACTTACATTTTACTGAAGTTTGACTCACTTTGTTCAGACCTTAGACTTCAGGTATTTGCCTGTTGATTGTTAAGGTTCAACTGCATACCTTTATTATTGCCTTGCATGTCAGAAAGCCAACTCCAAGCCAGAATTAAGCTAACTGCTCTTTATTAGTGTTAGACAGAGAAAACTTGTGTCATATTCTGGAAATATGATAATTATATAATTTATTTTTCCTAATAATTCTCCTAAAAGTAATAATAGTAGGATAGCATAATAGACTACTCTCCTCCTATTCTGGACTTCCTATAAGTACTGTGTAGTTACAGTATAATTCCTCAGTCTGTAAATTAATGTCAACTAGTCCTAATCGTATCTTATCCTCTCTGACTCCTCTACTTGCCCGCTTAGGACCTCTGTCTTGACAACTTCCCTCACTCCGAAATATGCAACCAACCTCATGACCAGAGACTGGGGTGCAACACATAAGTTAAAACTAAGGTCGTTCAATAAGTCGTTCTCTGCTCCGACGTCCTTGGCTGTCCGCCGGAGCCTTCTTTCTGGTTTTGTGATCACTATTAAGTACTATCTATTCTCCGAAGTAGTTTAGTACATCATTCCAGAGTATAACTCTACTATTACTCCACTCCTTCATACTCTGTCCATTCATCCTTGACAGAATTTACAGACTCACACTGGTTTCTGTCGTGTTCAATTCTGATGTCTTGCTAGTCTGCAGCTCCCTCTTCCGGGAGTAATTCCATCCCCCTTGCTGACCAAACTATTGGTCGCTTCACTTCAGGCCTCCTAAGGAGGTCTAGATGTCTTCAATTGGGGACTCCTCGCACTCCAGTACACCCCCACTCATCTTCACCTCTAGTGGAACCTTCAGAATTCCATGGTGTGGACCCCACCACTATCCCTCATGTCGACGACGACCCAGACTAGGTCGACGCTCCTATTCCTGTTCCTACTCCTGTGTTCTAAACTCCACCTGTCACTGACTGTAATCCCATTAATAATCAGCTAGCTGAGGCTCTCCAAGAATTATCAGAAAACCTTAACAGAGGATTAGTACCAAAGCCTCACCAATCAAAGGCCTGCATTCTGGACACCTTCGACGGTTCTGACCCCCACAAGCTCAATCACTTCCTATTCCAATGTCGATTCTTTTTCCATGCTAACCCCTTGCAATTTTCCACTAATGAAGAAAAAATCAACTTTGCAATGACCTACCTCTCCGGTGTAGTGCAAGATTGGTTCAAAGTCACACTACAACAGGAAGACCTTGGTTACGTACAACTTTGGCTTTTCACTTGGCACCTCTTTGTGAAAGAGCTCCAAGTGCATTTCGGACTCTTGGACCCAGTAGGGGATACCACCAATCTCATCAACAACCTCTATATAAAGCCAGGAGATAAAATTGCCACTTATAATGTGGAATTCATGTAGTATGCAGCATAGTTGAACTGGGGTGATACAGTTCTATGCCATCGCTTCTACCAGGGACTGCCAAATCGCCTCCAGGACCTGATAGCAAATAGGGAACAGGGAAAACCCACCTCCTTTTATGCCATGTATCAACTGGCAATCACCTTCGACAATCACTACTGGGAATGAAATCATGAACGAGATCGTTTCTGCAATACGGAGAAGGAGGCAGCAGACAGTTACCACCAAAAACAGGGTAGAATGGCTCAGTACTCTGCCTTCTTGCAAAGCTCTGCTCCGTCTCGTCCCCAGTCCTCCACAACTCTGCCACAAACTGCGCCATCCCGGAATTCCCTAAAACCCTCCAGACGACCATTCTCCATCGCTAAATCACCATCTCTGTCCACTCCACATGTTAACCTTTCCAACAAACTAGGCAGAGATGGTAAATTAAATGGCAATGAGCGCAAGCGCTGTATCGACAATAACCTCTGCCTATACTGCAGATTGAAGGACCACAAGATAAATAGATGCTCTAGAAAACAACCGGTAAGGGCACGATTAACTACTCTGGAGGAACAAAAGACTCTGCTTTTCAAGAACCTCTCGGAAAACTAGAGCACAGCTCCCAAGACTCAGCACAAACTGGGAGTCACGTTGAACTCGTTTGTGCAACTACGAGTCCAATATGTCTCAACATGTCTGCTTTTTCCGATCCAAATTCTCTTTGTATACCCCTTGTCTCTCCTCTAGTGTGTGCTTTGGACCATCTCCAGCCTACACCCATCTGAACGCTGGTAGACTCCAGATCTACACATTGTTTCTTGGATTCTGCTTTTGCTTATGGACATTCTCTGCCTACTACTCCTATTCTGCCTGTGGAACTATGCCTATTTGATGGAACCTTGAATAATATTATCTCTGAGGTAGTATTGTTGCCTGTAAAATTCCTCTCCGGTAAATACATGACTTTTGACTTCTACGTCACTTTACTTGATTCTTGTTGTTCTCTGGTATTAGGTCACTCTTAGCTCACCTGCTACAATCCGTTGATTGACTGGGTTTCTAGGTCAATATCCTTTCAACCACCATCTTTACTCCAAAGTCTGGCTTTTGTTCTTCCTGTTGAAACCTTGGTAAATCCTCCATTTTCTCTAGCAGAAAACCCTCTGCAGTTTACCCCATCTAAGACATCTCTGTTTAACTCCAAGCGACCTCATATTACAATTATCAGTGTGCCAGCCCTACTTCAGGTCTCATGGCTATCAGGCTCGAAAATATTTGCTCTCCAATTCTGTTCCACAGTGCAGGCCAAATCCACCGCCATCTCTGAAAAAATCAACCTCTCCTCTATTCCAGAGGAATATCATGAGTATACAGATGTCTTTAGCAAGTCCAAAGCAGAAACACTCACTCCCTACCATCCTTACGACCTCTGGATTGATCTAGAAAAAGATTCCCATCCTCTGGTAGAAACCATCTATTCCTTATCCAAATTCGAACAGGAAACATTAAAAGAGTTCATTGATGAAAACCTGACCAATAGATTCATCCGTTCAACGTCTTCTCCTCATGGAGCGCTGGTCCTGTTTGTAAAAAAGAAAGATGGATCCCTCCGGCTCTGTGTAGATTTCTGCGGACTCAACAGAATCACGAAGAAAGATCAATATCCACTTCCCCTCATCTCCAACCTCCTAGATTCCCCCCACAAGGCTCGCATTTACACCAAAATCGACCTCCAACATGTGTACCATTTGGTCCACATTGCCAAAGGAGACAAATGGAAAACTGCCTTCCGTACTCGCTATGGAGCCTTCGAATGGTCAGTAACGCCATTCAGACTAACCAACGCTCCAGCTGCCTTCCAACACTTTATGAACGACGTGTTCCCTGACCTCTTGGATGTGTGTGTAGTGGTCTACTTGGATGACATCCTAATCTACTCCGACGATATCATGCAACACCAGAGCCACATCAAAGAAGTGTTGAAACGACTTTGAAAAGCGGAATTATACACAAAAGCAGAGAAATGCGAGTTTCATTCAGATTCCATCAAATACCTAGGCTATGTTCTATCTCCATCTGGTTTGACCATATCCGACACTAAAGTGAAAACAATTCAGGAGTGGCCGGAACCAAAGAAAGTAAAGGATATTCAGTCTTTCTTAGGATTCACCAACTTCTACAGACATTTCATTTTCAATTATTCAGACATAGTCATTTCGCTCACTTGTCTCACTAGAAAAAACACTCTGTGGAACTTTGACGATGATTGTAAAATAGCATTCAATACCCTGAAACAAGTCTTCACCTCCACTCCCAAACATTCTCCGCTCTGGAACTCAACTACGATGTCCACAACAAAGAATTACTTGCAATATTCGAAGCCTTCAAAATTTGGCGATACTATTTAGAGGGGTCTGCTTTACCAATTGACGTTGTAATGGATCACAAGAACTTGGAATATTTCTCAACGACCAAGATTCTAACATGCCGACAAGCAAGATGGTCGGAGTACCTCTCTCAATTCAACCTCGTAATTCGCTTCCACTCCAGATGTCTTGGCACCAAACCAGACACACTCACTAGATGATGGGACGTCTACTCAAAGGGGGGAGATAATAGCTATGCTTCAGTGAACCCTCATAACTTCCGTCCAGTTTTTACTTATGAACAAATCACAGCATCTCTCCAAGCAACCATCCTCACCACTCTGACACTTCACGTAGCCACGATATTGGATCAAAACCAACTCTACTCTGATATTCTAGCAACACTCCCCTTCGACTCTTCCATCTCCGACTATTTACTTCACCCAGAAGGACGTTGGTCAAAAGACAACGCAGGTTTTCTCAGACTTGACAACAGAATGTACGTTCCGGATAACGCCAACTTACGCCTCCAAGTTCTCCAGTATCATCACAACTATGTTCTAGCAGGACATCTAGGCCAAAATAAAACACTGGAACTTATATAGAGACATTATACCTGGCCAAACATCTGTGACGACATGCAAAAGTTCTATAAGTCTTGCATTACCTGTATGAGATCCAAATCACAGCGTCACAGACCATATAAATCCCTCCAACAACTCCCTATTCTGGAATGCCTATGGAATTCAATTTCTATGGACTTCATTGAGAAACTTCCTTTCTCCTCCAGTTTTGACACTATCCTAGTTATAGTGGACTGCCTGTCAAAACAAGCCATATTTATTCCCACTCATGACACCATCACTTCAGCAGAACTCGCACGTCTTTTCGTTATTTATGTCTTTTCAAAGTATGGAGTTCTGTCTCATATTACGTCCAACCGCAGCTCAGAATTTGTTTCTCACTTCTTCCACTCTCTAGGTACTGCTCTAAATATGAGACTTCACTTTACCAGTGAATACTATCTGGAGGCAAACGGTCAAGCAGAACAGACCAACCAGACATTGGAACAGTATCTCCGCATATATTGCAATTACCAACAGAACAACTGGTCCAAACTGTTACCCCTGGTAGAATTTGCTTACAACAATGTTCCTAGTGCTACCACTGGTGTCTTCCTATTTTTCGCCAACAAAGGATATTATCCTAACCTCAGTGTGTATCCAGAACGAGATATAGCTTCTTCTTGTGCCTATGACTTTGTACTTAATCTTGACGAACTACAAGACATGCTCAAAGAGGAAATCGCCAAAGCCCAAAAACAATATCAACCCTTCGCTGACTCTCATTGACAACAACCACCAGACTTTCAAGTCAAACAATCAGTATTTATCAAATCACAGTACTTCTGGATGACTCGCCCATCAAAGAAACTCTCCGAAAAGTACCTTGGATCATATGAGATAATTGCCTAGCCCAGTTCACAATCCTTTACACTCCATCTTCTGGATATCATGAGAGCTGTTCATCCTGTGTTCCATGTCTCTATGCTCGAACCAGCCATACCTAACACCTTCCAGCAGCGTTCCAAACTTCCGCCAGTACCTGTAATCATTGACAGAGAACCAGAATATGAAATCTCCAAAATAATCGACTTCAAGATTAACCGCCAGAGGGCATGCAAACTGCTCTACAAGGTTATATGGCTAGGATATGAAGATACCGACAACGACTCCAAATGGTTACCAGCGACGGAACTAGAACATGCCAAAGAATTAGTAAACAATTTTCATCTCAAGTATCTCTCTAAACCAGGACCATTACAACCCTGAAATACCCTCATTCCACGTTTCTCCACATTTACTCCGCTTCAAAAAAAAAAAAAAAAAAAATTCCTAACT
>Ga0153996_1001123_pt1 | contig 11100 bp, 11 predicted proteins | sample TSNC080MetaG_FD_104728 | JGI IMG/M metagenome (GOLD analysis project Ga0153996, IMG submission 104728) | Attine ant fungus gardens microbial communities from North Carolina, USA - TSNC080 MetaG | ecosystem: Host-associated > Fungi > Mycelium > Unclassified | place: USA: North Carolina, Lumber... | reverse complement strand
ATCTCAAATTTGGGGACATGCCTTGACGTCTTGGAAAAAAACCTCTAAATCACTTTCTACCAGGTCGAAGGCGAGGTTCCCCACGAAGGCAGTATAGGGGGGCCGCGTCGGTAACGGAACATCTTCGTGGATTGGTGCAGCGCGATCCTCTGAAAAATGTTGCCAACGTACGATATCACGAAGTTCTGAAAGGAAGCTCACGCTTGGAAGATAGGAAATCATCTCGTCTCGAGGGATGCACTTCAGGACCTTCTTTCAGTGCAGCTAATCAGGGGATTAGGGACAGATTTTGAAAGCATAATAAACGATACTGACGAGCGCTGGGCAAATTATCCATCTCATCTGCCCATGATCCTGAAGCTGCACAGACCATGATCTTAACTATCGGACGTCTCGGCTGCTTTGTGACTTACCTGTATCTTGTAGGAACTCGCTGAGGGCCAATTTCTTTCCCCGTTTAGGCGCTGAAGAGACGTCGATCATAAAATAAAGAGACTAAAAAAGAGACAGCGCGCACGCATGTTTAACAATAATGACCACTTCTAGAGTGATACGAAGCTGATATGGAGAAATGATATTTTTCAGGATACTTCGATGAGCTGTATGCAAGTGTTTCCTACTATCCTCAACATGTGACTATATATATATATTTGGATTCAGAATTTCTCTGCCTGATCAAGGCCTAATGTCAGGGGTATATTCACAGAGAGTATGTGGCTAGAAAAGTAACCTGTAGGCAGAATCTGCTAGTAGATAGGCAGGTAGCAGTACATATGTCCAAAGGTATAATTATATAGAGCCATCAAGGATGGGGTATAACAGTAAGGGTAAAGGTGGGGTGAGAGTATACCCTTGCCTTTGAGCTAGGGGTAGAGTAGACCCTTGAGAGTCAAACACATTCTTACAGTAGCTTCCAAAACTGACCAAATATTTTTGGATTAATCATCTAATACCACCAAAGGTATAAATCCTAAAACTATCCTAAGAGACTTGCTTGAAGTAAGTAATCACTTGCACTTGATAGCTCTTAAATTGGCATATTATCTAGAATGATTATCCATTTGGTGGAATTACAGTGGTATTTGGAGGGGATTTCCATTAGACTTTGCCTGTGATGCCCAAAGGAACATGTTAACAAGTGGTAGCAGTATCTCTTTTCAGAGGAAACTTATGGAGACATATCAAGTTCTTGCATCTCAGACAGAATATATGCTTGGGTCACTCTGAAGCTGATAATCAACATGCTTAGTGGTTGCTGGAGATTAGTTGCTGGAGATTGGTGCTGGGTCAACTATAGATGACAATGAGATGATTCAAGTTCCTCAGTCCATGGTTTGCACTAATCTCAATACTCTTATTAATAGGATCTATCCAGGAATTGGCAACCTATTATGAGGATCCCAAGAAGGAAATAATTTCCTATGCATTCAAACAATTAGTTTGCAATCTCAAGACACATAATGGGATTAAACTATAAATAGCATGGGAAACTTAAGTAAACTATACTATGTGACTAGGTCATGTGATTGTAGAATATTCCAGAAGGACATATGACCACAAGACTTTAGTACATAGACTATTTGGGAATTGTTTGAAACTTGTGCTAACATAAGAACTTGATACCCAACATTGGTCCTATATCTCACAGCCTTAACACTCTATCTTCTCACTTACTCTCTCATTGCCCTTGCTAGTAAGCACAGCACTCACAAGTATTTTGGATAGTAGGCCCTAGCTATAAAGAGAACTTCTCAGTCAGTTAGGGACTAAAAGAGAAGATACAGTACTAAGTTGTCATATGACAGAAAATAATAATTTAATAAAATAAATTTCTTTTATATTTTATTTATTACTAATTTTCACTCCTGAACTCCTGTTGTCTACTCCTATAGGATCATGATATAGACTAGTTACTTGTACTCCTCCTATTCTAGACTTAGTATAAGTACTCCATTAGTTACATCCTAGTTTCTTAGTTTGTAGATTAACATCTCTTACATGTTCTATTCTCACTCCTATCAATTTATATACTATTCCTCTCCTAAACTCCTGGCAACAATTTAGTTCTCCTGAAATATACAACCACACACAACAGCAGATCAAGACATAGTGCATGAGCTGAGGCCAAGGTTGTTTCCTAATTTTTGTTGTTAACTCCTCTTTACTCTAGAATAACTCTGTTCCAACCTGGGTTACTTCGTCCTTGTTCCACATGTACATGACATAAGTCCAAGTATCACAATCAAGTTCTGTTCTTGCTTTTGGACAATGCTTATAGATAAAACCTTTCTTATTATAAACCTTGTGCTAAAGGTCTTCTTGGACCTATATATGCAGAGAATTGGTAGTTACTTCTAAGAAAGCTACTTAGTATAGGGGTCCTCTTCTTAAAGGCAATTATTTATCATTTATTAGGACAGTAGTTAGTAGGACAATAGAAGTCTAGTTAGGAGAAGATTAAGTGCCCTAATAGACATAGCACTAGCTTTATTATTATTATCACTATTGCCATTACTATCCCTATTATCATCATCAACTATGTCTCAACAACAACAACAGTAACAGTAGTAGCAACCTCTAGTAAAGCAAATGTTGTGGTTATGTCTTTGAGGACATAATTCATCTTGTATTTACTTATATATATCATAACTTGGCAAAATGACTAGGTCATTATTTATATTTCTTTTCTTTTTCTTTTGGACTTACTGTACAAGGATAAGTACAGAAAAGTCATTGCTTCTTACTCCAATACTACCATTTTGTATGGTAGTGCCCGAGAGTAACATAGCAAATATACATAGTTTTTACAAACCAATGAACCCAAACATCGAAAACACCAAAGTGAGACCAGACAACACTGCCCTTAGTATACAATGAGGCCATCCCCTGTTCCACATGAGCACTGAAAGCTCTCACAGCTCATTCCCCTCTCTTATGGATGATTTGCCACTATCAGATTGCAGCTACGCTGAGTGAGTCACAGTACAAAACAATATGGACATAGTGGTAGACAACGCCCCTTCCACTACTAGCTCTTAGAGATACAACTTTGCCATGCCACCTTTGCAAACTCCACATGCTCCTTACAAGGGAGCGCCTAACGACCCCCCCTTACTGATAACTTCAACACGTCACTAAAACCCTCACTGCTCACAGTCATTCCCTATAGCACTAATATCCTGGCTAACCCTAACTTGTAGGACAGCAACTTCACAGCCACATCACTATTCGGCACTAATGAATTCTTGCAAAGGGACATTCACAATATAGCTTGCTCACTACAACATATAGCATGTTTCCTCAAACAGCAAAGTCTAGATGGATGTAACAGCAACACCATCCCTCAGCTAGAACTCTTTGGCAAATCAGCTTGGGACTTTATTTCTGCAATCTTTGAGTTTGGTTGGGACCAGCTGCACTCATCTAAAAACACCTCCATTCATAACAATATATCTACTCACTTTGGAAATATCCAGATCTGTGACAAGGCCAAAAAGGACACTGTCTATCCTAAGACGTCAACAATCAAGAAAATTCCACCACCTATCCTACCGCGCCCCTCCAAGAAACAAATGGAGAGTTCAAAGAAATACTAGGAGACATGCTCGATCAAGGGTAAAAGCTCTTTGTCTCCTCCTATGTCATATGCCTAGTCCACCAATTCCGCAACTAGCATCCTTAAGATCAAAGAAGCTTTCCCAGCTCTACCAAACAAGAAAATCCTCAAAATACATAATGTGGCGTTCCCCAAACCAGATAACAAGGGACGAAAAGTACAATACACCACAAAGGGCCTATCCAGAAAACAGGCTATCATACTCACCTCTGACAAAATCAAGAACACCATCATGAGAGAAGCTAACACTCACATCTTCCAGATCAATATGCTATTAAAAAATATCAAATCAGCAACGAGAGCCGAGTTCATCCACCCTTGCCCTAGAGAGGTATCCATCAATACAAATAGTGTCCTAAACACAAGTGACCTTAATACTATAGAAAGATACCTTAAGTCGATCAATGGCACAGGCAATGATAAAATACTCACTCCCCAGCTCCCTCAATTCAAATCCTATCTGAAAATCACCAGTATTTCCTATATACAATCCAATGGCAACAAACTCACTGGTGATGACATTACAACCACCATAAAGCATCTAGAATTATTTGAACCTGAGAATCTTGCAGCAAAGCCCAGGATTATCAAGGCTTCTTCCAAATCCAACATGGCTATCATCTGGTTTAACATTTGGGATTCTCAAAATGGATCCAAAGCAAAGTTGCTGATAAACTATTCCTTCAACTTTAGCAGGTACATTGCTACTATTAGGGCTATCAACATGAACCCCAGAGTCTCTCAGTGTCATAACTGCTAGAAGTGAGGCCATTCCACATTCTCATGTCACACCCATGGCTCAAAATGTCAAAAGTGCAATGGACCTCATAAGTTAGAACACCATAGAGATTTAGTATAGTATTGCAAAGCCAATTCCAAGATTAACCCTCCTAGATTAGAAACTGCCAAGGGTAAACTATGCCCTTATACCTTCAAATGCATCAACTGCAAAGGCAAACACATGGTAGATAACAACAAGTGCCCCTTTTAGAAACACAGATTCAACTACGAGTGGCACTCAAAGAAAGCTCAAGAAGCCAGGGAAACCAGGGCTAACTCAACCCACCTAGCTGTAGGTAGTAACAAAGTATAATTAAGCACAACTTAAAAATCTTCTCATAGAATATTAGGAAAAACAAAGTCTTAACCGATATTATTTTGGAGACTTAAAAAAACTCAGCTGATGTTATTTTCATTCAGGAACCTCCTAGATTCCTTATATGACATACTCCCAGCCACTCTAACCCTATGGGAGACCCACTTTATGGTACCCCTAATCACCCAGAATGGACATTGTTCATCTGCCAGGACACAACATAAGAAAACTATACAAGAGTTGCCACTTATGTCAACAAATACCTTGCTAAGATGAAATTTGCTCTGTGATTGGATATTATCAACTACCATGACATCAATGTCCTGGCCTTCCACAATGATCAAGTTACTAATTATATAATATATACTCAGATAGCAGTCAAACTGCCCTTCAAGTCCTCTGGCAAAACATGATAAATATGGACAACACAATTAGCCTAATAGGAGACTTCAACATAAGGGATAGTGACTGGGACCCTAGTTTCAAACATCACTCTTCTCATACTAACGACCTCATTACTATCACAGACAGTTTAGGCCTCAAACTGTCTCCCTCCTCAAATCCTAGCCCTACCAGGTTTGCAGATAACCCACATGATACTAACTCTGTTATAGACCTCGTTTTTTTCCTCTCAGGCAACATAGGATTCAGTTGACACACACTTCACCCCAAAATCCATATACTATTTGACCATATCCCACTCATCATCAAAATTGGTATTGGAGAAATAAATACTAACATCAACATATGGTCTATTAAGAAGGATAGCGAAGAAGAGAAGAAGTTCATCACCTCACTAGTTTGAGGAGTACAAAGCCTCAACACATCAGCAATTAGAAGCAAAGCAAACCTCGAAACCTTAGTCTAACAATTGGTAGATATATTCAAAAATGCGTGGAGTACTCACTTCAAATAGAAATGTATCACAAAACACTCCAAAGAATGGTGGAATCAAGACTGCACTGACAGTCTCAATAGATACCATGAATCAAATGACCTTAAACACTAAAAGGAATTCAAGTCAGTGGTTCGTACAGTCAAGAGGAAGTTCTTTGATGACAAGATCTATGAAATTGCATCATCTAACAAGAGACCCTGGGACTTAATGAGCTAGGTCAAAAAAAAATTCTTGTCTGTTATCAAATCCATCTCATATGAAAATTGCCCATGTAACACCCTCCCTGATCTGTGGAACACATTACACAAATCTTATAACTTGGCGGAAAATAAACTAGTAAACACTAGGTTTCTCAATGAACTCCCTCAAGTGGATGGCATTGATTGGCCCCTATTCTCCAACCAAGAATTTATGGATGCAATAGCTAAGTGCTCATCATCCTCTACTCCAGGACCAGACCACATATTATAGAGGCATCTCAAAGCCTTGATTTCACACAACACATGCCTTGAGAGATTAGTGCACATTGCTAACACTTGCATTATATTAGAGTACTGGCTCCCCCACTTCAAATCTGCCAACACCATTGTCATTCCCAAACCAAATAAGACATTGCATAATACACCAAGCTCATTCCAATCCATTGTACTTCTCAACACAACTGGCAAGCTAGTTGAGAAAGTTATCAGCAACAGACTATAGTTTCATATAATAGCCAATGGCTTCTTGGACCCTAACCAACTAGGAGGCATCAGACAAAGATCCACTACCAATGTAGGAATACCTTACTCACCTCATTTATGCAGGGTGGCTTAGACAGTGTCATACTAGTGTTATAGCATTTGATATTGCCCAGTTCTTCCCCTCTCTTAATCACGAGTTCCTCTTTGTCTACCTAAAGAAAACTGGACTTAACACTAATATTGTAGGCTTCTTCAACAGCTACTATTCCAATTGATCCACCACATACACCTAGAACAATTTTTCATTGCCAGCATTCACTACCAATGTTATAGTAGGCCAAGGCATAGCTCTTTTCCCTATCCTTTCTGCTCTTTACCTTGCCCCAATCATTAAAACATTCAAAAAAAGAATAAAATATCTAAAAGAAAATATTCTAACTAATATTCTTTCTTTCATGGATAATGGTCTTTTAATTTCTCAGGAGAAAAGCTATTCATTATCTTCTTTCTTTCTTCTCTATAGCTACAACATTATGTCCAAAATCCTCATCAATGCTGGCCTCATTATGGAGCATAGCAAAACCGAGCTCTTTCACTTTATGAGGGCTCGACACCCTTCTAATCCCTCTATTGACCTATCATTGATAGGGGGCTCTGTTATCTTCCTCAAACCTATCTGGTGATATCTAGGTTTTTACTTTGACCACAGACTCAACTTCAACTATCATACACACTTCTATACCACAAAATGTCTTTTTACCTTCAGTGCTATAAAGATGCTAGGAAACTCTTCAAGGGACCTCCTCCCTATCCAAAAACGCTTACTATATAGGACCTGCATCCTGTCCATCACTCTATATAGATTCCAGCTTTGGTTCTTCAAGGGCACCTCTATTGTCAAAAACATCACTAAATTAAAGAAAATGCAGTGAAGAGCAGTTCTCTAGATTACAGGCACCTTCCGAACTTTCCCATCTAAAGGCATTGAAGCTATTGCAGACCTCATCTTCATCACTCTACACCTCTATAAACTAAATGGCAGGCACCACCTATACTACGCCTCCATTCCTCCTTTGCATGCTATTAACTCTTTACTAGACTCTCAGCATGCTAAGAATCAAATCCCCCATAAAACTGCAACTTCCAAACTCACTATGAAACAACAAGCCAATCTCAAGAGCCCTATCAAGGATGTCAATGAGCATCTCAATAGCATTAGAAGCTACTTCAACTCTCTCTATCCTCTCTTTTCCCTTGGTTCTCAGATAGTCAATCATTTCTTTAGTAGATTTAGTTTTCACTCTTCCTCTTCTTCTTCTGATGAGGACCTTCATCAACATCTCCAAAGTCTCAATCTCACCTTCAGGTCATCTCAAGTAAACTATAACAGTGTAGCTATCATCGCAGATGGAGGCATAAAAAAATCTCATGTTGCTACAGCAGCGGTATATATTTGGGCCGATAACTCTGTCATTAAACAGTTATAAGTCCACTCCATAAATGTTATACCTATTGAAGTGAAACTCATGGTCATTTGTACTGGCCTTATCCCAGCAATAGAAATGAACAACATCCATGATATTACTGTCATCACCAACTCCATCACTGTAGCAAGAAAAATCCTAAAGTCCAAAGTCGACCCCCTTTAGAACATGTTCATCCCCTTAACCACTGCAGTCAAAACCTTCCTTAGCAAAGATGGCATTAACAAAATTCACTTCTGGTACTGCCCTAGCAAAGCCAAATACAAGTGCGTTGACAACCAAGTCAAAGCAAGTACATGTACTCCCATATTTCCTAGCAAGAAGTCATATCTATTTAGCAAAAAGAAAGAATGTGACAGCACCCTTTGCAAATGGCAAACGTCTTTTGCCAGTAGCCTCAAAAAAGGTCACTACTTCCTGAACTTCGAAGACAAAAAGAAAAGAGTTATCAAACCAACTTATGCTAAGGAGAGCTCGTGGCTTCCTGTCATAGACTTCACCAACTCACTATGTACTTACTTCACCCACATGACTACTGGTCATGCCTCCATTAGAGAATACAGACAGAGATTCTTCCCTCATCTTTCTACCAGCTGCCCTTGTGGCGAAGCTGAGGTTCAAACCTGAGAACACATTGTTATGAAATGCAATAGGCATGACCCCTCTACGCAACTATGTAACATCATCATCAACAGCTTTGTTCACTTTCTTGTGGATAACCCTAAAGCATTCAGTTTTGATAATGGATAAGGTTCTATTGTAGTGTAGCTCCTTGGAGCAAAAGCATAGCCTCCGTCACCTAGTCTTTTTCACTTCTTCTCCACTTCTATATTTTTTCTGTTTTCTCCCTTCTTTTCTCTTTATATAGTCTCTTCTCTTATTTAAGTAGGTACTATATACTTACCATGGTCTACCTCTGCGCTCTATATAATAAATTGCTAATTTTTTTTAAAAAAAAAGTACAGGAAAGTGTCACATGACAAATGTCACATGTCAGGATATCACAAGGTCATGTCACATGATGGGTTACATGATGAGTATGGGAAAGTAATACACAGACCATGTAATAGTTGTATAAGTAGTGTACAGAATCTAATGGAAACTCTATTGAGTTTTCTTTGTCAACTCAGACTTAGAGGGTAATTAAGTTGTCTCAGGCTAAGTCACTACACTAGAACTCAATTTTCTTCTAAAGCACTGTCTGTCTTGGACCTTGCTCATACTTATTCTTATTTCTCATCAACCCTTGACTGGTAGTCATCATAATCACTAGTCATTCCTATACATAGCTAGGCCCTTGGCTTAAGGGGACTTTGCAGTCAATTAAGGACTATAGGTAGAGGCACAGTACCAAGCTCAGGTATTGTGTCTGAGACCTGATCTTGCCATTGAGTGGTGTTGATTAGATTACTGTTCTTAGTATAAACCTTGTGCTGGGGTCTATTGTGACTTGTACATGTAGAGAAGTGATGGTTACTCTCTAAGAGGCTGTCTAGATTAGGGATCCCATTTGTTGGGTGATAGTTTAATACTATTATTAAGGCAGTAGTTAGTAGGATAGTAGAATTCTGGCTGGGTAAAGATCTTGCACCCTAAAGAAAGTAAACTTAGTGACAACGAGATTACAGTTGTTCACTGAGGTGAAAATTTATGGTGGCTGTAAATAAAGGTCCTTGGCATGAGTGGCATATAAAAACTATATAGTAGAGGAAGTTAAACTATATAGTTGAGTTAACAATGGAATGAAGAGACGGAAATATAGAGGAAAGTAAAAATAGAGATTGCCATGATACCATAGTATAGCGTCACCTGAAGCCCCTTCAATACTTCCCCTGCTTTGGTGTACGCTCCATAATGCTAATCACAAATGCCTATTCCAACACAACAATGAACCACTGCCTCCTTAGCAAGTGGCTTTGTCAATATATCTGCTAAGTTTTCTGATGATAAGACATAGTTGAACTTAACAGATTGCATGACCACTTTCTCCTTCACAAAATGATGTTTCATGTCGATGTGTTTTGTGCGTCGATGATTTTTATCATTTTGAGTATTAGCAATTACTCCTGTATTATCACCAAAGATACATATTGGTGTTTGTTGTGGCATGCAGATTTCCTCCATAAATTTAGTCAACCAGAGTACCTGCTGAGTAGCTCATGTAAATGCCATGTACTCTGCTTTAATGGTTGAGAGAGCGACGGTCTCTTGACGCTTACTTGTCCATGAGACTAATCTGCCACCTACAAAAAACATGTGGCCTTCCGTTGACTTCCATCCATCAACATCTCCAGCATAATCTGAATTAACGTATCCAAATGGGTGAAGGCTGGAGTTGCGAAAGTATGTAATACCATAATCCAATGTTCTCTTTACATATGAAAGGGCATGTTTCAGCGCATTCCAATGTGCTTGCCCGGGGTTATGAGCAAAGTGTGATAATAGATTGACTATGTAAGACAAGTCTAGGCAAGTGGTCACTTGTAACCACATTAATGAGCCAAGAGCTTCGTGGTATGGTACTCCTTTCATTTCATCTGCTTCATCTTGGGTTTCTGGTGAATCCTTAATTGACAACGTTATTCCAGGTGGTAGTGAAGTGCTGCGAGATTTTGCTTCTGCCATGCTAAAGTGTTCAAGTACACGCTCAGAGTATATGCATTGTGATAACTTGATGCTCCCATCATCTGTCCTTTCTATCTTCATACCCAGAATGTACTTCGCCTCCCCAAGGTCTTTAATCTCATAACTACTCCTTAGCTCTTCCTTTGCTTTAACTTCCCCAGCTAGTGTTGTTGATGCTCCCAAAATGTCATCTGTCCAAGTTGTTGTCAGCATAAGTTCTCCATTAACGACTTTTGATCGAACCTGTGAGTCTGCCTTTGAGGTGTAGTACCCATGTTCAGTATATGTGCGATCAAGAGTTATAGCCCAGTCATGTGCTCCCTGCATCGTTCCATACAGGGTTTTGAGGAGTAACCATACTTTATCTCCCCCTTCATCAAAACCTGGTGGCTGCTCCATGTAAATTTCGAAGGTGTTCTCACTGTTCAGAAAAGCTGATACAAAGTCGACCTGCCAAAGCCTGAGACCAAGCGAAGCAGCAATCGCACATACCAGTCGTACAGACTCCAACCTCATGACAGAAGTGTAAGTCTCATCATAGTCTTCCCCTAGTATCTGTATAAAACCTTTCACCACCAGTCATGCTTTCCTTGCTACTATATGACCTTCGTCGTTGTATTTATTAGCATATACCCATTTTGACTTCACCACATTTTTCCCTACAGGTCGAGGCACAGTGCAGAAAACCTCCTTCTCTT
>Ga0153996_1001122_pt1 | contig 11108 bp, 11 predicted proteins | sample TSNC080MetaG_FD_104728 | JGI IMG/M metagenome (GOLD analysis project Ga0153996, IMG submission 104728) | Attine ant fungus gardens microbial communities from North Carolina, USA - TSNC080 MetaG | ecosystem: Host-associated > Fungi > Mycelium > Unclassified | place: USA: North Carolina, Lumber... | reverse complement strand
TTGTAAAATTCAGGCTGCGACAATGTAATATCTTCAAAGTAAATATCACCGTCAATAAAAAATGGCATCGACAGTACGATGATTCCCAGTTCTTTCCCATGTTCCTGTGTAATCCCGCTGTTACTGTCAGCGATAATTGCTACTTTTCCCACTTTTCATGACCTCTCTTTTTACATTTCATTATATCGTAACTATCTGGGAAACTGTGTCACGGGAAGCAACCGTTATCGGTATATCATCTCCCTTATATGGATTATCCCCTAATGTTACTTCAAGTTTTACCGTTTCATGGGCCAGCCTTTCATAATTATTCTCTTTACTCAAGTGCCCCAGCATTACAAATTTCAAATCATCATGTAGTATATCACAAAGAAGCCGTCCTGACAATTCATTCGACAAATGTCCTCTTTCCCCCATAACCCGCCGCTTTAAGGGATATGGATAAGGTCCTACCTCCAGCATATGTATATCGTGATTAGCTTCCAGCAATACCGCATTCAGGCCTGAAAGATTCTCAACCGTATACTCGTCGTAAACCCCCAGATCCGTGGCCACCGCCACCGCTTTGTCCCCGGATTCAATACGGTACCCGGATGGCTGATACGCATCGTGGGATATTTCGAAAGGTTTGATATTCAAATCGCCGAGGGAAAACATCTTATCAACATCAATCTCATGCAGCAGACCTTCCGGCATCCGCCCCAGACTCCTGCTTTCCTTAATCCCCCGGATGGTGCCTGGGGTGGCATAAATGGGAATCTCATAGCGTCGGCTGAATACACCCAATCCCTGAATGTGATCAGAATGTTCATGGGTAATCAATATACCGTTCAATTCCTCTCCCTTAACATCCAATTCTTTCAGACCGGCTTCAATCCGTTTCTTACTGATGCCGGTATCGACCAGTAAATGAGTGTGATCACTTCCCGCATAAATACAATTTCCGCTGCTTCCGCTGGCGATACTACATAGTCTCATCTTCGTCCTCTTCTCCTAAATATCTGATTTGTCTGCAGGTTGCCGCAAAATCACCGCTGTTATCAATTACATACCGGCTATGAGCTTTGTATGTCTCCTCCGATGCCTGTGAGGCAAAGACCGCATCAATCTGCTCATCGGTATATCCGCGGCTGCGCTTAAGCCGCTCTCTGCGGATGCTTTCATCAGCATAAATATACCAAAATTCATCACATATGGTCTCGTAATGATCTTCAATCAATAAAGCAGCTTCCACCGCAAAAATTTTCGTACCCAGACTTTTTTCTGTGGCAATCAGCTCCTGAATATGTTTTTTTACTGCCGGATGAACAATTTCGTTCAGCTGCCGGAGTTTTTCCTGATCGGCAAAAACCACCAGGCCGAGCTTGCCCCGGTCAATTTCCCCCTGATCGTTCAGTATATCTTGACCAAAACGTTCAATAATTTCAACATAACATACCTGTCCGGGCTGCTGCAGCCGGTGTGCCACAAGATCGGCCTGGCATACCACAGCATTCATATGCTCTTGCATATAATCCAAAACTGCGCTCTTGCCGGAGCCGATCCCGCCGGTAATTCCTATCACTCTCATATTTATTTCGCCTCGTACCAGCTCTGTCCCACATGCATATCCACTTCCAGAGGAACATCCAGTGACGCCGCCTGTTCCATCTGTTTTTTCAAAATTGCCTTAACCTGTTCCACTTCATCTTTGTGCGCTTCTACCAGCAATTCATCGTGAACCTGCAGGACCAGCCTTGATTTCATTTTGCTTTCCTCTAATTCCCTGTTTACAGCAATCATCGCAATCTTCATGATATCGGCAGCGGTTCCCTGAATCGGCGAATTCATCGCAACACGCTCACCGAATGAACGCTGCATAAAATTGCTTGACTTCAATTCCGGAATCGGACGTCGACGCCCGAACAGCGTCACGACATAGCCCATATCTTTCGCATGTTTGACCGTATCATCGAGAAAAGTTTTGATTCCCGGATAGGTCTCGAAATATTTATCGATATACTCAGCCGCTTCCTTTTTGGTAATACTCAGATCCTGGCTTAATCCAAACGAACTGATGCCGTACACAATCCCGAAGTTTACCGCCTTCGCATTCCGCCGCTCCAGATCGGTAACCTCATCAAACGGAATATGAAATACCTGCGAAGCCGTAATCCGGTGGATATCTTTGGCATCTTTATAAGCATTGATCAGCGCTTGATCACCGGAGCAATGAGCCAGTATCCGAAGCTCGATCTGAGAATAATCAGCATCGACAAAGACAAAATCATCCTCCGGTATGAAAACCTTCCGGATCAGCCGTCCCAGCTCCATACGCACCGGAATATTCTGAAGATTCGGATCGGTGCTGCTGATTCTGCCCGTCGCCGTGATGGTTTGGTTAAACTTCCCATGTATCCTGCCATCGTCACTAATATAATTGGCCAGCCCGTCAGCGTAAGTGGATTTTAACTTGGTCAGCTGGCGGTATTCCAAAATCTGAGACACAATTGGATAATCCGGAGCCAGTTTATCCAATACGTCGGCTGCTGTAGAATATCCGGTCTTGGTCTTCTTTCCATGAGGCAGTTCTAATTTCTCAAACAATATCAACCCTAGTTGTTTCGGCGAATTAATGTTAAATTTCTCGCCGGCCGCCTCATAGATTTCTTTTTCCAGCTCCACGATCTTTCCGCCCAGCTGCTGTCCGTAAAATCCCAACGCCTCACCTTCAACCCGGACACCGTTCCTCTCCATATCATGAAGGGTGAACACCAGCGGCATCTCGATATCCCGGAACAGCATTTCCATATCGGCCTCTTTCAGTGCTTTTAGGAGCGGTTTCACCGCCGCATAAGCGGTATATGCCTGATAACACACTTTTACGGCATCATCACTCTTTTCTTCGATGATCATATTCAGATATTCGTGCGCCACATCTTCGTAAATGTAATCATTCTTAAGCGGATTCAGAAGATAGGCGGCTACCGTCACATCAAAACAATGATCCTCCGGCAACTCGGTGAGATAAGCCATCTGCTCTTTAATATCAAACATTGAAAAGGTGGCCGCCTGCCGGACTACCTGCTGAAGCTCACCGAGTAAATACTCTTTGGTAATATCATTGCCCACTCTGATACAGTAAGCATGCTCGTCATCAAAAGCGATACCGATACCGCCAAAATCCGCTGCACCCGCAAAAAGAGGCAGCACCTTAGCGGTGTCCTTGAAACAAACAGCGCCGACCGTCGGCTGCTGCTTTGCCTGAGTAAAAACCGCTTCTGCCTGCGCTTTGATATCAATGACTGTAAAACCATCTTCCACCGCATGGGAAGGAGCCGTCACCTCAAATCGGCTGAGCATATTTTTAAACTGCAGACGCTGAAAAAACGCATACGCCTCCTCAGTGTACATATTCGTTAATTTTGCTTCTTCTATTTGATAGGGAAAGTCAGCATCCGCATTAATGGTTGCCAGCGCCTTGCTCATCTGCGCCATATCGTAATGCTCTCTCAAGGCGTTTGCCGCCCGGGGCGGTTTGAGCTCGTCCACATGCGCATGAGCCGATTCAATCGAACCATATTCCACGATGATCTTTGTGGCAGTCTTTTCACCGATGCCGGGAACCCCCGGGATGTTATCCGAGGCATCTCCCATCAGAGCCTTAACGTCGATAAATTCCAGCGGTGTAACCTGATAGCGTTCTTTTACATCAGCCGCATAATAATCCTCTACTTCGGTTTTTCCCTGCCGGGTTTTTGGTATCCTGATCTTAACCGTATCGGTTGCAAGCTGCAGCAAATCGCGGTCCCCTGATATTACCGTGACTTCCATACCAGAAGTGCTAAAGCGCCTGGACAGCGTTCCCAGCAGATCGTCTGCCTCCAGGCCGGCCTGCTCAACGATCTTAATATTCATCGCCTGCAGCACTTCCTTGATCACCGGAACCTGCTCGCGAAGTTCATCGGCCATGGGCTTACGGGTTCCTTTATAAGCATCATACATTTCGTGCCGGAAGGTCGGTGCATGGACATCGAACGCAACGGTCAGATATTCCGGCTTTTCCTCTTCCAGCAGTTTAAACATAATATTCAAAAAACCGTATATCGCATTCGTATGCAGCCCTTCGGCATTTGTCAGGTCCGGAATGCCGTAAAAAGCCCGGTTGAGAATACTGTGCCCATCTATTAAAACAATCTTATCACTCATAGCCACTCTCCATTTTTTCGTACTATAGTATACTATACACCAAAAGTTTATTTTTTAAAAGGAGAATCCGCCATTAATTTAGCGATGCACACCTCCAGCGCATCAAAGGCTTCGGCCGGATCATCAATCGTCCAGACTGCCGCTTCCATCGGGCATTTTCCGGTATGGGTACGATTCTCGATAAACGGCACAAAGGCATCATATTCATATCTGATATGATGCTGCGCGAGGACATCTGCCGCCGTTTTACTCATAACCGCTCCGTATACCGCTTTCGCTCCACCTAAAACTGCCAGCAAAGCTGCCGCCTTACCGACCACTTTATCAGCAATCACGCCGCCGGTAAATGCCTGACGATCTTTCCGCAGTTCCTGCATCAGCGGTTTGATGCCGATGGCCTCAGAGCATACCGGCGGCTTCCCTTCGACCAGAATGACACAGCTTAAATGTCCGTCGATCAGCATCTGCTTTGCCTCGATCAATTTATTTTGCAAAGGTAAATCCTCCCTTTTTCAGCACCAGATACAGGATCGGAATAACCGCAAACTGGATGATGACTCCCGGTATCCCGGATGTGATTCCGCTGACAAACGCCGCGGTATTCATAAATGGTGCCTGCATCTGCAGGAGATAGATTCCTCCCACTAAAGACAGTCCGTAAACAATCCGGCCGGCCGCCATCGAGACCGCCAGATTCAGATAAATATTACACCGTTTCGACATGAAACCGGTCATCAGACCGTAGGTTCCCAGTTCGAACAGCATAAAATATAACTTTGGCACTGGCGGCATGCCGGTCAGCATCGCGCTTAAAACAGGCACTATAAGGCCGACGATAAGACCATAGTAAGGACCAAGAAGAATCCCTGCCATAAAAATCGGAATTTGAATCGGCAGAAATATCATACCTGCATTCTGGCCAAATATATGGAAAGCCTGGGGCAGCAATATACCTAAAGCGATCAGTACGCCGCTGTAGACACATTTCATTATATATTCTCTTGTTTTGGATGTTTGTTTCACACTCATAATTATTCTCCACTCTCCTCTTTCTGATTACCAGCCACATCGGCGATCTCATTCAGCCGGTCGATAATCGGTAAATGCTGGGTACATAATTTTTCACACTTCTGGCAGGAAATACACTCCTGCGCCTTCTGCCATTCCACTCCCCAGTGACCTGAGAGTCGCTCCAGCGCTGCAGTCGGATCCTGGGTCAGAATGTTCTGGTTGTAAGCATCCATAAACTGGGGAATCGGTATCCCCATCGGACAGGCGTCGCAGTATGCGCATCCGGTACATAGATTATTCAGTGCCCGGCCTTTATCTTCATATTCTTCCGTAATCTCAGCCGCAGGCCGTTCGGTTAGTCCTTCCACCGCTTTGACCGCGTCATCAATATGGCTCTTGGTCGTACATCCGGCCAGGGTTACCGTGATTTCCCGGTGGGAGGCGACAAAGCGCAGGGCTGCCTGCGGAACGCTCAGCTCACTCCCCTCCGCCAGGTAGGCAAATGAGTCCGGATTCTGCGGGATCATTCCGCCGCCGAGCGGATTCATCACCACCACACCCATGCCGTTCTCATAAGCGGACTTGATCCCACTCTGACGAAAACGGTAATTAAGTGCGTTATAACCGATCAGCATGCCTCTGAACTTACCGGTGCTGACCACCTTTTCGATTCCGTTGCCCTGCATGTGAGAAGAAAATACGATATTCCGTATCAAACCTTCTGACTTCGCTTCCTCAAAATAACCATATAGTAATTCCATATGCTTTTCCCAGGACTCGACATTTAACATACACCACATATGATAAAAATCGATATAATCGGTCTGCAGACGTTCCAGTGACATCTCCAGCCGCCGGCGGAAAGCTTCCCTGTCGCTGTCCTGATCCAGGGTGCCCAGATTGGTTTTAGAAGTCACATAAACGTCGCTGCGCTTGACCTGTGAAAGCGCAATTCCGGTGACAATCTCACTTTTATCATGACAGTAAAAAGGCGCCGTATCCCAGTAATTAATTCCTTTCTCTAATGCATAAAGCGGGATTTCTGCACACTTTTCAAAATTTCCCGCTAAAATGTCATCTTCATCGTACCGCATCGTACCCAATCCGATGGCTGAAACTTTGATTCCGGTGTTTCCGTAATGTTTGTAATACATGATATACCCTCCGATCTTAACATTCTCCTGCTGCCGGAAATAACTGCCGGCTCACTGTCAACATTATATCACAATCAGTTCAATCGCACTGCATTTCTGTGAAAATCTTTTTTGAAAAGCCTAATTTTTATATGGCTTTTATCCAACTAAAAACTGCCGTCCGAATAGTGTCCAGCAGTTCTTAAAAATAGTTCAATTTAATTGTCCAAGATATCAATCATCCCATTCAGAATAAGTTTTATCTGTATTTTTCTCTTGCCAGTCATTGGCGTCTTTAACAGCGTTATGTGCATCGTTAATCACACTTTCACCATTATTATGCTTTTCAAAACCAGATTCATTTTTACTGTTTGAACATGATCTCAGAAGATATATAACTACTAAAACAATAACAATGCCTACTATACCAATACCACCATTTCCACTACTCTTTTGATTACTCACTTTTCTTATCCTCCGAAATAATAATAGACATTACAGTTATTAACTTTGTACGCTATAAAGCTTCTTCATCAATCTATTTATGCGGGTTTGTTGAGATTTTGTCAAGTCGGATCTTCGTTCCTCTAACACTTTCATAAATTCCTCAGCATTTTTATTGTTAAAGCAGATCGCGGCTCTTTCGGCGTGTTGGGGCACTTCTCTGGGTTTACATTTCTGAAGGTGATTTATGATTATCGGAAGGATGGTTTTAGCATAGTCGGGATTAGCTTTACACAGTCCCGCAAACACGCTGATGCTATTGTCAACTGTAATAACGCTGCCCTTTTCGTAAACTGATACCACTACCGCTAATTCATCATAAATCGTCTCTGAAGCACATTCGGCAATCGTGGCTAACGCCATCATGCTTCCCCATACCAGTCTGTTGTTTTTAGAACGCAGACATGAAATAAAATCATCTGCATAATCTGAAATCAAGTCTGGGTTTCGTTTGCCTATTTCGTACAATACCTTAATGCAATCATTAGCTACCGCTTTGTCTGTTCCTTTGTATCCGTCAACAATTTCCTTGACACCGGCAATGTCATTTTGCCGGCATAGATGCTCTGCCAATTCAATGTTAGGCATTTCATCATTGCGCCCTAATTTACATGCTAATTTTTCAATCATGCAAAACACCTCCAAAAATAAATAGCCTACAGCTACAATAACTAAACTAAATTTCGATTATTAGAATAGAATATCATAATTTCCCGCCAGTTATCAATATACCGCAAACACATTAAATATCCATTTACTAAACTGGAAGTTGTTGATCTTATGCCGCATAGAGAGGTTACGATGAGGATGACGCTGCCGCAGCGGAGGAGGCGGAAATCGCAGCGATCATGGCAGCTTGTTGCGCGATAATAATATTTGTGATACTGGTCGAAAGTGTCGCCGTCAGCACCCCGTCTTTTAGATTATCAGCATATTCACCTGCGATAATGGATGCCGTCAGCAGAAGCAGCTCCTGCGTTGTTACGGAGAGAGAGCCAAATCCCTTTTGTGCCCGCAGAGCCGCTTGTGCTTCTTTAAGATCACTGACGATAGTGTCGATCTCCACCGGAAGCAAGGCGAGTATTCCCAACACCGGAAGAGTGTAGGCTTTGTCCAACTTGATTTTTTGCTCCCGAAGTGCGTTCCGCAAATCCAAAACGCGATTGACGGCATCCTCATTCGAATTACCAAGCACCAATACCTGTGCCAAAGCCTGAACACTATTCTTATCCCAAAACTCGTCTTTCAACTTGTTATAAAGCTGTTCGATATGTTGCGCACCCGTCTCGGTGTCTAAATCTGTAAGCCCCAGCATAGCCGCAAAAACATAATCATCCTGCCCTGTATAGAAAAAATGATGAGCTTTCATTCCTTCGTAAAAACTCCGCGTGCGGCTCACAACATTTGTATAATCAGAAGCGTCTGCCTGCGTCGCAATCTGATATGCTGCAACCGCCAGAAAATCAGAAGCACGGAGCTTTGTGCCTTTCAACATATCATAAACCTTCAGTGTCTCAGCCAATACCTCCTGCGGATTCGGAGACAACGAAAGCAATGCCGCCACAGACAATGCCATATTGCCCCGAAAAGAGGAAAACGCACCCGTATTCTGCTTAATCAGAGTGAGACCGTCCCGAATTGCTTCGCAATCAACCGCCTTGCCTTTCTGCGCGTACAGTAACGCCGCTAGTCTCTTGGTCAGAACGTCATGCCAGCTAAACTCCTTTTTTATAATTTGATAATTATTCGCAAAAAATTCCAATGTATTTTGTCCCGTGTAATTCATAAATATAAAGACCTCCTTAAATTTCGATTTCCTCCTTACAGAATACAGGAGATTCTTCTAACTATCAATATTAACTTTCCAATGCCCGAAAATAGTCGGATCACAAAAGAAATATACTAAAAAAAACCAAAACCACTCGCAAGCGCCCTATTTTAAGCACTTCTTAGGTTTTGGTTTTATGCGGATGGTGGGACTTGAACCCACACGAGGTCGCCCCCGCAAGATTTTGAGTCTTGTGCGTCTGCCATTCCGCCACATCCGCGTTCCCGGTTTTACAACCGAAATTAATTTTATCACACTATTTTAAACAATTCAATATCTATTTCAAAAGTTTTTTCCCTACCTCAAAACAATCGAGCGTCGCAAAATAATCGGCAGGTTTCTCAGCCCGTCTGATCAGCTGTGTGGTACCGTTCTCTTTCAGCAATATTTCCGCTGACTTCAGCTTTCCGTTATAATTATATCCCATCGCATAACCGTGAGCACCGGTATCGTGAATTACCAGAACATCACCGATATCGATCCGGGGAAGCATCCGATCAACAGCAAATTTATCATTATTCTCACAAAGAGAACCGGTGATATCATATTTATGATCATGAGGTGCATTTTCTTTGCCGATGACGGTAATATGATGGTAAGCTCCATACATCGCCGGCCGCATCAGATCAACCGCGCAGGCATCGCAGCCGATGTACTCTTTATGAGTGTGTTTTTCATGGATAGCCGTAGTCACAAGACAGCCGTAAGGTCCCGTCATAAACCTACCCAGCTCGGTGTATATGGCAACATCATCCATTCCGGCCGGAACCAGCACCTCTTCATAAGCCTTGCGGACACCTTCTCCGATGACTCGGATATCATTTGCAGTCTGTCCCGGTTCGTAGGGAATGCCAATACCGCCGGATAAATTGATAAACTTAATATGAACCCCGGTCTCCTCCTGCAGTTTCACTGCCGTTTCAAACAAAGTCTCTGCCAGCATCGGATAGTAATCATTGGACACCGTATTACTCACCAGAAATGCATGAATGCCGAATTCTTTCGCACCTTTATCCCGCAGTATTTTGAACGCTTCAGATAATTGTTCGGTTGTCATGCCGTATTTCGCATCCCCGGGATTGTCCATAATATTATTGCTGATCGTAAATACTCCACCCGGATTATACCGGCAGCTGATGGTCTCAGGAATATAGCCGATTGTCTTTTCCAGAAACTCTATATGGGTAATATCATCCAGGTTAATAATCGCCCCCAGCTTTTCGGCATACTTATATTCTTCCGCCGGTGTCGCATTGGATGAAAACATGATATCATCACCTAATGCTCCGATCGCTTCCGAAAGCTGCAGTTCAGTATATGATGAGCAGTCACATCCACAGCCGTATTCCCGCATAATATCGATCAGAAACGGATTGGGATTGGCCTTTACCGCAAAATACTCCTTAAATCCCGGGTTCCATGCGAACGCCTCTTTAAGGGCTGCTATATTCTCTCGAATCCCCTTCTCATCGTATAGATGAAAGGGGGTTGGAAATTCTTTGATGATTGTATTTAACTGTTCCTTGGTTACAAATGTCTCCTTTGTCATTGCTGCTGTTCTCCCTTCTGGTATTCAATTAATCTTATTTCATTCGCCAGTGCATTTTTATACACTTCTACAAAATTACGCTGCCCGGAATACAGGCAGGTATTATTTCTCTCCGGCCCGTATTCACCTGTCAACACATATTCCGAGTCGATAATAATGCCGATCCGGTTTATGCGTTCACTGCTGACATACACTTTGGCCGCTGCCATCGACATCGCTTCATCAGTAATGATGACTACCTTCTTTTTCTCTGCCATCAGTTGTTTTAATTCGGCCTCTACCTCAGCCAGACTTACCCTGTCTCCGGATATATAAACCCGCTCGGTGGCCTGCCGCAGCATATTTTTCATCTTATTTAAAATGTGCACAGCGCCTTCAATGGTTATATATCCTTCCTCCGCCTGCTTTTTACGCAGCACATTCTTTAACAGCCATTCTTTATCATTTTCCATCTTGCCGATAAAATTGTTCAGGAACTCCCCCAGGTCAACCGGTACGAATTTCTTAACAGCGGCCTCTTCTTCTGCGTAAGCCGCCCCTTTTTCAATCAAATTGGCCAGCCCTGCATAAGCATTGGACCTGGATATACCAGTCTGCTTAGCCGCTTCATATCCGGTCATCTTCTGATCCTGCAGCAGACAGATATATAATACCGCCTCCTGCCTGGTAAGACCAAATCCAGCCATTCTTTCTACAACGACCTCTTTATCCATAACTCTTGCTCCATTTACTATTAGTAGTTCTATACAGTACTACTATAATATATATTTTTTTCAGCGTCAAGGTTTATATGACAATTTTCCGCCTTTTTAGCTTCAAAGGGGAATTTAAGCCTCATATTAAATAAGAAGAAGGCGGCTGAATTCAGCCGCCTTCTTCTTATTTAATATGAGGC
>Ga0153996_1001119_pt1 | contig 11116 bp, 6 predicted proteins | sample TSNC080MetaG_FD_104728 | JGI IMG/M metagenome (GOLD analysis project Ga0153996, IMG submission 104728) | Attine ant fungus gardens microbial communities from North Carolina, USA - TSNC080 MetaG | ecosystem: Host-associated > Fungi > Mycelium > Unclassified | place: USA: North Carolina, Lumber... | reverse complement strand
TCCAAATAGCCGCTGCTGTCAAATAAATATGTATACTCATTAATAATCTGAACACCCGTCAACAAATTATTCCCATCATAATAGACGATTTTCCCATCCACATTATTAAATCCGGTTTCATAAGGTGACCTTCCGTCAATATCTCTATTCCCGATATCCCGGTTTTCCTGGGTTTCCTGGTTCTCCTGATTGTCCTGATTCTCCAGGTTTTCCTGGTTTTCCTGATCTGCCTTCTCATCTGCCAGCTGTTTTGTCATCTGCTCTACCGCAGTGGATTCCGCATTCTCTTCTGTATAATCTGTGCCTAAATCAGATGTTTTCTCAGCATATACAGTTGAAGCATTTGTCAATAATATTAATGAAAATAAAAAAGTGACAATTAGTTTGTAATTAATTTTTAATACCTTCATCGTTTCCCCCTTATTAATTTATTTGTACTTATTCTAACACTTTTCATCAGATAAACCAACTAAAAATTAAAAGTAGAAACGTTAATGCCGGAATAAGAAGGTTCTCAGAATAAATTTACTTTCAGCAAAAAATTGTAGAAATGTTGTGATTGTCTAACTGGCTCAAGCTGCCTCAAACTGGCTGTTTCTCTAAGGCAATTCCGACTGCTCCAGTACGTTTTGTTTTTTTCAATCTCTTGAGTAAAAAAAAGAACGTAAATATTTAACAAGACTGTTGAAATAAGCGTAAAGGACAGGTGCAGAATTGCCGCCTGTCCTTTTAAAGTCGTATGTTAAACCGTTCCGCTGAATCTTTTTGTCCGGGATCGCCTGCTTCGACGTCTGCTTTGCTATTTGTCCCGCCGCATAAAAATACGGGAAAGGCGCTTCGAATTCAATATGCAAAGTATCGTAACCAATCCAACGACATTCAGAATAATCCAAAACCGTATATTACCAGTGTCCCCGGTTTTGAGAATATTGGAAGAAATGAAAGTTTTCGTAGTACCAGGGGTTCCGGAACCCTGGGCACCGTCGGAGCCATCAGAGTCTTTCGTTCTGGGACCGTTGGGACCATCGTCAGGATATCCGGTGGGAGGCGACACATCGGGAATTTCATCGGTGTTATCGCCGGGAGAATATTCATTAATGATACTGAATTCATTTGATCCGACTATCCATTTACGGTAATCTTCAATCTTTTCCTCGTTTATCGTATAAACGATTTCATGACCGTCTTCCGTATATTTGTCCATCACTATGCTCCAGCTCCAATTGTCGGCTGCCGTGATCAACTTTTGCAGAACAAGCTCACCGTCCGCCATAACATACAGCGTAATGGACGTAGGTTTTTCGGCTTCCGGGATATACACTTCATCTTCCCGTGTTCTGTGATACCATGACTTATTGCCTTCAATGGTTATTGTCCCATCGTATCCCAGAACTTTAGTGCTAGTATTGATTATGATATAGCCGGCAGACGAACTGCCTGAAATGGTCTTTATATAACCGGCAGGAACGTCAAACTCATCCACCGTCCATGTATCGCCCGCGCTTAAGCCGTCCCAGGTATAGCTCCAATAATTTTTGTTAGACAACGATATGGCATCTCCGTATGGTTGACCGTTCTTGTAAAGCTGCACCAAAATGTGGCTCGGAGGGCTGTCCGGTCCCACCCATATTTTAAAGACGCTGACGGAAGTAGTATCAACGTCGCGCTTGATGGGTTCCGTTTTAGGGTACGCTGTTACGTTATAATTCCATCCGTCTCCGGTCTCACTTAAATTAGGCAGAGCAACCAGATATGGAGCGACAACATACTCGCTGGTTTCGGCGTCCTTTTGCGCTACCAGATACAGTCCGGCAGCCAGACCGCTGAAAGTTGCCTTGCCGTTATTGTCCGTGATATTAACACTCTGCTCAATATTGTTGGCAGATGCGTAAGCATCGAGACTAGCGGCCAATGCGATATTTTTCTCCTTTGTCATGTCCGAAAAATCAATCCCCATGCCGGAAAACGCCTGCACGGCTTCATAAACGATTGCGCCCTTTACTTCCCTGGCATCGGCAACACGGCAGACCGCAACGTTAATTCCGCTCAACGTTATATCACCGTATTCCATGATGACTGTCAGGTTTGAGGGTTGTGAGTTGACCGCATACACAGCTGTCGGATTCTGCAATAGTATACAGATTGCGGCAATTATAATTAATGTAAATCGTTTCATCGTTGAATTGTTCCTCCTTTATGAATTTTCCTACATTTAACAATGAAAAATATAATAAAAACCGGTAATGCCGGAACAATGAATATCAAAATCACAAGTATTTTATTGAGCTGTCTTGCGCCGGCGTAAATCGTTTCGGTTACGGCATTCTTCACTCGATGACCGCGTACCAGCAACCTGTGGCTGTTGATACCGTAGGGCGTACAGGTGACCAGTGTACAATAATCCATATCCGGATCGATGTTCAGCGATTCTACCTCTTGGGGTTCCACGGTTTGGATGTTATCGACCTGATAGGTCAGCGTTTCTCCCATGATATATAACGTGAACGTGTCTCCTTCAATCATTTTGTCCAAATCAGTCAGCAGAGTCGCACTGGGAACGCCCCGGTGTCCGGTGATGAACGTATGGGTTCCGGTTCCGCCAACAGGTAAGGATGTGCCCTGCATATGTCCCAGACCGACCTGTAATACAGCCGAATCCGTTCCGTGATAAACGGCCAGCTTGACGTCAATCTTGTCAATGACCAGTATACCCATAACTCCGTGGCTGGTGTTGAGTTGTTTCTTGTATTCAGCCGTTTCTTCCTCCGTGAATTCAAATCGGTTCACCTTGTTGAGCAGGATTTTATTGTACTCACGTGCCGCTTTTAAAATTGTCTGCATTTCCATGTTGTCCATGACCGCTACGTCATCAATATACCGTGCGGTGGCTCTTGACTGGCTGATGGAGTTGAAGTAATCACTTACCGTGGGATACAGCAGTACGAAGATATCTATGAGAATGAACAATGTGACCGTTATTCCAATTATATATTTCTTCATAAACATCTCCCTGCCGCTGTCGTCCGGCGCCGACCGAAACCGGCGCCGAATAAGCGGATTAGTAGTTATGCGTTATTATTAAACCTTCAGTATGTTTCTTCTTCTGCGGATAACGAAGAAAGCGATCAATCCAACTGTGAGAATCGCACTGACAGCATAGAAGATATAGACGCCAATGCCACCGGTTCCGGGGAAGGTACTGCCCTTTCCGTTATAGACCTCAACACGTTGCTTCTCGGTAAATTCCGCATATTTCACCAGTGAGGCGCCCGTATCGGTATCGCCGCAATTCTCGTTTAAGTAAACGATAAGATTGGTTATATTGGCAATATCGGTATTATCCAACAGCTTGTTATATACGGTGACCGTTATATCATCTACCGCATTATATCCCGGCAGTGCCTGGTACTCGCTCAGCCTATAATTACCTTCGTCAATGCCAACGATGTAAATCATGCCATCTGCACCAGTTTCAAGCACAGTTTTTGCGAGATATGTCTCGTATGCTGTTATTTCTGTTTGATCGGCAGATGCGCCCGGATCATCTCGTTTCTCTATAAATCCCTGGAATACATATTCGTTATCAACTGTTTTAAATGCCGCAACTTTGTCGCCTTTAAAAAGCTGGAATTTAACTCCCGGTAATGAAGTATCACTGCCAGTGTACTTGAATATGTTAAGCTTATAGGTGTATACCCATGCGTCATCTTCAGGAGTTTCTCTGGTTGGCTCTTTATCCTGAGATGTACCGTCCCAAACCCAATTCGGATCGTTGCTGTATTCCAAATATACATAGTTCGGGTTACCTACGCTCTCAATTACGGCGTCTTCGTTGAGTGTGGCGCTATAAATAATCTCAATCCTATCGTAACCGCCTTCCGACAAGCTTTTTATTGTGTCTGAGTTAATCGTGACCGTAAATATGGTATCTCCATTCTCTACATCTGTCGTAATTTCGGAAAGCTGATAACCGTCATCGGAAGCATTATTCACAGGGGAAAGCACTGTGGAAGCCTCACCTTTGTAAGCGAATACAGATACAATTTCATCGAATGAAAGTCCCACGCTCATCCTATCATGTACTTTGTATGTATATTGCTCATAATATGTCGTGTTCGGTATTGTGGAGGTGAGTTTGAATTGGACTTTGTCCGTAATGCTCACGTCTGTCCAGTTTTCCCAATCAGTGCTATGATGGTTCATTACTTTTTTTTCAATCTTCGGCGCATCAGCTTTAAATGTTACGTTTGTTGGATGATCATTAGCAAGTACCGTACACAATGCCGCGAAAGTAGTCGCAGGTGATCCGCTGAACAGAGACTCGCCGGCAACGATATAGTAACCAGCTTCGAGGTTTTCAAACGAGACTCTTGTAGTGCCGGTTGCAAGTATCTCATTTGTGTCGTTGTTGTCGTTGCTCCAGTTCCACAGAGCTCTTGCCAAGTCCTCAAAAGCGCCTTTCTTTTCGGGGATAAGAACGCCTGTCGAATCTACTAAGCTTAAGATATACTCTTTTAAAGTCAGATTTCCAAGTATGGCAGTGTAATAAGTTTCAAAACCTTGATATTCGGGGTTAAGTTCATAGACGAAACTGTCGGCATTCTCGTTGGTTTCCACAGTAAAGATCTGGTATGCTTTGAATACCTGACTCTCCACGCTGGCACCGCCTGAGGGCGTAATTTGAATGCTTCCGCCAGCCGCAAATGCGGTCATTGGTAACGTCGTGGTCAACATCATGGCCACTGCCAGAATTAGGGTGAAAATTTTACTTTTTCTCATAGTAACTGCTCCTTTTAATTTTTTCTTAATAAAGATTTGTACGAGTGGTACATTTTAATTATTTATGCCTGTAAGCACAGGGTGTATAATATTTATCATTCTATTCGCAGCATACACCTCCTGCGCTTGAGCTTTCTATATATCAGTCTTCCTCCGAAGAACATGGATATCAATACGGTCATGAGGACAGTGATCATGGTGAAGGGTGCCTTTCCGATCCCACCTACCTCCGGAAATTCGGGACCGCCGAAGATGTTGGTAAAGGTAATTTCGTTAGTCTCGGATGTGATTACGGTAATCGTTGCTGTCAGAGGGTCATCGTATAGAGGGCCATCATATAGATGGTTGCCGTATAGAAGATTGTCGTCTATTTCTATCTTAACAATCTGCGTACTTGTATCGTAGTTCCATAATGCTGATGCACCCCCGGTTTCCTGTATCTTGAAGTAGTAGGTCCCCTTCGGAAGGTCTTCAATTGGGGGGAAGGAGAAGCCGTAACTATCTTCGCCGGTTGTGGATATATTGCGTGTACGGATGATCGCCTCATCTGCGGGTTCATACTCTTTGCCAGTCTCATCAGCTACCTGCGTCAGCGTGAAAGAAAATGTCGCTTTCGGCGCTTTTTCACCGACAACCTTCTTTGTGGCGCTGATAACGAGTTCATACAAGGGCCGCGTATTGGAAATATAGAGGTTATCGGGCACGATCTCCACCTCTCTGCCGAGTTTGGTTTCCAAACTCGTCATCTCTGAACTTCCGATGCTGTGGATAACAAAAAAGGTGTAGGGTTCGTTCGGGAGGATATAGTTTCTTGGCGCCTCCGTTTCAACGATGAGATATACCGCCTCATGACTCGGGGTAATCCATTCACTTGAAAAATCATAGATTCCGTTACCATATACCGCGTCACAGACATGATAGAAGGTCATATCGCTTCCCGAGGGGGTGAGCTCCTTATGCGAACCATCATCATAAGAGGTGCCGTCCGTATACATATACAATTCGAACTTCGCTCCTGTTAAATGCACTCCGGTCAGCTCGTCTTCCTTGAACAGGGATATGCTGCGATCGGTGCCGGAAGCACTCGCACTCGACTCCTTAACGAGGTATTTATCCCACTCTACCACGTCACTGTAACCGCATACCTCTATTTTATTGCTGAATGATGCCAGCGTATCGAACGGAGCCGTGATCAAAGCGTTGTATGCGATTTTTATCGGCTGCTCGTCGGGCAGCTCGAATTCAACTGTATGCGCATTGATGCTATTCATGCTCCATAAACTGGAGTCGAGCTCTATCCATTCACCGTCCCAAACGCCGTTGGTTTTGGTCTGGGTATAAATTTTAATGCTATGCAAGTAAAAAGCCAATGCGCCGTTCATCGTGTCCACGGCGGTGAACTGAGGTTCGCTGACGTCCAGTGACCGGAGGCGTCTGCCATCCGGATTGATGACGATCTCCACCGCAGCGGTGTTGCCGTCAATCAGCATATCCTTCGTAACCGCCTCCGGACCATATGTCACTGAGCTGCTGTCGGACCATTTGCCGTCAAATTCCGGAGAGGTGCAGTAGACCGAAGCGGTGTTATCCAAAACCAGCGCTTCTTTAGGATACGTCAGGGTGTACTCATCTTTGAGACGGAGCTGGTAATGGACTTTAAATCTGTAGAGGTTGTTATAATACCAACTTAGGTCAATGGAGGAGGATAGCGGGCTGTCGAGTCCCGACCCAGTCCAATTGGAAGAGTCAAATTGGACAAAATCTTTGCTGAAATCCACCCGAATGGTGCTGCCGTCCACTTTGACCAGATCCTCTCTGGGGATCGACGTACTGTACGGCCCATATCTCGCCCGGACTACAGGGTTGCTGGTGCTGCGGTATTCTTCCACATAGAACGAACCCGGCACATATTCCAGTCTTGAGTCAAAGGTGTCCTCGAAAATCGCGGCGCCCTCTGTAAAGAGAGGATACTTATTAGTCGTAGTACTCCATTCTGTCCAGTCTAAATACACCGTATAATCGAAGAGCGAGCTGTCCGATGCATTTTGATTGCCCTCTTTTTGGATAGGGAAATAGTCGACTATTTGATCCGTTTTCTGCGTAGAGTTACTGCTATTAACTACTCCAAGCCTATTTGCAATACTCCACCCCGGGGTTTTCAGCATCTCCTCTAATGTATAGCCTATGTATTGTGTATACGTGGGTTCAGCAGCGGTTACCACACTGTCTGCAAGAGATATGGTGTAGGAAATATAAATCGTTTTTTCATCGGTATACCGCCATATGGAGTCTTGGTATCTCGTAATGTCATTACCGCCAAAGTAAACTTCCCAAAGATTAGCATTATTATTATTTACAGCACGAGCAGTTCCCAAGGTCTTTAACCCTGCGGGACTCGTAGTCCATAACAACTCAGGGTCAGCAGCAGTATCCTGAGGCGAGGGCTCCAGCGTGAGCGAAAAATCACGAATACTGAATTCCATTGTCACATCTTTATAACTGGAAGAAAATGATGATTCACCCGGTATCGTTAAATTAATTTGATCCTTCAGAAAAAACTTGGCGTCTTTAAGCCCGGCGGGAACCGTTACCTCCATCGTATATTTAATACCGGTCACTTCTGTTCCATACTCGGACCAAATCCACTCGGAATCTTTGGTTACCGGGATATCATTTACCGTACCTACACCCGGCGCAGTGACATTTACCTCAGCGGTTTTCTTTGTTGTCGTCGTTTTGTAGTCTATCTGTATCGTGTTGCTGTATTTTACGCTGTCGGATTCCGGAGGCGTAACGGTGGTATTATAGATAAATTCCACCTTGCTTATGTTGTCGGGGCTGCTCGGAACGAGGTATGTAAAGCCGTTTTCAGTTGAAGTAAACCCATCTGTGGTATATGGTGAGACTATGGTTACGGTCTGAAGCAGGCTGCTGGTCTGATTGTACAATTTTATCGTAACATCGCCAGTGAGCGTCTGCGTGGGCGTGGCAGGCCAAGTGTCAGTCAGCGTCATCCCGTTGAGATTTATGGAACCGTCGCCGACAACTGCAGTCCATGTGATCTGTTTGGTACTACTTGCGTAACTGCCTTTTTTCGTCAGGAAATTTTTTTTCATCGGGGTCTGTGTTGTGGCGGATGCAGACAGATCTTCGCCGGATTTATTCATTCCGGTGGCCTCTGCCGTGTTGTTGAGCTGTGTGTCATAAGTCAGCCTCGGGATATTGCTGCCGCCGCCCAGAGTGTCGCAATAATCCAGAATAGCGCTTAGATTAAGGGTGTATTTAACATCGATGCTTTGACCTGCCTGCAACCCCGTGTTGCTGGGAAGATCAAGAATCCAGCTGCCCGCAGCGCTGTCCCAGATAAAAACCGTATCTGTCCACGCCCCTCCGGGAAGCAGGTATTGCAGGTTTGTAAAAGGATAGGGGTATCCATCCCCGTCTTTAATCACGAAACCGTTTGAAAATGTCAGCGTGTCAGCCAGCGTAATATTGTTGACAGCATTGTCCACTGCGGTGACTTTTATCTCATAATTAATGGTCTCGGTATTTGTGCTGAAAGCCGAAGCGGTCTTTTCCACTTTTAAACCAGCCGACAAGTCGGTCAGGACGGCATCAACTACAGTAGCGTTGCCGAACCAAATCTTACCGCTTTGGGCGTTTTCTTCAAATAATGCGCTGATGTTGAGATTGAATCTGACGTCAGTGTAACGGTCAATAAAGTTGTACTCGATAGGATTTCCCTGATTATCGACGTCCTCGAACCATATCTCCACGCAGCCGTCCGCGCTGATGGTATAATGACCGACTACCACACCATTGGATAGCAGAATCACGCCGTCGGCAGCGGCGTTTGTAACCGTAAGCGCTTCGGGAAGCTGATATACCAAACAACCGTTTGTATTATAACTGAGTTGTCCGTTCGCACCTGTCCGTTCGGCGAAGGATATATTTAAGCTGTACTCCTGGTCGTAATAAAAGGATCCATTGTCGATCACCTGTCCGTTGCCATCACGGATAACGATGCCGGTAACAAAATTGTACAAATCCCAGCCGTCGCTGACACTGCGTGCCGCAATACCCACCAGTTCCGATGACGATGAGTCTTCACTGACGGCGGTGATGCCGTCCGCATGCCCATGAGGAGCATCTGTTTCACAGTCAGGGCACTGAAAGCCCTGCTCGGTATATCCGTAATTCTCGCTCTCCGAAGTGAAAGCAGGCTGTGATAACAAAGTTCCTGTCAATATAATCGCAACAAGACAAAGCGGCAGAAAAACAGCCCTCGCTTTCTTTTTGCGTTTCTTATTGGCTAGAAACCTCCCAGCGGTTAAATTATAAATTTTTGACATCTTCACGTACCGTCCTTACAATGTGTTTTATTTCTATCAGTTTTATGAAACGCTCCCTATTTGTGAGAGCGGCCAAACTCTGAATTTCACTCTGCCAATTATCTGCTCCCGGCTCACCGTCCCGAACTGACTGTCGCGGCTGTCTATTGACGAGGATCTGTTATCGCCCAGAACGAAAACAGTTTCGGCGGGGACTTGATAAGGGAACTCTATATCGCAGTTTCCAAAGCTCAGTTCGGAAACATATGGTTCGTATAATACTTCACCGTTGACCGACACGACACCGTCACCGTTGATTTCCACCCGGTCTCCCGCCACGGCAACCGCACGCTTGATGTAGAAGTTGTTGTTGTGGGTAAATGCGATAATATCGTTTTTCACGGGGGTATCGCCCCGCACGGTAATGACAATCTCATCCATTTGCAGAAGCGGGCTCATGCTTGACCCATCAATCTGCAGGACGGCCACCCAAAAGTTGGTGATTATGATGATTACGGCTGTTACAACTAAAAGACCTGCCATCATGCCGCATATCAGTTTTTTATAGGATTCTTTCCTATCCTGCCGTGCGATTTCCCTCTTCAGCATCTCTTTGGGCGGGATTCCCAATATGTTTACTTCCTCGCGTATTCTGGCGTCACTGCCGTTTCGCATTTGTATTCACCGCCTAATCCGTTCGCGGCCTTTGCGCGGCTCCGGCCTGATATGCTGTAAACATCTTTTCATTTTCTTCCTTTACCCTGTCAAGCTCTTCCTGAAGATCGAGAATCATCATTAACAGATGTTTCCTGCTGAGGGCTTTCAGCTGCAGTTCCGTAATTTTTGATTCTGCCGGTTGAGCTTTGCTCCTGCAGTCATCTAATGTCTGTTTATTATTTTTATTGATTGCGTCAATTTCAACAATGGGCTCGTCAGCTTCACTATGTATCGTAGTCACGGTATCGGCGGTAACTGTATGAGCGGTATTCTCACTGTCGAAACCAAATGACGCCTTCATATTATTCAATAAATTCTCTTGCTGGTGCAATAACTCATCCAGCGAGTTTAGCATATCCCGCATTTCATCGGGCAAATTGTTTTGCCGCATCCGCTTCACCTCATGTTTTTCGTTTATTTTCATCCACTCAAACAACAGTTCGTTGCAGTTTTGGTAAAAAATACATATAAATTACACAATTAATGTGTACTTTTATAAAATAACATTTTCTCCGCATTTTGTCAATTACTGTATCTTGGAAACTCTTTAAAATAAACTCATTATTTAATTTTTCCTAACACAACATATCATTTTTAATCCGCTTTGTGTAGAACACTGCTTAAACGACAAAATAACTCCCTCAACAACAGTAACAAAGTCTTCCTTTTTGAAAATTTATAGGGTAGAATAACCCGGTTGAGTTATATCTACCCTAATTCTTTAGACTATCTATAGAGAATACGGTTTTACCTGAAGACCTGATTACAGTTACCGTATCCCTTATCTATTATTGTTTCATAATCGCCGCCAGCCAGTCGGTTCATTCCACTTATCAACGTGTTCTCCGGCTTTAATGGAACGCTCCTTATAAGGGCATTTTAACGGTCTGTGCGGAAGCCCTATAGGCAATCAGGACGCCACTATGGGAGGCAACATGGTAACCTTGATATTATTAAGTTTCTTTAATCTTGAAATTCCCCTTCGATAAATTCTGACGATTAATTTTCAGCGCCATATCTAAACACCAACGGTTGTTTTCGATAAAATACTTTTCTGAATTATTTAATTCAGAGAAATTTCTTTAATTCCCCAAGTGCCATTGACCATTTTTTTGTTATTTTAATTGTACCTTTCCATTTGGTTTTAGACCTCCTGCCGCGTCCCCCTGAAAATACTTCACCTTGTGGTTTTAATATGTGAATCCAGAAGCTTTATATGCAGTCACCCTCGCTTTATCCAACTTTACATTTCTGAAATACAGCATCATGTCAATAGTAATTTCCACAAT
>Ga0153996_1001117_pt1 | contig 11140 bp, 9 predicted proteins | sample TSNC080MetaG_FD_104728 | JGI IMG/M metagenome (GOLD analysis project Ga0153996, IMG submission 104728) | Attine ant fungus gardens microbial communities from North Carolina, USA - TSNC080 MetaG | ecosystem: Host-associated > Fungi > Mycelium > Unclassified | place: USA: North Carolina, Lumber... | reverse complement strand
TGCTGTGCTCTTGCAACTGCGTCAAGTGGTTGCAGACGGACTGAGATCAGTGGACTCTGTAGGAGATGACGGAGCTTCCTGGGCTTGTCGGACTCGCAGCGTGGTAATGTCTTGTTCAGGATGGGAACTAAAGTTGATGTTTTCAAGGTGGTGCGCATCGACACGGCACTCTTAGGCCTCACAGTAAGAAGAGGAAAACCAGTCAGTTAGAAGGATCTAAAGTTGACATTTGTATATAAACACTCACCTCAGCATTTACGAGCAACAGACAAGCGTGATTGATTAAGTAGCTCAGCAGATCTAGCAACAAGATGCAAGTAGGGTTCATTGTATTTTTTTTTGCATTATGTTCTTTCCCACCTGGATAGACTGTTTTTATTTGTGGAAGAGAAGGTGAATAACAGTGGGCGAATAACAGTGCTGACGATCCAAAAAAAAAACAAAAACAGAAGTACTTGGCTCGCCCTGTTCCCCTTCCTGCCGGCCATGATATAAATACGTGGGACGTTCGTGCCCTTGACAGGTGTTTGCTACGATTTTACCTAGATCTCAGCTGGATCATTGGCGTCACCTGAGTCAGATATCAAAACCCACAAAGTCACATTAGACCTGTATGAGAAACAGTACAACGCGCTCACTAAAACAGGTAGCGTGGCCCTTGATAGCATCATTATGTGTAGCAATGGGAACGATGGTTAATCGGATGTAAGCGGCAACGGAGACGTTAGGTTAGGGGTTAGTGACAGCTCTCACATAGACAAAAAAAGTTCAAGTTGCCTCGTGGACAGTGCCTAAATCTGTGATCTGTTCTTTCTGATGTGGAGCGTGATGCCATAGATTCGTACACTCAATAATGGGTTCGTCACTTTACACCTGGAGTCTTCCGATGTCAATACGTGTGAGCTGGGACCAGGGCACTCAAGGAGGGTTTTCACCCGATGACGAAAGTATTCGACCAATTGCGCGCAGGCATGACTCGAGACGAAAGGAACGGACAGAGAAATGGACTCTCTTGAGATGATAAGCGAACTGTGAGCCTCATAACCCCACTACATCGTGTCTTTCCTTACGGAGCGTTCAAACTTGACACAACCGACTATATCAATGAGTTTATATACTACCGCTTGGCGGATGTTATTCAATATTGTCGAGCTGGTGTACGACAGCAGTAACCTGGAATACCACAGGTTAAAACGTCTCGAGGCATCATCTCACCAATGAAGCGAAGAACGGTGCATCGAGAGTAACTTTACCCGGAAAAGCAGCGGATGTTGAGGAGAATAACGTTTCGTGCGTCAAGATCCTTCATTCGCTGGTATGTAAAATTCAACCGGAATGTTAAGAGTATTCAGAACTCTGCAAGACATGCAGGCTGTCTCTTCAAGCAAGTCTATCTGTATCCGGTGCAAATAACACTCAGTTCGAGTGTTTAACTGAACATTTACATTACTTGTGCAGGTACATCAGCCTCTGAAAGTGCCTTTCTCGCAAGGCAGACCATCCGTAAATGCCTAACTGTCGACTCTGCATTAGTGGATGTTTCCGGCGCTGAAGTACCTTCTGACATGGTTTCCTGGTGCTGAATTCAGGACAGATTTGTCAGGCAGGGATCCGAGCAACCCACTAGCATTCGGCTGGACGGTTCGTTTATATCTGTGCTCCATGAATGACACACTTTTTGTCACACTTTGAGCTCTTGAAGTTATCCATGATCATGGTCACACGAGGCACAATGTCCGCGACATCATGCCTTCTGGTGCTACCCAGGAGGACACTAATCAACTAAATCGTTTGTTCTTCCTCCGCACCAAATTATCCAGTACTCAAGTCATCTTCAGCTATCACTCATGAACACATACGTCATCTCGAGACAGAAGAGGTTGCACGCGTAAAAGAAGTTGATCGTCATAGTTCGTCTATGTCTTTTTTTACTTAGGCAACTGGGCTAATCCATCATAGTTCACCCCATTCAACCAGTCATTGTCTCAGAGAGTCCTACAGAACAAATTCGAGACTTTGTATTAGTAAGAATTATCCTTCTCAGCAGTTGACTCATCAAAGTATAGATTCATCCTGTGACCAACGTACGCGAGGTTCACATGAATAATCTTGAAGACATTACGTTATTCGACAGCCAAATCCACCAACACCATGACACACTTGTACGGAGTCTGTCAGATATTCCGTCAAGTCTCTGACACCTCAGCAGATGCACCTTGATTGGGAGCGCACCATCATTGATAAAGGCATTACTGTACATGAGACGGTTCACCACCACGTACATCACGTCATCTAGCCCATTATTGACAAAGAGAGCTTGTACTTTCTCCTCGTTTCCCCCTGTTCAATAAAGCCTCATACTTGTGTTTTCTAGCGATCGATTGCCAGACCATCCACACAACCATTCCAATTCATGAAGTCTTGCACGACGCACCAATTATTCATCAATCTCAAACCCACAACGTTGCCCCGATCGAGAAACGGATGCCTGCCACTAGAAGAATAAAACACCGAGACGAGATGAGCGTAATTGGACTTCAGTGATGTTCACCTGTGAACTGCAGTGCATTTTCAGATCCCCTGATGGTTGTAATCATAGCACATCCACTGACCTAGCGAGGCCTAGAACCAATGCAATTCCAACTCACATCTTCCTTGAAAAATGTGTTCGAGACATGGGTGTGCGTCGATGGTGGCACTTTTTTAACCAAGAGGACCATTCGCTTGATATACATACCTCAGTATCCTCTTCTGTTCCCCTTGATATCCCGACGACCCCCTTCAGTTCAATCGCCAGTCCATGCCAACAGCCATGATTTGGATGGAAAAACTGGAACTGGTCTCTCACTCCTGCAAAATCGTGAGTCAAGAGAGTCGGATGATGGATCAACCGGTAAATACACAAGTGCCTGCCAACGCGAGGGTCAGAATGATGGGAGCACCGTCGAAGGTTTGTTATATCATAACATCATTGACGATTTGAATGTTCCTAGGCGACAGACACCGACTATTGTACCGTATAGTTCGAGCCAAGACACCATCTCCCCTAATGGGACCCTGTCCCAGGTGTTTCGAATACCTTCTCAATCTTCCTCACCTCTACTACTCCACCACACTCACTTCCCCCATTATCTCCTCCTGCCAACTTTTTACGCCTTCACTCAAATCCTCTCCTCGGTCTCAACAATCTCAGCAATCTTTGAGCTCATGGGAAGGCGCTGGAGATATTTTACGATGATGATCGATACTCGAGAGCCTCTATGGTCACTGGTGGGACCTTGACAACAAGAGAGCATTGGTCATCAGTTGCCGGCTCCAAGACATCTCAAAGAGAAGCCTGGGATAGTTATGGGTACGATCGGCCACCATCACCCGTTCCTGTAGTCAGTCACCGGCCTGGTATAGACTCCTTACCGGCTCCCAAGGGTAGTGACACTGTCCTTTTTGGCACGGATCATGGGTTTGGGGGATATACTCGAATCAGAGAATCGCACGTGAATAGGAAATAAGATAGGAAAGGTCATGAGTGCTTGGAGGAGAGTAAAGTAAACTGCAGAGGCTGTGAATTACATTCAAACGAGTCTGGTAAACTGAACTTACAACAGCCACGTAGGAAGCGCACATAAAAAGAGTAGCATCGATACCCCTCATTTCATGCATCTGAGCTTCTGGAAATGAAAAAGTCTGTCTGAACCAGGAAAGTACCCATCCTTTCGGTAAAGGAGGCGAAGGGAATCTACAAACTCGTATATCAGCGATCGTTCTATATTGATAGGGGCATCAGACTAGTCTCGCCCAGGACCTCCCTTGGTAGACTTGAGAAGAGTTGGCGGAAGATCCTGACAATAGATATCTGAAACGTACTAGCCAAATTCCCATGTTTCTTGACTGCCCAACTCGACCGTAATTGCATGACGGTTGACATATCGTACTTGGTGAATTCGGTGGTCTGCTGAACGTGCATGCCAGTATCTTGAGAATCAATTCTACCACAGGGGTCCGCTGAATTACCAATAGGCATTGCGGAATGGTCTGCAGTGGGTAAATGAGTTTTGCAAGGTGGGGTCAGTATGACCAGGATGCTCATAAATGCGATGATCTGACAGAGTCCTCCCTGAAGAATGAAATTCGAAACCAATGGGTAGAGAAGTCAAAGTCAAATAATATATTGTTGTATGTGGATCATAGAGCTCGTCATGGAGTGGATTGCCCCTAGACGTGCCTCTGATGAAAACATGTACAAACCTCAGTCTCGTTCCGCTCTCTCTTTATTTTTGCTAGACTTAGGGGAAGGGTTACAACTGGTCGCGTAAGAGATGGACTAGGAGGTTGTTACAGAAGCAATGGGTATGTGTTTTCATTCTCTTTCTTCTCTGCCCTGGTTGATGGAAATTGTAATGTTTGGGCTCGTCAGATGATAATCCCACGGAGTACAACATTCATAAGGAAGGTTTCAACATCAACGAAAAAGACCGTATCTTCTGCAGCAAGTTATTGAACTTTGCCTAGGCAATTGTACATATTCATGTGAAGCACCCTGATACACAAATTAAACTATCAGCGGTGGGAAGTCCGAAGATGAACTGAAACTAGCATCTGCGGAAACATCTGACTTCCGACTGCGAGCTGATACCAACCACTCCCGATTTGGTCAGAGCACCAAACTCAGATCAACTGAGCTGCACTGTGATCACATATTCTGGAATGATGCAAGTGTGGGTATGGCTCAAAGATTGAACGAGTACGTATGCATTCATAGGCTCATGACTGAATCATTGACTGAATCATTGACCCAGCCTTGTTCGTATCTGACAGAACAAAACTACTCGATTACGGGACAAACTACTCGACCGAGACGTTCATAGAGACCCGAGTAGCACAGGCTATTGTTGAGGAGGATCATGTATGTCAACCATCCCTCTTGACCATACTTACCATACTCTTTGCCTCAGATTAGCACCAGCAAGAACCCGTATACGAGCACCAGGGATGCCGAAGTCGGTCCCAAACAATACGTGATGCAGGTGCTTTGCCGATGGGATGTGGTATTGCGTCTGGAGTACCGTGCTTTTGAGGTTGTTGACTGATACATCGATGTCGGGGAATGAATGTTCTTTTGACAAGTGTATCGTCGGTTAAATTGTTAACTCTCTTGACTGACCCAATCCATCCATTCACTGTCTTTGATCAAGTATTTCAAAGATGACGATATTGTTACACCTATATAAGTGAAAGAATATCCAAAGGCACCGGGACCGTCGTGTCCCTGCATTGTACACATGTGAGGAACGGTACGACACACCCCGTGAAGTGAGCAGTATATTCTTTAGGGATGGTATTAGGCATGATGATAAGTGTGAGCGCGACGATTGAGGTCTGTTCAAGGATGAATTAGAGATCAGGGGAGGCAAGATACTTCGTTCATGAAATCATACCTCGCAGACGTGGACAAGGTGTTATCTGGATCAAAATTATCGTGGTCAACGTACTAGACATCGGCTGTTGGCAGGCACATGCTGGAGACAGCAACTCAGCATCCACCAACCAGTTTCTATTGCAAACGATGCTCCCTCTTCTAAGCTGCAGCATGAGAGATGGTTGTAAGGACAGGCCAAATGATTTATTCGCTTTTCGTGTCAGGAGACCGGCCGAGCCTGCTGCGCTAGTTAGCCAACGGTGGCATGAGTGAAGGCAATGTTGGTGAATATTGGTATTATTATCATTGAATTTCTATTATTGACGCAGGAATATACTGTATACTGCAGTCCACGAGACTCGTTCATGGTGATAGATACTATAAAAGATATAAATGCAGGGTAGAATTGTGATAGTACGCAGCTGTCCTCCTACTCGGGCAGTCTCGCCATTCTCTTTCCGCTTTCCTCAAGTTCCTTCAGCCATCCTTGGTCAATGCATTCGGTCCACTTGCTGCCGTACCTGAACCTGGAGAGGTCCACCTTTGTTGGCCTTCCCCCAATCATTTCTACGTGAGGTAGGCATAGATCTTCCCTATGCTCGAGTGGGACCCAGAACAGCAAGTCATGATCCTGACCCACCACCCATCCATCTTTCACGTCTTGCGGGACAGGCTCATATCCATGAATAGCATTCCGATGCTTAGATGCGAGGCCCACTATATCGTATATTCTGATTGGATTATTGTCGTGATAGGATGCCAACTTTGTTCCATCTCCAATAAACGCCATGTCGTTCACATCAGGTCTGGTAATGCCCTTCCAGCCCGGCCCCCAGCGCTGAGCATACAAATGGCCGGTGTAGACGTCGAAGAAAGTAATTGTGTGATAGCAGCGAAGAGCGATGAGTCGGTCACCAAGGGATGGGTCATTTAGGGCAGGTGAGAGGGCAATATTACGCACGTCAGGCATTGTGATGGGCTTGCCACAGAGTTGACCAGTTCGTGTGTCCCAGACTCGGACGTCCCAGTCTTTGTAAGAACGACATGCAAAGAGTTTCCCATCAGGTGAGTATGCCAGGAATATACTCGAGCATTCGTTGATATGTAGAGATGACGTGCATTCACTGTGATCCTTCAGCTTCCAAACCTGGAGCAACCCTGAGATCTTATCTCGTAGCAGGGCGCATATGACCAGGTAGTTACATGTTTGGAAGGCAGCCTTCCATTCATAGACATGTCTTCCTTTGGGCCAGGGATTGAATGAGAGACGCTTCTCCGGGTGCATTATATCACATATAGTGACGCGATCATCGGTCAAAACAGCTATCCGTTTGTCATTTGCGGAAAAGGCGACCTCTATACGGCCTTCCTCGACATCCGTAGACCCTACAAGCTCCCAAGTAGTTGTATCCCAAAATTCAACATAGTCAGGTCGCTGTGATCTTGTAGCCACCATCTTTCCAGAGGGCGAGAATCCAATGATTTCTGGTCTATCTGTGACATCTTCAATGACAGGCTGACTGCTCCCAAAATCCTCCAGGTCTAGGTCCCACATCCTTACAGTTCCATCAACACTTCCCACCAAAAGCCTATGGCCATCGCGCGATGGACAAATACTCCCAATGAATGAAGTGGTCAGAGGCTCTGTCTTGAAGATAATATCTGAGCTGGTCACCAAGACCTCCCATATCTCCACTGCGTCGCCTCGTGGGACAAATAGGCGATTGGCGTTGGGTAAATGGATAATGGCTAGAGGAATATCTTTGACATGAAGATCGAAGGATGTCATCTCCTGTGTGTCCAGCCTCCAAAGACATTTATGAGATTCCTCAAATGCAGCCATCAAACAGTCACTGGTGGGCGAAAAGTAGAGTGATGAAATGTTGCCAAGGGGATAGGGGAATCGATGAGTGCTTTCACCATCCTCCAAATTCCATAGTTCAACAACATTCTCAGATCGCCTTCCTACAGCCAGATATTATTGCCCATCAGGAGAGAATCGGGCAATAGCAATACCCATGAATTTGGCAACAGCAACACCGGTGACCTCAAACAGCCTGCCAGATATACCATTCCCAATATCCCACAGCTTGACCCTCAGGATGTGAGTTGAACGTGGACCTTGATTTTCCGAGTCTGTCGAGGCGATTGTCGGAATTGAAGATCCATCTTCATCTATCCAATGTATTGATGCAATTATTCCCTTATTCCGACCACAGTGGATGAACACGAAATCAAAGCCCTCAATCTGAGATACCTTCTCCCCCCTTTCAATTTCCCAGACTACGGCATGGTGAGATGGTGTTATTCGAGAAATGACCAGAATATGCTTCCCGTCAGGACTGAAACAGGCATCAAGGATTCCAGTCCCCCAAAAAAACTTATTTCTGCTTTCTTCAGACTTAAATGGACCTGAAATACAATGTCCTGTTTCAGAGTCGCAGACATACAAGGTGGTCATGTCCCATGATGATGCGGAAACAAAAGTCTTTTCATCCGGCGACAAGATAATGCACTTCACAGATTCCTTGTGGTGCTCTGCGACAAAGATATTCTTTAGCCATTGAGAAGGCCTACCGTCACTAATGGTAAGAGTATTCGGAAACCTTGGGCGGAAATTTTCACCAACGAGGGAATGTTTGGGTGTGAATGGAAGAGCTGAGAGATATATTTGAGGAGTGCTCTGAGAGATGGGAATGATGAATGCAGAAATGAATCGAAGGGCATCGTGGATAAACGACGTCAGCTCATTCTTGGGGTCGAGTGTCTAGCCAGCCAACCTCAGAGTTGTAATGTAGGAAATGAACTCAGGACATACCGCTAGTCCAGGCCATTCTAAAGCTTTTTTGAGGATTGTAGACACCTTATGAGCCTTCCCTAATATACTCATCACTTCGATCCAGAACAATAGCTTCTCGTGCATGATAAACTTTACCGCCTTCATCGAAATCTCCTTGCATTGATTCTGGACAAGGTGGTCTACCCAGAACAGAGATGAATAGGAGATGAGAGGGGAGATGGCAGACTTGTCAGTAGTTGGAATATCCACATTCTTTATGTTCGAAGATTCCAAATTCCACATGTTGAAGTGGAGCTCTGACGATACCATACAGTTCAAACACATTGAAGCAAGCTGGCGTTCATGAAAGTTTCGATCCTGGACACCGGTAGGGCTTTCAGAAAGGACGAAGATAGAAGAAAGTCTTCAAATGATCGATGGTCAAAATGGAGGATGGGGCCAGAATCGATGACGGACATAAGACCCTTTCGGATCAATCGCATTATGTGTGAACTCCTCGTCTTGACTCCAGGAAGCATGATAAGCGCATCGTCGTCGAGTGGCTGCCTCGCAAAAATTATTGCACCTATTAAACAAGTGACCCTCAGGATCTCTTTCTTCTATAATACCTCCAAATGATTCTCTGACAACGGTGGAGTACAAGGAGTACAATTCATCTAGCCCCTCTGTATTATTCCTTGTTTGAAGAATGTCAAACCGCCCTCTGGGATCCATTCGAAGAAAATTGGCAACAGTTGTTGCCCAGATAAATATCCCGGCAGCACCACGAACCAGGTAATCAAGAGCCTTCTCTATCCATGATTCTTCCATTCCCATTCCCTTGAAGCACGACTCGAGGAATGCACGGATGTCATCAGAAGTACTATCTCCTAGCCTGACATCACTTCCAGAGGGAATATTGATATGAGTGCTGATGGAGTCGGGAAACATTCGGGTGACATTGTCCTCTGGCCAGCTAGTAATGACCAGTTTGAATTTCTGCAAGTGGTCGACCAGAGCCCAATGCTTGAGCGTACGTAGGAGAACATCATGGTCCTTTCGCCCTGAGTCGTCATGCCTGAGACCACCACACCCATCCAATGCATCTATAACAATCATCGGAAGTTGCTCATGCGGAATATCATGATCCAGTGTGGATGATGGCGTCTCAATGAGTGATTTGAAAAGGCGATCAATGTCTGATAAGATGTGCCCTTCCATGCCTTTGGCTAAGTGTTGGCGAAGGGAGGGGTACCAACGGGCAAGATCGCAAGCCACAACACGCCACAAAGCTTCCGTAGTGATCCTGGTTGATTCCGTGCGGTCGAAGCGGAATGGTATCACACGTCGACCCTGGTCCTGTAATCGAGTCGAAATGCTAGCTGCCAAGGCTGATTTTCCAACACCAGGAGACCCTCTTATCCAGATGATATTATGGCCGTCGACCTTGTTAACCGCGTCTTCAATCTTTTGCAGAATGGTTTGTCGGGTGCCTTTCATACATGCTTTGCGTAGGAGAAGCCTATCTTTCCCAAGGGTGCGCACCAAATCGTCCAGTTCCTTCTGTTCGGTACCTGCCTTTGCATTTTCTATAGAAACGATGAGCTACAAGAGCTGGATAGGAATAACAGACAGCCCACCTTGTAGATTTTCAACACCAGCATGAACAGACTTCACGTTATCTGCTATGGTGGCTGATACCACAAATCAGACAAGTTGGACAATCAGAATCAGGTGCGAAGGCCAGACCTTGCTCTACTCGCATGTCTATCGTAAGCTCTACCATAAATTTGTCCTTGAAGTTATCAAGCTTATTCCGTAATTCAATCGCACTGTCCTTTTGAGCAGCAACAAGAATGTATCTGACTAAGACCGATGAATTAGAGTAATACCATCTCACATGAATTCATACGTACGTGTCCATTTTTCGAGCCACTCCTGAATGAAATCCATCACTTCTCCTACCATCCCCGGAAATTCATTTAATGTCTGCCGCAGTTCGTCTGAGCTCGGCACTTTCTCGAGTTTGTCAAGCTGGCCGGCCAGGATTTTGATGCTCTCCGTAAGGCTTTTCATTGCTTTGTGAGATCCTTCCTGGGTCTTGAGATGTTGTCAAATCTATCAGTCATATCATTCGCATCGAGAACAGAGGAGGTCATCTGGTATGCAATATCGATGCAAGAAAACACAGTTTTCGCTACAGAATTCAGCTTGTTCGAGTCAGATAACGGGTATGTGTGCTTTTCAGGGATGATTTACCTCGCTGACAGTCTTTCCTATTCCGATTACCATCTCCATGCCATCGTTTGTGGAACCAATATTGGGGATTAGTGGAGCGACTACCAACTCCACGAACACTCCAGGGCATTCTTTCATAGTGACTCATTTATTTCATTGATTATTCTCTAACATTGGAGATACTTTTGAAGTAGTATAAATACTGTGTAGTTCAGATCAAAAGGAGCATCTGATTCTTGGTCTTCGCACCACTGTTTCTTAAAAACCAAGATGGCCCAAAATGGGCTTGAACTTGTCCAAGTTCTCGATTGCGCTCTTGAACTTTATATCCAATGCAGTCAAGGTAGAGTTGAAGGCCTACAATTGGACTTGAATATTTATATTGGGAGCAATCAAGATAACATACCTCAGCAACGAGCCACAGCTGTAATCCTTGAACCAGACTATTGAATTCTACCTTGAGGTTTGCTGAGGTACTCTGAGTATATTGGAAGCAATCAAGGCAAAGTGTTATTGATAGGCTGTGATAGCTCTTAGTGATCACCCTAGGTGGATGTTCAGGAAGAACTCAATGGAGTTCTTTATTGGATTAGTCTACTACTTATACTATTTTACAGTGGCTGTATGACTACTAGTCCACGATCACATATCCTTCCAGAATATTCTATGATCACCTGACCTAGTCACATGATATGATTATCTAAGCT
>Ga0153996_1001116_pt1 | contig 11150 bp, 6 predicted proteins | sample TSNC080MetaG_FD_104728 | JGI IMG/M metagenome (GOLD analysis project Ga0153996, IMG submission 104728) | Attine ant fungus gardens microbial communities from North Carolina, USA - TSNC080 MetaG | ecosystem: Host-associated > Fungi > Mycelium > Unclassified | place: USA: North Carolina, Lumber... | reverse complement strand
GGGACTCCAGGAGATTCCTCAGTTAAATTATAATATGGAGTATGTTACAACTCACCTCCAGGAGATTCCTCAGAGAATTAGATGAGGCTCCTGGAGGGAATAATCTACAATATATACTAAAATACCCTTGCATTCCATTCTTTGGTAACCAGGGGCTGCACAATAAAATTATGTTGGGAGGCAACAGGGGGCGCTCTGGGGTCATGTGTGAGGGGTTCCCTTACAGGGGCTCAGTTTTTTCAGGTAAAATGAATGATAATCTGATACTAGATCAGCTGCATTCTCGAGGTCAACTACTGGTGTCCATGAATACTTGTCTGGAGTACCTTTATAACTAGACCATTGGATGAGGTAGAATAATGGTTCCTTTCTATGATAGTTAAATTTTGAGTCTAATATCTAGGCTACCTTGAATTCTAGATTGCTATCAATTTCTAAGGAAGGTGGGGGGATTAACTCAATTTGGGATGTTACTGAGGGGGACAGGCTCAATCTGCAAGACATAGAAAACTGGATGAATGGCATGGAGGTGGTTAGGGAGCTTAATGTAAGGGTGACTGGGGCACAGGACTCCAGGAGAATCCTCAGATAATATTACAGTTTGTAGTTATGATACAACTTACCTCCAGGAGAATCCTCAGAGATTAGGATGAGGCTCCTGAAGGGATGTTCTATATTATATACTAAGTTTACATTCCTTGTGTCAGGGTCAGTGTGATTAGAGCTATACTAGTGTGTTTAAGTATTACTTTAGTAATACTTGAACAGGCTTAGGTTGCTTCAGAGCATTGTTATACAGTTCTGGGATGGAAATAGAGCTATCCTCTTACACTTAATCAGGTATGAGTGAGTACCTGGTTTTTCTACTACTTTGAAGGAGCCTAAGTATTTCTCTGATAGTTTCTTGGTGGGTTGGGTGGACTTTATGAATTTTGCAAGTATGAACACACAGTCACCTATTTCAATCTTTGGAGCTGGTGAGCATCTTTTGTCTGCTGGTGCCTGGTAGTGTCACTGCACATCTTTGATAACTGTTCTTAGTTCTTCGTGCACTGTTTTCAGGTCTGTTATGAAGGAGTTTGCCTCTGTGGCTTGTGCGACACATTTGACTTGCAGTTGCATTCAGAGGTGATAGCTCTTATTTGCAAAGAAGAGGGAAACACCTATGGTGGAGAAGGAAGTGTTATTGTAGGTGAATTCGACCAAGGGTAGTTATCATGACCAGTCTGACTGTTGATAATTGTAGTAAATCCTTAAGAATTGCTTGAGCATCTAGTTCGTATGTTCAGTTTGGCCATCAGCCTCTGGATAGTATTCTGAGGTAAAGTGTAATTTCATATTTAGAGTGCTGGTTAAGGATTTGAAGAATTTTGAGACCAACTCTGTTCCTTGATTAGAAGTAATATGGCTAGGGACCCCATGTTTTAAAAAGACATGCTTAATGAAGAGTTCTGCTAGTAATACAGTGTTGATTGACCTTACAGTTAGAATGAATATTGCTTGTTTGGTGAGTCGATCTACCACCACTAGAATATCTGTATGACCTTCTGATGGCAGTAGTTACTTGATGAAATCCATTGAGATGGATTCCCAGAGGCAAGATAGAATTGGGAGCTGCTTAAGCAGTCCATATAGCTTATGATAACAGGCCTTGTTCCTTTCACAAATGGTACAGGACCTAACATAATCCACAACAAATTCTCTGAGGTTTGGCTAGTTAAACTCTTGATGGACTAACTAGTAAGTCTTCAACTGTCCCAGGTGCCCTACCAATATGTGATTGTGATTAGACTTGAGTACCTGTAGATAAAGGTCACCTGCATCCAGTACATATACTTGTTCTTCATAATATCTCATGCCGTTCTCCTCCTTGGTCCAACAGTGATCTTCCAGGTTCCCTCTATCCACTGGAGGGTTTAGTTGGGATTGATCTGACCTCTGGGCCTCCTTAATGTTAGAGAGGAGTAATTGGTGGTCTGTCACAGTGGCTCCTTGTATAGTTAAGGGCTGATCCTCTGAGTTCACAGGGCTAGAGGATAGTTGAGTTCGGGTGAATACTGGCCTCTGGGTCAGATTTCCTCTTGACAGGTGGTCTTTATAAATGTTTTATCTTCTGGTTAAGGTATCCAGTTTCTTACCTAACCTTCCTGGCCAGAATTTAATCATGAAATTGAACTGCAAGAGAAATTCCGACTACCTGGCTAGGTGTCAGGAAAGCATTTTAGTCTTAGAGAAATAGATGAGGTTTCTATGATTGGTATATACCTTTACTGGGTCAGCAACTCCTTCGAAATAGTGTCGCCACTTTTTGAATGATTTGACAATAGCTAGTAGTTCCTGATCGTGTACATCATAGTTGAGTTCTGCTATGCTAAAGGCTCTTGACATAAAGGCGATTGGGCAAATCTTGCTATCAATTTGGGTAGATAGAATAGCTGCCAGAGCACAATCAGAAGCATCCATCTCTAAGATTATTGGTAACCCAGGATCCCAATGCCCTAGTATGGATACTGTAGTGAATGCTCTTTTGAGGTCATCAAATACTATCTGGCAGTCCATTGTCTAGGACCAAGGTTTGTTTTTCCAGGTTAAGCAGGTAAGAGGAGCTGACACTCCAGTATAGTTACTGATAAAATACCTATAAAAATTTGCAAACCCCAGGAAGGATTGCACATTCTTCACTTGGTATGGTGTTGGCTAATCTTGGATAGTCTATATTTGAGACTCATCTATCCTTAGGCCATCTGATCCTAAGATGAAACCTAGAAACTCAATCTTATTCTGGTAGAATACACATTTAGTAGGTGACATATTCAACTTGTTGTTTTGGAGTCTTCTCAGTACCTCTTTCACATGTTTTTTGTGGTCCTCCAGATTGTTGGAATAGACTAAGATGTTGTTGAAATAAATAACAATATAGATGTCTAGAAGGTCATAAAAAACTTCGTTTATGAATTGTTGAAAAGCAAATAGGGCATTCAATGGTCCAAATGGCATTACGAGCCATTTAAAGGAGCCATAGTGAGTATAGAAGGTCGTCTTCCACTCATCCCCTTTGGCAATACACACTAAATAGTAAGTACTTTTGAGATCTATCTTCAAATATATTCGCACTTTTCTAGGGGTATCCAGAAGATCAATCAGGAGGGAAATTGGATAGCGATCTGTCATGACTTGGCAAAATGGCTAAGCTATTATTTATATTTCTTTTCTTTTCTTTTCTTTTTCTTTTATCTTGAACTTACTACACAGAAGGGAGTGCAGGAAAGTGTCATATCACAAGTGTCACATAGTCACAGTCATATAACAGGAAGTCACAGTGTCACATCACATGATGTCACATGATAGGTCACATGATAGGCATGGGGAAGTAGTGCACAGACCATGTAGTAATTATATAAGTAGTGTAGAAAATCTAATGGGAACTCTATCGAGTTCTCTTTGTCAATTGCTAAACAAAGAGCAGTTGGCTTTATTCTGGCTTAGAGTTTAGCTTTCTTACACGATCCTTGCAAGTAATTCAGTTCAAATCCTGGTAATCTACATATAGGCACAAAGACCTGTCTTTCTTCTTGACAAATTAGTGATAACCTAACCATATGGAGGCTGTCTTTTGTTCTAAGAAAAGAACAGATAACTATCTATGGGTAATTAATGAAGTCCATGTACAAACATTGAGGCCTTCATATCTCCACTAATATTAATTGCCTTGGCGCCATTTTAGACTCATTCTGAGTGGTATGAAAAGGGCTTCTTTGATGCCTAAAAGCGAAGCTTAGATCATGGCGGTTTCTGAGATATTGGTGATTTAATAAACAGTACTATGGTAGTTACCAGTTGATCTGCCTAATATCTCAGCCATTACTAATTGCTTCAAGATGTGACTGGTATTGATAGAAAGGTCTTTTCAAGGGCTTTTGGGTGTTGTTAGGACTGTGGGAATCGTTGAAGAACTGATGGAGATATGGCTAAATGAAGTTTATGACAGGTAAACAATATTTAAATACAAAGACAGAATCCATGAAACAGTCAGATAATCCAGAATCCACCAGGGCATTAACAGTTACTGGGAAAGAGAAGAATAAGAGTATAACTTATAATGCTTTTAAAGCAGTGAATAATACTGAACTTGGATATAGTGCTGATTTCCTGGCTAGTTGACTTCCCAGGGTATAAGGTGACTGCTGCATTGTTTTTTGGCAATCCTAGAGAATTAGTAGAATAGTCGATGTAGAATGTGTAAGCATCTACTATTCCCAAAGACTGGTTCATCTACTTGGGGCAGGACCTTACTAGGTATCCAAGTTGGCTGCAATGCATACAAAGTCCCATGCTCATGTGATGTTGGCATTCAGCAAGGGTTAGCTGGCTGTCTGGGCCCAGAAAACTAATAGTAGTAGATGATGATGGTTCTGTATAGAAGGGAAAAGAAATTTGGGGCAATGACTCTTGGGCACAGTTCTGGTGAAGAGGTGCAAAAGAGAATTGCACACTGGGACAAACAAAATAATGATGTGCCAGCTCCCAATTGTGTACTAAAGGTCTGAGAGAAGATAATCAAAGTTGAAGGTTTATAAATAATTAAAAAAATAAGAATTATATGCAGCTCTAGTAAAATATATGTTGGTGGTTGTAAAAGGATTATAAGATCTCTCTAGATCATCGTCACATAGACTCCCTAAAGTGTCAACCTTTATACACTATGACAAAAGCTCCTCTAGAAAATACAGTTAGTTGATTACTCATAGACCCTCCACACTTAGTTGCCCTCTTGTCTGTACCCCCAACACTGAACCTTACAGGTGTGATGCAATCCAAGTGTACACCTAGCTAAGCTTTCCCAGCCTGCTGTCCTCTCTGAAGCTTGTCTGAGTTGCATCTGCTTTTCCTTGCTAGATCGAGTTCTGGGTATATTGTGAGGGCAACCGGAGCGGAAAACTCTGTTAGAGCACACTTCACACACAAGCAAAGGCCCAGTAAGCTTATTGGATAGTCCCAGAAGCTAAGGTGAGATTCAACTGAAGTATATCTATAACAGAAGACTAGTATTTATACTACTAGATCGTCAAGGCACCGTTCTCATGGTACCTGACAGATATTCACACTAAGTCCAATAATAGTTTTACAGGAATCACACAGTATGTCACAGAAGAGAAGACAGGAGAGAGTGAGAATGCGATCGGCGAGACGACAGCTCTTAGGTGGGAACCTACCCACGTCACTAAGCATACCTCTAGAGATATCCCCTTACAGACTCCAGGAGATTCCTCAGTTAATTATAATTTATGAAATATGGTTACAACCTACCTTCAGGAAATTCCTCAGAGAATTAGATGAGGCTCCTGGAGGGAATAATCTACATTATATACTACAGTGTCTTTGTGTCCCTGCATCGGTAACCAGGGTCTGAACAAGGAAAGTGCATTAGGTGGCAATGGAGTGCTCCCAGAATGATAGGAGTAAGACCCAATATTATGTAGTAATATTGGATCGGCTACAGGGTCGCTCCAGAGTCGTGGATTAGGGGTCCCCTTACATATATTTTGTGTTCTTCTCAAGACATTCCCTTGGTCCCAGTCTTCTTACTCTCAATAGATCTATATTTACGATTCCAGAGGTAGTGTAAATGGAGATAGGAGTCAAGAGATTCTTCTCTGATCCAACTGCACTCCAGATACTATATTAAAGTTTTTACAAAGCCCTGAAACTCAAGAAATAAAATATAAAAAGGAAACTATTGCTACTTTTGGATTTCCTTCAACTTCTTTCTATTCTAAGTTCTTCCAAAATCCTACTAATGATGTAGCCCTCTCCTGTCTTTATAATAATGTGTCCCCTCACCAAGTCCTTTCCATCAAAGATAACATGTCTTCATTGCTGCTTCCTTCTAGAATATTCTTCCACCTTTCCCTATCATGCTCTTGATGCTACTTTGTAATTTAGACTTCTTCAAATACCTGTTAAACAGTTAGCAAATCCCAATAAATGTCTAGTATCTCCAAGTCATGTCCTAGAGGTCATTTATCTAAATATAATTGATCTGATGCCATCAATGCTTATTTACAAGCACAAAGTCTATCAGTCTAAGTTTGTCTTCTGAGTAGTACTAGTTCTAGAGTACAAGTCTGTCATCTTTCTAAGTTAGTCCATTCAAAGGTGGATCTAGAGCATAGTTTCTTAGTAATGTTCTTAGTAACCCAATGCTAGTTCATCCTAATTGCCTCTCAAGGTCTCAACATGAGCTCTAGGTTAATTATCATCTGCTCAATGTTTTTATCTTATAGTATTATGTTCTGAGGATTATAGAAAGGGTTCTAGAGTGAATTCTAATTAAGAATCCATTGGTATAAAGTATATCAAATGTTATCTTCTGCAGAAAATTCACTTGCAGTGTAATACCAGAATGCCTTATCTGATGACATAGGGTCATTCTGGACAGGGGAAGGTCTTCCTTGACTAGGTCTAGGTGATTTTGGTAAGTAGCTCTATGTGGATCTCGCTGCCTGAATCTGTGTTTCTTTTCCTAATGTTGCTTCTGTCACAAATTTTATTCAGCCATATCTCCATCAATTCTTCAACAGTTCACACAGTCTTAATGGCTCCCAAAAGCCCTTGAAAAGACCTTTCAATCAATACCAGTCATGTCTCAAAGCAATCAATAATGGTCAAGATATTAGGTAGATCAACAGGTAACTACCATGGTACCATTTATTAAATCACCAATATCTCAGAAACTGCCACAATATAAGCTTTGCTTTTGAACATTAGAAAAGCCCTCCTCATACCACTCAGAATGAGCCTAAAATGGCACCAAGGCAATTAATATTAGTGGAGATATAAAGGTCTCAATATTTGCATATGAACTTCATTAATTACTCATAGATAGTCATCTGTCCTTTTCTTAGAACAAAGGACAGCCTCTATATGGTTAGGTTATCACTATTTATAACACAAAGGCACTACCATATGTAGAACAATAGGTAGTAGCATGTAATGTTCTGTCCTAGTGCACAAACTATTACTTTTCTGTATATAAGGACTCATAGTCTAAGGATTAGACCTCAGACTTAACAACATCTTTTGTCACTTGTCTAACTTCATATTTTTGAACTCTTTAAAGTATCAAAGCACCCATCACAAATAGTAAGTGACTATTTGTGATAGCTTCCAGAAATCATTATCAATTCTCATTACAGCTCTCTTTAATCTCTCGAAGGTTGAGATATCTTTGTGACTAAACCTCAGTTTGTCATGGATGTGGTTTGGGATAGCATCCTTTACTACTTTTTGAAATGATCTATCATCCCACCTAATGCGATTTTGAAACTTAGCAAACTGGATAAAATAATTAACAGCCTTGTCATTATTGTGAAAGGAAATTGCAACAATAGCATCTGTGTCATCGTCTTCTGGTAAATAAGATCCAAAAAGGTTAGATAGCTTCTGGACAAATGCTAACCATTCTTCTAAGAAGTCAAAATTTTGGTAAAAATCTGCCTTATTAATAAAAGATTCAAAGAAATCAAGAGCAATGCCCTAAAGATAGGAGATGGTGAAGAAGATCTTTTTGGTGTCTTTGGTAAACTCTTCTTCACAAGCCCAAAAATAGATCTAACATTAGAATATGAAAGCTTGGAGCTCATTGGGACTTCTGCCACTGAATAAGTCTGGCTCCTTAACACCTTTATTCTGTTTCTTCAGTTGCAAGTTAGGTTGTCTGGCTAGTGCTATTAGTATTACCTGCAAGTCTAAACCTGAAATATTAGGAAGGGGATGCAGAGAAGTAGTAGTTGGTAGCTCTGAGTGCTCATAAGGGTCCTCCAGTATGCGTTCCATCCTTTCTGGGGCTGATTCCTCAATGACTTCGTCAATCAGTTTCTGAGAAGCCAATCATAGATTCCAGGCTTGGGAGGCAGTGAAGGGCCATTCTATGGGGGTTGCTGTAGACTCCCTGGGGACAGTGGGTTAAGCACTGCCCTTGTACAGGTAACATTTCAACTGTGGATCTGGGTTGGGGGTTCTGGACATGACTAGGTTACTTGGAGAGAGTGGCTAGAAATGGTAGGGTGTAGAAGATTAAGTAGTTTTGTTCTACTGTCAAAATTAGCTCCTAAGTTCTCTACTAATAGAAAGAGGATTCTTGGTCTCAACAATTAGATGTCTAACTCCTATACCTTCCCCCTTTGGTGGGATCAGGAGATTTATTGAGAGGGAAACAAAAGATGACAAGAGTAGGAAGGAGCTTTCCCAAGAGAAAATGAAACTAAGTAACTATGACTAGTGATGGTATTTAAATACTACAGGTAATTCAGGAGAGGAAAAAGATGATATAATCTGCTGACTAAGTGGGGGCTGAGATTTGGTATGTGTATGGTGACACATATGCAGTAGTATATATTATGAGGTCACAGAGCATGATAGCCTTATAGGATGCTTTACAGTGTAGAGATACACTAAGACAACACAAATCAATGACTCAGAACATAAATGACCTAAAAGACTAAACTAGATCTAAGAAACAATATATCACAAAAGGTTACTTACTTGTTTTGTGATGGGTTGAAATATAGATTCAAAGAGCTTATAAGCAGAGTTAGACAAGTAACAAAAGATGTTGTTAAGTTTGAGGTCTAATCCTTAGACTATGAGTCCTTATATATATAATTGTAATGGTCTGTACACTAGAACAGATCATTACATGCTACTACCTATTGTTCTACATATGGTAGTATCTTTGTGCTAGAAATAGTGATAACTTAACCATATGGAGGCTGTCTTTTGTTCTAAGAAAAGGACAGATGACTATCTATAAGTAATTAATGAAGTCCATGTGCAAACATTGAGGCCTTCATATCTCCATGAATATTAATCATCTTAGTGCCATTTTAGGCTCATTCTGAGTAGTATGAAGAAGACTTCTCTAATGTCTAAAAGCAAAGCTTAGTGTACACTACTTATACTACTTTTACATAGTCTGTGCACTAAAGTCTTGCAGTCACATGTTCTTCTGCAATTACCTAACATAGTCATGTGATATGGTTTGCTTAAGTTTCCCATACTATTTATAGTTTTATTCTATTATATGTCTTGAGATTATGGATTAACTGTTCAAAAGCATGGGAAGTTATTTTCTTTTTGGGGCTCTCATAACACACCACTTGTAAGGGGCACGCTTGGTGAGGCACCCAGTCACACTGCAGTATAGTAAAGCAGGCGTCTTAAGAAGAAGCAATGAATAGTCCAGGAGCTTCAATCATTGTTGAGGTAAGGTATTCTACCGTACATTACTAGCTACTTATACTAGACTAGCCTGGTCTGTGCGCCAGTCACTATGGCCACTGACATCAGGACAATAATAACTACACTACCAGATATAGCTATGTAGTACTTTGATGGAGACCTGAACTAGAGGGAAGGGAACTATAGACCACAGACTCCGAGGATCCATGGGAACACTAGATGATATGAACCCTACCAGGTTATCTAAGTGATCTCAGGGTTGTCCCCTTACACCACTGACAAAAGACCACACAATCCAACCTCAAGACACAGAGTGGAGGCTGAAATGAAAATAGAAGAAAAGAGCACTAAATAATAACAAAACAAGAATAACAAGACAAATGACATGAAACTAAGAGAAATAAGACCTAAGAAAACAAATAAGATATGCAAAACCCAATAAAAGATATACAAAACAGTAACAAAAACATAAAAGACAACAAAGACAACAAACTATGACCACCAAAGACAAAGCAACAATGAAAACAAATAGGTGAAAGCCTAAAACCATCGGATCTGCCCAAGGGACTGGGAGTCACAAGACTGGAACTCTACCTAGGTAGGGAACCTAGAGAGGTTTAAGTACCTGGGGTTTTTAGTGGGTTGGACCAAGTCCAAGCCCACACTGTAGGGCATTTGCATACATTTGCTCTGCACTGGATTACCAGTTTTTACCCTACCGAAAATAAATAAATAAATAAGACATCGGCAGTCATGATGGATTAACATACAGCATCGAGCTCAAGAATGCCCAGTGGACTTGAGCGATGGACATTGATTCAAACAATGGGCTGACTATCAAAACCTATCAAAGCTGGGTCATTGATAAAGTATCTGAATGATCAATGAAAAGACAGTAACTGTAAATAGGCAAGCACATGTCAATAACTCCACAGCCACTAGTTGCACAACCGAAAATCAACAAAGTACCGATAACAATTGATGGTTGATTAGGGTGCTAACACTAGTGATCGACCCATGTTTGCAACAATGTGATGGAACCATTAATCCTGATCATACAAGGACCGCATGAGGTCAATGCAACAGTCGACTTAACTGAAAGGGTCAAGAGGCACTTGGTAGGCGATCATGGCAGAGATAGTGACAGGTGTCTGCTGAAGGGTGCAATTCGAGACTGATTCAGAATTTCTCCGATAGCCGGCATCATTGCTCATCCATTCCATCTTTATTTCATCACGAAAAATCTCATATTAGTCATTGCAGTATTTTTAAAGTGTACTCACTGTTTTACTAAAGTTTGACCCACTTCATTTGGACTTCAGGCATTTGCCTATTGATTGTTAAAGTTCAACTGCACAAATGCAGTGCACTCTCTAGTAGCGTGAGTGACTGGAACAAATCCTCCACTACGCCCAGGAAGAGTCGAAATATGGGTGTAGCCGCAACATCAAGGTGTGCATATGGATTGATCCCAAGATGTGCCCAACAATCCACCATAGCTGATAGAGAAAGATGACAGTTTGGGCGATAGTTCGATGGTGGCATGAGTGGGGAAGATTCTGAGAAATCAGTAGGATTCTGAAATTGTGATACTGAATTTGTCAAGAATAGACGCTGAAAGTAGAATTGGTTTCCGCTTTGTAGGTGAAGGGGATCTCTCAAGATCAGAAGGGGACGTCGTTGAACCGCCTTCCCAGCCATATTTTTATTTTTCTATAATCGTTCCTCGCTTAAACATAGCCCGTCTAGCCCACTGGACACGCTCTTTGAATTTCACTTTATCTTCTAATGAGCCACTACATCAATTTGAACAGCTCCAAGGCACTTTTGGCATATTGATGGATTTGAGTATGGGCATTGGCATTCAAAATGGCGAGTCCTGCATAGACATGTCAAGCGTTTGCATAGAT
>Ga0153996_1001115_pt1 | contig 11154 bp, 9 predicted proteins | sample TSNC080MetaG_FD_104728 | JGI IMG/M metagenome (GOLD analysis project Ga0153996, IMG submission 104728) | Attine ant fungus gardens microbial communities from North Carolina, USA - TSNC080 MetaG | ecosystem: Host-associated > Fungi > Mycelium > Unclassified | place: USA: North Carolina, Lumber... | reverse complement strand
TTATTGTTGATGGCAATGTAATCACTGTAGGCGGTGACATAGCGCGGGGCTTTGGAAGTCTTGACATATTTCATGAAATAGAGTCAGTGGTATGTAGAATTGGAATCAACTGGCCAGGACGCGTCTGATCACGTGATTCAACTTTTTTGGATTCAACGTTTCTATACGTTTAAACTAGTTCTAAGACGCGGAGGGCTAGATAGGGCCCAATGTCCTGGACGTGTCTACGGGAGGAATGGGTAGGGTGTGCGCGAAGTCTACGATTCAACTTTTAGTAAATCTCTGAATAACAATTTACCAGTCATTGGACGTGAAAAAGTCTGAGGCCCCAGCGTTACCCGTCCCTCGTAATATAATATCATATACCATGTTGTTCATGCTGTTTTGGAAGGGCTTGCCGCAACATTAGTAATAAATAATAGAACAACTTATTTTTGCGAAATTTCCTTCCATGCCTGGTCGCAACTTTAGGTGATATGGCTTCATCGCATGCTGCAGCCTTGAGGAAACTCGTATTTTCAGTTGACAATCCATGGTCTGGTCGATATATTGCGTCAATTAGATATTAGATCTCTATGAAAATAACACTGCACAGATACAACCGAACTAGGGATGAACCATCATCATACAGGCAACCAGCGAAGGAGCCAGCAGCGCCCCTATATCAGACATTCACTAACCATCAACAGGATATCACTAATACATTTGCACTTCTCTTATTGTTCCATCAAGCGGTCCCACTTGCTCATGCACGAATATCCATCGTAGTCTACCATGTCATACAAATCAGTTATTGGTATACGACTCCCGACATATAGGATTCAAAAACTCACCGAAACTTCGTTGAGGGTCACACGAGCATTTTCCCTCTTGCCAATTGTTTCCCATCCTCGGACAATGCGTATATGGATTATGTTCATAACCGATTTCATCCCAAAAGTGTATTCTTGATTTGGGAAGGAAGAGGGCGGCACCAATAGAATGTACAGGTGCGTCTCCCCATCGCTGTTTATGTCCAGATAATATTGGTGGTAAAATAATAAAAATTGACAGGATCATGTGTCAGTCAACTGGTTGAAGTAAGAAACCGATGAAGGCCTGTACCTCATAGTAGAATCCGCCTGTTGAATCAAGATATTCGAAGAATGTACTGTAGGCCTCGCCTCGCCAGAAGTCCAGATCCGCTATCTCGAAATTAGACCAGACTAAAGAGAATAAAGTTCCTTCAGAATCGTGCAGAAACTTTGAACCAGTGAGGATAATCTGAATGGATTACCATAACGTACAGTGGCAGAGATTATAGCTTTCGCCCGTGGTACTCATGAAACTTAGAGCGTTATCTTTCGCAATAAACTCAGGATGTTGTTCCTGGAACTCTGGTAACCACATGATGAGATCAACTTTAAAACAAAGAATATGAAAAACATACTTCGAACGTGCCCCCACAGTGTTGGAATTGTTGCCTCAAATTCATACATCGTAATTGTAAATGCTAACGTAACTTCAGCGTACAAATATCCCAGAGTTTGTTATCCATATAACGTACAATATGTTTTATTGTTGTCTTCCATAAAAAGGAACGGATCCTTATTAATGTCACAGTGGAAGTGAACGTCGGGCCTATCAAGTGCATTAGTCATGACCACGAATCATGCAATAACGCACTCAATACGCCAGTACCACCGGTATTTTTGCACCAGAGGATGTCGATAGAAAAACTAGACAAAGCATTACAAAGTTCCAAACTCAGTTGACAAAAAAAACAGCCAGAGATGCGGACGAACGCCAGAGTTAAACCGACACATGTTGCGGTATCTAAGCCATGCGTGATGAGTTGACACGCAGACTGGTTAGATTAGACTCACGATACACTACCTAGAGCAGAATTTGAGCGAAGAATAGAGATAAGAAAGGTCAAATACCCACCTCCGTATATGACATTACTTGCTACTAATTTGTTCCGATTTTCTGTGGCCTTTTCCTCATCAATCCAGTCTGGCTGGTACCAATGGTCGGGTGAGATCAAGCCAAATTCCATTTGTGCACTCGTCAACACTTTGACTCGCCTGGGAAGCCCATAAGCGTCGAATACAATCCCAGGAAGAGGTATAATCAACTCACGACTTGAACTCTTCTGTAAACGGGACTTCGTTCAGGAGAACGTAGGGATAATTGTATTTTCGGTTGAATCTATCCTCGACGTCCCGTATACTCCGAATAATGCCATCGAGGTCGGAGTTTCTGGCGAGAACAACAAAGGTAGCATTCGCTCTGCGATCCACCGCCAGATGTTCGTCTACTCCAGGACTCGGCGCGATGTCGGTGTTATCATGGGCTGAGATGTTATCGTCATTAGGTATGCCATTCAAATAGTTTTTGATGCTTGATGGCAAAGTCGCGCGACCATAGGATTCATGAGTGAACGAAAGGATGTAGTGTATAGAGATCTAATGGACATGGGACCCTGAGATGCTTATTTGGGACACGGCTAAGAAATGAAGACTTACGATGCACCCGAGAATGACAAGCAGATACCGCACAGCAGCGTTCATGAGGCACACCAAGCAACGAGAGCAAGGGGGAAAAAAGGAGAACGGGATTGGCAGAAATAGGGAATTAGCCCAAGGAGATGCTCAGTGGAGCCGCAGCACTCTAGTGCCATCAAGACGCCAAGCCAAACATCGTCATAGAACTGTATGTTCTCCGACTTGCCGAGATGCCGAACATGAATTTCAAAAATTCCCGCTGGATGTCCAATGACCGCTTGTCTATGATACGACCTGGTTCTTGTTCTTGTCGACTCGATAACAGTTGAAAAAATGGCGAAACATCCTATGGTGCGAGCCATCCAGGACGCCAGCAAAGTCTGTAAGTGATTACATTTATTTTCAGGGTTCTCGGGGAGACTTTTATAGTCACGCATTATCAAGTACTTTGGCAAGGCTGATAGCCCCTTTGAAGCCTTGGAGAGAAAATCGAAAATAGCATTAGGGTGAACAACACTTGAAACCAAATTAAAGTAAAGCTTGTCATTTACAAGCAGTCCCACATATTCATGCAGTAGAGTATTGAGAACGCAAAAAAATTCGTGAACTGTACTATGATTTTCTATACATGAACTTATTTACTACAGGCTTATTTTCTCTGGTATGCTACCGCCTGTAAGTTGTTTTTATGTATCTTGCTATGCTGAGTGATCCTGATCAGCGAAACACTGATAGTAATATCTAGGTAGCAAAACTGATCTAAGATGTAACGAAGGAAGGTGGGGCACAACATACTCAGACTTATTAGCGAGCGTTGGTAGAGAGAAGGACGTCCCCTTAAGTGAGGGCATGAAAGATAGAAGTTGATTGAGGTCGTGGCCTTTCAGGAAGCGAGGGCCTTGTCTGTGTGCCAACATTGTCAAGAAGATAGGATGCCTGGCTCATCTGAGATCCATATCATCAAGGTGTTGTTATTTTTACTGAACAGCATTTGGCTTCAGCTACTTCCGGTTTTAGTGACTGGTACATTTGACAAGCGTAGCTGTCTCCCCTGGACCTATATACGGAGATGTTATTCACAAAAAATGCAAACTAAGGATAAAAGCTCTGATCAGACAAAGAAGCGACAAGCAAAGCTACTAGCAGTCAAGCATTCTTCTGAACTTTGAACAATATTAATGATTTCTCCGTCATCAGTATCCTATAGATGCCAAAAGTAGCAGCCTTCTTGGGATTTTGAAAATGACCTTGTTAGCCACAGGAAGTCAGGATCGTGTAATTTCAGGTTCCTCAAGTGATCAGCAAATAGTGACAATGGAAGTTCTGCATTCATCTATGTTGTGAGATACTTGAGGGTTCTATTCAGAGATGTAGACGCACCAATGATAACGATACATATCAATGTCTGGAATTGTACAATGATCTGGCTATTGTAACTGCCCTCGAGATCAATAGATTGCTTGGAATCACTGAGATGCGCAGATTTGTAGGATGAGCCAGTTCTGGCGTAGTTACTAGAAATTAATAACATCATAAAGGTATTTGTTTGGCAGTCAACAAACTACATACCAATCGTGGTTGTTTGGTGACCCACCAGGACTACATAAGCCAAGACTATGGTGAAGATTAGATTTCAATGATGCAGAAATAGGTGTATGGCTCCGGCACGGGTGACAACGTATCAAAAGTAGCTGAATCACCCTCAAAGTGCAATGTCGCGCCAGTTGTGCACGGAATTCAAACACGACCGGCGCTGACTGCAAAGTAGCCAATGGGAAGGCCAGTAGAGAATATGGTGGTATGAAGACTATACAGAGTGCACATTCTCGGGGACAGCGCATCCGACGAACACGACAACGCGGATGTGGACACAGGCACCAGCAGGTGTGGACTTTTAGGTGCTGATGGTCATTGCATCGGGGCTGATCGTGCGGTTCCTTGAGGTGCTTGAGAATAACAACTACCAGAATGTCAGATGGATGTGATACCTGACCAAAGCAGAGGCTAAGTGTGTGTAGTGCCGTATCTTTTGCGCGAGTGCTCACAGGCGCAGTTTTGAATAGATAGCGTAGAGTAGCATGAGAAAGACTGTCATATGATAGTACCACACTTTGAGCGTCGACGGCCATATTCTGGGAGTAATTGTGTTGTACTGCGGATAGCCCTCAGCTCAATCTCCTTGCAGATCCGGCTTCCATAATGCCTCTCCACACCGTTGAGGGTCTCATAGGCAAGGAAGCTCTTGCCACCATCCTCGACCAGGGCGACCTTCGTCAGGAGTGCAAGGCCCCGAACTCTCGCTTGGCCGAGTGTTTCAGCAGGGTTGGCATCCTTCAGCGTCAATGAGACTGAGATCGAGGGCAAGGACCATTTCAAGTGTGCAGCCAGCACTTGTCGGCACCGTGACACTCACCGCGCAAGTCCAGATACTTCTCTGCTACTTCGAAGGGGCAGGTGAAAAAGAGGAGGAGGGGGTTTCACCTGCAACAATTGCCCACCTAATTCCGGCAGAGGAGCTAAAAAGAGCATTCAAATTTTGCTATTTCCGACTGAGACAGAAATAGGTGATTAATGCAGCAGCATGACTGTAACGACGATCTTGGGGATTGGCAACCGATTTTTAAGGATTGGAGCTTGCGAACTTGCGTTCAATGGAGTGATAATAATTGGCCAAGTGCGTTAGGGGCGACGGGCGTATGAAAGGGTTTTCTTCCTTGAACCTTTTTAAGCATAGGGCCGGAAAGGAAGGAGGTGACGTGGATGAAGACGAATAGAAGCAGTATAGAAGCAGTGATAATGGCACCAATGAGGGAGAGCACAAAAACTCGGGGCAGCAGAGGCTGGAGGTGGAGTTGCACGTTTCAGAAAGGCGAGATTAGCACGCCAACAACGGCGTATGACGGGAAAACACTCACATTTTGAGTCAAAAATGCCTTAAATGCATCTGCATGCACTCTCGGCCGCTTTGCAGGAGGTGGCTGATGCTCTTCATCCTCTGATCCAGTGGAAACGAGACACTGGGAGCATGTGCCAGGCTGTTGAGCTTTGCAAGGCTGATGTGATGGTCACGGAGTGACAGAGGAGGATTCTGTATTTGTATACCGCAACAAGCAAGCGGGTGCTAAGACGTGGTAGGTGAGATACTCTACTGACTATACTCGAGCTTTAGGGAGGCCAGCTGGAGTTGTTCCGAGTTGGGTGTGAATATTGGTGACAGAGGATAGATTTTTGGAGATTTTGAAGCTGAAGGAGACCTCTCCGGCCAGTTCCGTACATCTCGCTGCAACAACATGCATGCTAATGTTACCATGCTCCCTGCCTAAGAGTGGCATCACCAAAAGCCGAGAGAATCCGCAAAGTGATCATCCAAACTGTAGAGGCGCAGAACTCAAACCCAATACTCCTCCGTATAGAGATGGTCCACAATGCTCTGATTTCTTTGGAGAAATCACTGTACAAAGTAGTCCCAAAGAAAATTCTTGATGAGCTCTCACAGCATCAGACCATTTGCACGACTCATATAAGCATGATACAGACCATTGAACGAGATCCCTATACCCATGGGAAAATCTCACTGTATGAAGACACATGTACATGTACAGTCATTATACTTTAGTTAGAGAGCATCGATTTCCAGCGAATTAGATCAGGACTACTTGATGGACTGTCAACAGTCATCAGAACACTGCTTTCACACGTTCGTGTCATGATCTTTACAAGTACTCTTCCATTGCGGATGCCGCCTCCATCACCCATGACACTCTTCTATGATATTCACGTGCTATCGTAATCGATGTCGACGAAGGGCGACATTCTATCGATCATCACAGGATGGCTATCATGATACCTGGCTCATGTTGACCGCACGGAAATACAATTCAACAATGTTGACCTGGATATGTTTGTCTTTATTGTAATTCCTTAACCCAATCTCCCTTGATTTCTAATTGATCAGGTCTCAGTCGCCGCCCACAGCAAACCTACATTTATTACCATTCCTTTTACTGCACATTTTGATACTATCAAGGGACATGCTACCCGTTTAAGTGAATGCGCTGTCACGTTCCCCGCATATATATCCTGGATACTCATATACAATTGGTCCCAACGCCTTCGAAAATTCTTTGACATGAAGACTAGATTCATCTTAAACGTAGCCCACTTTGTTTATGTTCGGTATTTTTCAGACAGACAGGGGTGAGAGAATACGAGAAACAGGAGAGCAGCTACAATTTGTAATAATGTGGAAGATGTGAGTTCTTTTTGTCGGGTTTCAGAGCGTGGCATGTGAAAATCGATTTCTTATAGTGAATGGATTGTGTAGGTGATTGTATTCACTGTACGCTGTCACTCATATATTCATAGTGTCTCTTTCTCAGTCAAGTGACAGTAATCTTGTAATTCCTATCATGGTAGGATGAGCGATCGAACGACAATCTATGGAGATGAGAATAAATTGAAGATTTAACAAGACATTCGTCCTTGCCAACAGCAAGAGATCCGCAAAAGAACAAATATCGCAGACCGGGATAGGTTTTGTCTTTTTTGGTTGAAGGCTACATCTTTTCTTCTGTTCTCTTCACCAGTCGACCTTGCTGTCATTTAATCGAAGATCAAACGAGGAAAGTTTCAACCTTTTATAAATATTCGAATTATCCCTCGAGTAATACGCTAAGGACTAACTAGTGTGTCAAGGATAATACGGACTGTCGCCTTTATTTGGTTTGATATTTGATTCATGTGACGCCAACTCACTTGTCCCGGCTACGGTCCAAGTAAAACAGGCTCAAGCATTTGTCAAGGGCACGCCGGTCTTAATCAGCATCGAACACCCAACCCATTCGATATCATAAGCGGCGGAAGTAGAGGAGCTCAGATGGACTGCTTCAAGATGCCAAGTCATCAGCATCACTGTCTACTTTTCCTTTCACAGACAGGAATAGTCTACCCAGGTGGAAAAGGACCAGATGATGCAAGAAAATATGATCGATTCTACTTGCGCGAATGCGTGAGTTTGAAAAGAACCAGACAATGCTTTGAGAATAGACTAACTGCGCGGCGAAAGTGGGTTTGAGAAGATTGGTGCTTGTGACGAATCCCACATTAACAGCTTTGCTATGCTTCTGACATGTCTAGATGTGGATTGTCGAATTCCCACCCGTTGTAATTCGTGAGACAGCTGCTTCCATGATTACTTGTGTCACGATCTTGTCATCATCCTACACTTGCAATCTCTCTGCGTACTCGACCAAGTCAGAATAATGTCAAAACAAGGTGAATCTGCAATGTTACGAGCCATCCGAGTTTTTGGTAAGTGTTACAGTGTCTCATCGGCTCAGTCCATCAGTGGCTTATTTGCACTTACTTTCAGAATTCATTGGAAGGCTTGACGATGGATTTCCGCGACCACTTGTCGTCAAGTACTCTCATAAGGCGGATGCTCCCCTTCAAACGCTCAAGAATAACCTCAAAAGGACTGAGCAGACTTTGAGGCTGGCCCGGAATGGATGGTGAGATGAGCTTTAGTGTGTATGCAATCCTACATATTAATGTGTTGTAGCATTTTGGAGGAAGGAAGTGTCTTGAATATTAAAATTTACAAAAAACATTCTCTACGGCAGAAATTTCTCGCCTTTGGGTGGGCCTCAGAGGACGAGCCCTTGTGTGAAGCTGCCATCGAGTTTGACGATCTCTGGAAACATCTGGTTTCAGAATCTCAAAAGACAATAAAATGTGAGTCAGTTTTTGCCTTGATCGCTTCAGATATACTCAGGACACCTCAGCAAACTTTGAGGCGAATTTCATTGATGCAATTCCAGGATTACAGCTATGGGTCGTCGCTGAGGTATGCACTCAATCACTTTCATCATGAAGATTCCCTACTCAATGTTCAATCATAGGCCTTCGACTCTACTTTGACCGCATTGGATGTACAGTTCAAAAGCACAATCGAGAACTTGAACAAGTTCAGGCCCATTTTGGATGGTCTTGGATCCGCAAGCGATGGCGTGGAAATGGGTATCGAAATCGGAAAGACTATTAGCGGGGTAAATCATCCTTGAAAAACACACATGTTCGTTATCTGACTCGAAGCAGCTGAGTCCTATAGCAGAAACAGTGTTTTCTTGCGTCGATGCTGCATACCAGGTGTGTTCCCTTTCTATTTTCGATTCGAATAATATGACTGATGAAATTGGTAGCATCTCAAGAACCAAGAGGAATCTCATGAATCAATGAAAAGCCTCACAGGGAGCATCCAGACCCTGGCCGGCCAGCTCGATAGACTTCTGAGAGTTCCGAACTCGGACGAACTGCGCCAGACAATAAATGAATTTTTTAGCATGATGAGAGAAGTAATGGATTTTATTCAGGAGTGGCTCGAACGTTGGACACGTACGTATGAATCCATGTGAGGTGGAATTGTCCCTGATCCATCGATTGCCCTCAGTCAAGTACATCCTCATTGCCACTCAAAAGGAAAGAGCGGCTGAACTACAGGCCAAGCTTGATAATTTTAGGAACAATTTTATGGGTGATCTTACAATAGAGATCCGGATCGAGCAAGGTCTAGCATTCGCGAATTCTGATTGTCCAACTTGTCTGATTTATGGTATTAGCTGTCATGTCGGATAACGTGAAGTCTCTGCAGGACGGTATTGAAAATCTTCAAGGTGGGCTGTCTGTTATTCCTATTTGGCCCTCATAGCTTGTTCTTTTTGTTCTCATGGACATACTTTCTACACCAGAAAATGCAAGAAAAGTCGCCGAACAGAAACAGCTGGACGATTTGGTGAGAGCCCTCGGTGGAAATAGTCTTCCCCCCGCGAGCCATGTATGGAGGGTACCCGTATTGCCATTCTGCAAGAAATTGAAAACGAGGTCAACAAGGTCGATGGCCATAATGTGATTTGGATAAGGGGATTTCCTGGTGTTGGAAAATCAGCTTTGGCAGCTAGCATTAGGAGTCGACTACAGCGCCATCGACATGTGATATGGTTCCGGTTTGACCGTACACAATCTACCACGATCACTACTAAAGTCCTCTGGCATGTCGTTGCCTGTGATCTTGCCCGCTGGTATCCGTCTTTTCGTCAACAATTGGTCCGAGACAATTCAGAGATCGGCTCATCCAACATTGATCGTCCTTTTGAGACACTCATCGAGAAGCCATTATCTGCACTGCACCACGATCCACACGAGCAACTTCCGGTGATTGTGGTAGATGCATTGGATGAGTGTGGTGGTTTCAGGCATGACCTCTCAGGGCAAAAAGATTATGACGCTCTCTTACGTACACTCCAGCATTGGGCCCAGGAGGACTGCCGGAAGAAGTTTAGGCTGATCATTACCAGCAGGCCAGATGAACGTATCGAACGAATCTACCCCAAATCCATCAGTACCCATGTCAATATTCCCTCTGGAAATGATGTCAAACCTGACGACAGCGCCTCAAAGGACATCCAGGCATTCCTCATGTCACCTCTCAGTGAGATGGATATGGATGAGGCATGGGTTAGGGAGGCTTGTGATTATCTAGCCTTTCGTGCCGCTGGTATGTTTATTTGGGCAACAACTGCTATCCAATTTCTTCGAAAAAGCCCCAAAAAACGCCTTGATATCCTTAAAATAAAGGAACAAGAGCGCGGCTCAACTATATTTGGAGAATTGGATTCCTTGTACTCCACTATTGTCAAAACATCATTTCGTCATAATGTCCCAGAGGAAGAGATCAAGGCAGTCACTTCTGTTGTTGGTGCAACAATTTTTGCCAAACGGCCATTGGACGACACCGTGCTTACGCAACTCCCTGGGGTGGATAATTTAGACATGCTGAAATTTGTCAAGGACGGTCTCGCGTCTGTCATTGACTCTGGCCCCACCTTTCGTTTTTATCATCGATCATTCGAGGATTTCCTCCTCTCTGAACCTTTTCGGAAAGAGTTTCCCAATCTTTCCGATGTCCGGAATCGAGACCTTCATGAACGGCAGCTCGCTGCATTGTGCTTGGATTGTATGGTGTCATCAGAGCTCCACTTCAATATGTGCAAATTGAACTCTTCGAGCATAAAGAATGTGGCAAGTGACAAGCCTGCCATCTCTCCCCTCGTTTCATATGCGTCTCTATTCTGGGCAGACCATCTTGTTTGGACTGAACACGAGGATAATTCGATGAAGGCGGTGAATTTTGTAATGCGCGAGAAACTACTGTTCTGGATCGAAGCAATGAGCATATTAGGGAAGGCTCATGAGGTGTCTGCAATCCTCAAAAGGGTATTGGAATGGCCAAGACTAGCGGTATGTCCTGAGTCCATTTCATGCAATACAACTCTGAGATTGACTGGCTAGACACTCGACCCTAAGAACGAGCTGACATCGTTTATCCACGATGCCCTCCGATTCATATCTGCATTCCTCATTCCCATTTCTCAGAGCGCTCCTCACATATATCTCTCAGCTCTTCCATTTGCTCCTGAACACTCCCTCGTTGCTGAAAGATTCCGCCCAAGATTTCCAAACACTCTTACCATCAGTGACGGCAGGCCCCCTCGATGGCCAATGATCGTATTTGTTGCAGAGCATCACAAGGATCCCGTGCGGTGCATTGTCTCATCGTCAGATGACAAGACCTTTGCTTCTGTATCAGAAAATGGAGTTATATATGTCTGCG
>Ga0153996_1001114_pt1 | contig 11155 bp, 9 predicted proteins | sample TSNC080MetaG_FD_104728 | JGI IMG/M metagenome (GOLD analysis project Ga0153996, IMG submission 104728) | Attine ant fungus gardens microbial communities from North Carolina, USA - TSNC080 MetaG | ecosystem: Host-associated > Fungi > Mycelium > Unclassified | place: USA: North Carolina, Lumber... | reverse complement strand
CAGCCGACATCCCTCCACTTGTCTGGGCCAAGATCGGCACACTTAAGGTGCTGAGACATCGATGTTTGAATGCTGCTGTTCGTGCTTCTCGTGACATACCCAATGGCGACCATACATCAGCCATGGCTACGGAGAAGGAAAAGGCAGAAAAGATGGTCGGCCCTGTGATCAAGATGTTACAGGCGCTGATGATTCATGAAGGCGCAATAAGTGAGAATGTCAAAGAGGAGTACGTGCCCTCGTTGCATCAGATGTGTTTATGTGTTGACATTGGGACGGTGGTAGTCCGAAAGCAAGATCGAGGATGAGGGTTCAAGCTTCGTTGACTATGTTACATCTAGGAAGAGTAGACATTTATTCCAGTATTGTGATGCAAAATTTTGTGAAGCTAGCGTTGACAATTCAGGTGTGTAAATGTTGCACACTCTCAATGAAGATGCTGAAATGTGTGCAGGATACGTGCTACGGTGTACGTTCAATGTTTCTCAATAAACTAATCACACTCTTCGTGGCCAAGAAGCTGCCACCACCGTTTAGTGTCATCTTCTTCCTGACAGTCCACGATCCTGAAGAGGACGTCAAGACGTCTGTGAGTATCACTGTAATGGATTTTCGAGCGTTGACGATTTGTGTTATCGTGATAGGCTGCAGCATGTGTTCGTTCGCTGTTGAAGAAACTCCCTGTTGCACAGAAGGTGGAATACTTTGAATTGCTCTTTGTGAGGTTGTTGCACACGCTTGCGCATCACCCGGATTTCAGCATGGGACGTGAGGATTTGTTGGACCTTGCTAAGTGCGTTGCTGTTCCTTTCCCGTTGACTTTAGATGTTGGATGTGTTTACAGGTACATACAATTTTACCTTGATCTCGTAGCAACGCAAGAGAATGTCGCGTTGTTATATCATCTTGCTTCAAAAGGCAAGACAGTACGAGATCATGTGTCGTTTACACATTCTGAGGTTGGCCCTTTTCCCACTGGTTCTTCGGTATGCGGGCGACTGATCATGTTTTTACATATAGAACTTTTATATGCTCTGTGAACTTTCGCAAGATCTTATCAAAGCTCGTGCAGCGAACCATTCCTGGTCTATCCAGAGTTATCCTGGCAGAGTTCGGATGCCGCCAGATATTTTACGACCTTTGCCTAACGCTGATGCCGCTAATCGGGTATGTGCCGCGTCCCGTTTGGTCCAATGATCGATATAACGATTTTGTATTAGATTTTGAAAACGGCATTTTTGCCAGATGAAGCTCGTGAATGGGTGGCTGCGCTCGCTAATCAACCCCAGTCACGTGGTGGGCAGAAGAAAGCTACCATGGTATCTGTTGGTAAGACTGAGTTTGAATCGACTGGGTCGGTAGGGAAGAGAAAAGTCAAGTCTGGTAGTTCAGCAAGGAGGAAGAGCAGGAGAGGCAAAGCAAAGGATAAATGGGATTCGGACGAGAATGACGAGGATGCAGAAGACGAGGAAGAGGAGGAGGAAGAAGAGGAAAAGGAAGAAGAAGAAGGGAGGGAGGAAGAGGTGGAAGAGAGTGTTGAAGAGAAGGATGACGAGAGTGATGTTGAGATGGAAAATGTGGATATCAAAGCCAGGAACAAAAGCAAGGGCAGAGTAAAAGCAAAGTCAAAGATCCAAGTGAAAACGAGCACGGTGAAATCAAAATCAAAGTCGAAGGAGGACGAGGTCCTGCGGGTACGAGAGGCGAAGGGTCTGAGAATGAGTGCCAGGACACGTGCCAAGGTGATTTGGGTTTTTTTGCGCCTCCTTTTTCTTTTTTGTACTGAAGGGTTGTTATATTATTATGTTCTTAGGTGCAAGTGTCCAGGAAACGACTGAGAATGGAAGCAAGTGGAGATGAAGATTGAATTGATGATAATGATGATGATGATTTTCTCTCTCTCTCCTTTTCAGGGGTCGTATATTCTTTCAAAAGCTCTGGATAATGTGTATTCTAGGTATGTGTCTAGGTGTCTTATATCATATTCTATTTAGAAAGATCCATTATCATTACTTTGAGTGTGTGAGGACCTGTCCGGTTCTGTGAGTCATTGGCACAGGTACAGGTACTCTCATATAGAGTTAAGCCACAATCATATTGACTGCATTCTTTTTTCAACAATGAAAGGTTGTAATACTGGCAGAAAGATGGTTATCAGGGGGTAGATTAAAATGGATTAGAGGTGAAATCACTCTCAACTAAGGACATGTTAGCAATTTCTGTTTTGTTCAACATCATATTGATTTTCATAGAGAATGGGACTCACATGACTGAGCACTACAGATATGCAAGAAGTGTTGGGAAATCAAGCCAACGTCGTGATCCAGTGGAAGTTTCTGGAATAATTCTTTAGTATATAAGTTTGTAATTCATTAGATATATTTATTGGTTTGCAATGGAATACACCTTATTCCAAGTCAAACCAACATGCAACTGGGTTCCCACAACAAGAAGACATGAAAACACAGAGCAATAGATGTACAGGAGATGAATTAGATGTACATATATGCCATTATTTGTCATTGCTCTGGTTCTTCACAGAACTTTGTAAAATACAACTTCTCCTGCTTTGCTGATCAGGAGGGACTTTAGTATGACTTGATTAATCAGTTTTGTTAGACAGTCCCTGGTACTAAGAAGCACCAGCAGCTCACTGCTTGCCAATGATAATAAGAGGTATAATCTCTCAGGAAAGATTACAACTAATTAGCTGAAGGTGATCCTGGAATTGAGGGGAAGTTATTGTTGAAATACAGTTGGGGGAGAGTACAAACAGATAGTAAGTATCAACTAATTACACTACTTATATACTTATATCTTCATCATGTAACCTACTTACACCGCTATTCTTCCATTCCTTCTCCATTCTGCAATACCAATGCTATAAGACTCTAGCTACAATGACTTAAGCCTACTCCAAGTCCAAGTTGACAAGGAGAACTCAATTGTTATGAGATAGCCCCCAAAAAACTATTTTCTGTACATTCACTAACTTGATAGAAAACATAACAGGATAAAGATATAAATAGCATGGACTGATTATGTAATACTATACAGGTATTAGTAAGGGTCTTGTGATTGTGAGGGATAGGCACTATCATGACTTGGCAAAATGGCTAAGTCATTATTTATATTTCTTTTCTTTTCTTTTCTGGACTTACTATGCAAGGATAGAGCATAAGAAAGTATCATCACATTGTTAAGGTCACGCCATTCCCCCCATCATCATCACATTCTAAGAAAACCCTTATATACCCAATAAAACAAACAAAATATGAATGTAACAAGTGCTAGAGATACTTATTATCCCCCTACATCCTGTATCCTAGGTCCCAGGAGACCTGGGTCAAAGATGAAAAGGATACACACCACATCCACAAAAAAAACTCCCCAACAAGAGAGTACCCCACACACAACAACTGAAGCCACTGAAGACCCCACTATCCCCAAAGCCAAAAGAGTCCACCCAATATCTAGAGCTAAGAACAGTCCCATGAACACAGACATGGATGAGAACGACTCAGAAAAAGAGGAAAATCCAGGCATACTCAGATTTCTCTTCTCAGACACAGCAACCCAAGGCTCAAACTTCATCCAAAGAATAGACAAACTTAGGAAGCTTCTCAAGGAAGCTCTATCAGTTGCAAGTGCCCTTGCCAATGCCCCTAGCTTATCTATCTACTGGGACCAAACAACAACTTAGCTAACAGAATGCCTTTTCCAGATAGTAAATGCAGACTTTCATGAAACACAAAAAACAAAACACAATGAGATCATCGAGACTATAGCTAAACTAACAGCAGATGTTGAATTACTCAAAAATACCAATCTCCACTCACGTAAGCAAACTATACCTAACCTGACCAAAGGACTAAAAGAGAGTATCCACAAACTATCAATCTATGCCCAGGCAGTAGCCAAAGTAAGCCAACAAAATCAAGAAGCTAATCCCAATAGAGCCAGCCATCTATCATGACTCATTATTACATTTGAAAATGGCGTACCAGTCAATAATAGATAAGACCCAATACTCATCATTAATGACATCAACAAATTCCTAGCTGAAAACATAAAATCACAATATATTAAAGTCACAGCAATCAAATGGAATCATCAGGAAAACTGCATCCTATATATAAGGTTAGACTAACATGTAGTAGATCTCCTAATATTCTCTGATGTACTACCTCGCATCATTGCACCTGGCCACTCTGGTTTAGCTAGAGAAGACAAGAAATGGTACAAGATAGAGATTGTAGGCATCCATATAGGCCTCCAAGATGGTGTTAAAGGTACATTTTCCTCCTAGCAGATTTACTTACATCTCTGCGAGAACAACCCTGAATATGCCAAGGTAAGCATAGCACTCTTACCATGCTGGATCCACCCTCCCACAGAACTTGGTACCCAAGGGTACTTATTAGTAGTCTTTGCAGTAGATGACAAAAACCAATATATGCACCTACTAAAGAATATCTGGACCCTAGTAGCATGGGGTAGAATAGTATATCTGCATGAATGGATGAACCACCTACCTATCACCCAATGTCAACAATGCTAGAAATTTGGACATGTCACAGCAAACTGCCAAGAGACTCCAAAGTACCGCCTTTGCTATGGTGACCATGAAGAAGCACAATACCCCCAAGTATATACAATATGCAAAGCTGATACCAATATGGATGTAGATAGCAACTATCCTTGTCTACATTATACAATGAGCTATACTAACTACAAAATAAAAGGAATTGCTAATTACATCCACCCCTCTAACTGGACTAGATGCCTGACACATCTCAGGAAACTTGGAGAAGCTCAGGAACAACCAAAGTACACACTGCAAAGTAGACCAATGAGAAGAAAGGTAACCCAGAAGACCACAACCCCACTATTTCAACAACCAAACTGATACTCAGCTCTAGAGATAGCTATTCCATTAATTGATACTGTAACCCAAGAAGCAAACACCATGGGCTTTAGGAATGCAAACCTAGAAAGAACACAACAAGCTATGACTGAAGTCACTAATATACTCACCTCATGAATAGACAACCAAACAATACTATACCAGCCAAACCAATCACTATAATTCAACTCAACTGTAACAAAAAAGGCTATACAATCCACTCACTACTCAACTAACACATACATGACACTGACATACTACTCCTTCAGGAATCTAGCTAAGGTCACATAGGGACAGACATGCAAGGCACAGATATAAGGGGTCCTATTGGACATAGATCATGGATCTCTTTTCTCCCATATGCATCTTACAATCTAAATGACAAATAACCATGGGTTATACTATACTACCGACAGTAGGATAGCCTTGAAGTTGCCCTCTGCTTAGATTTAGTAAGGGACAGAGACATACAAGTTATTAATATGATATATCCAGGCCAACCTACTACTATGATCATTAATATATACAATGACCCAACTCACCTAAATAATAACGCTATCTACATACTCCAAAATCTCGATTTACTAACAAACAGACTAGTCATCCTTACTGGAGACTGGAATATCTATCATGCAATGTAGGCCAACGATATCTGGCACTATAAAACTAACCACCAAACAGAGACTCTGGTCAACTGGCTTACTATATAGGATTTCCAACTGGTCAATACCCTAGGAGTAACCATCTATGCTGCCCACTCAGGCTGAGGACTCTCCTCAGTAATAGATCTCACCTTTGTAAATGGCCAAGCAGCCCAATACTTAGTCCCATATGACTAGGTAGTTCGACAAGACCTCTCCTATGGCTTAGACCACTTTACACTATAATGGACCCTATTCTACAATGCCCAACCAATCAATAACCTTATAGTCCAATGGTATAACACAAAAGACACAAATGTAAAAGAATGGACCAAAAGACTAGTAGAAAACCTAAAGTACTACTATGCACTACTAACCCTTTTAACAGAGCCAAATAGAACACTCTCAACACAGGAACTAGAGGATGCAGCCATAGCTCTCACTGAGGCAATATCAACAACTAACAAATAAACAGCAAGAGTTTAAAAACCCTTAGAAATAGCCAAACCATAGTAGAATACTGAATTGTCCAAAATAGCAGAAGAAATACAAGAGCTACGGGAGCTACAACTACTCTACCTTGAGGAACACCAAACACAAGACCAAGGTATTGTACTAGAAATCAAAAGACTATGTAACTTCTTTAAATGCTCTTGTTGATTTGCCAAAGCTGAATAGGCTAACACTACTCTAGCCAAAGCCCAACCAGATGAGGTCTGGGGCTTTTGTAGATAGACATTAGGCATCCAAAGCTATCCTATGCTAGCTCTTGACCAAGGCCCAAACACAACCCTAGCTATGTTATACCAAGAAAAGTACAATATACTATGCAACACTCTCTACCAGCCACCACTACCTCTTCCAGATCCAATAGAACCAGACTTATCAAAACAAGAACCAAACGAACTCCCCTTCTAGAACATTACGGAAACTGAGGTACATGAGGCTCTATTCTCAACAAACTCTAACACATCCCCTAGACCAAGCCAGATTAGCTATACTATGCTCAAATGGGCCTAGCTAATTATATAGACTGAACTCACTACACTCATACAGAAATGTCTAGCAAGGGGATACTACTCACAACAATAGAGGAGAGCAATTACAGTTGCTCTTAGGAAACCAAATAAACTAGACTACTCTAAGCCCTATGCATATAGGCTCATCACATTACTGGAATGCATGGGCAAACTACTGGAAAAGATAGTTGCACACAAACTAACATATATAATAGGACACTACAAACTCATTGCAGAAGCACAATGTAGGGGAAGAGCAAACCATGCTACTACTGATGTACTACTATCCTTTGTGCATAATGTATAGATAGCATGGAATCATAGTAAAGTCATCTTAGCACTTATCTTTGATATTAAAGGATACTTTGACTTTGTGAATCATAATAGACTTATAGCAGAAATGCAAAAACAGCAAATCCCACTAGAATATCTCAGATAGACAAAGAGCTTTCTATCACAAAGAAAAGTAGCCATATGTGTGGACAGAGCTAGGGGAGAAATAAGCAATATAGAAAATGGAATCCCACAAGGTTTACCTGCTTCACCAATACTAGCCTCACTTTACTTGGCAGGGCTACTGGACCTGTTCAAACCAAATCCCAATACTGATTTGCAAGGACTACCCCTGCCAGATAAACCTACTGTAACTACACTCTTCATGTATGTAGATGATAGCAAACTAACAGTCTCCTCTAAATCACTAGAGACGAATATCAAACTCTTAGCAGCAGCATATTACAGGGTAAATCAGTGGCTACAAAAAGTGGGCCTCACTCTAGACAAAGACAAGCAAGAACTAATGCACTATACTCGAAGACAACAAGATAGATCCCTTGCAATCTGACTCCCAGAGAATAATAGCACAATATCTACCATCCCCATAAGCTCAACAGTACAGTAGCTAGGGGTTTATTTTAACAGAAAACTCCTCTTCAATAAACATATAGCCAAAATAACATCTAAAGCTGAAGTCACAGTAGCGAGCATATCTATGCTGGCCAACACCATCTGAGACCTATCTCACTACCACCTCTATCAACTATACCAAATATGTATCCTCTCTGTAATCTTATATACATCAGTAGTCTAGTAGATAGGCAAAAAGCGACATACCCAGACAATCAGCAAGATACAAAACAGGGCTATCTAGTTTATCTGCACTGCATTTCGCACAACCCCCATTCACGCCCTAGAGATAGAGGCATCTATCCTATCTATACCACTATTTCTAGACTCAGCTAACAAACATGTAGCAATTTGATTTAACAAACTAAGTACTAATAACCCTATACTTCAGAGACTCCCTAATAAATGGTGTACTAACAACAACTCCCTACCACCTCTCCCAAACCTACCCAAATCCTGGAAAAAACCAAATACTACATAACTACTATAGGTCGCTAACAACACCTCTCTATCCAATGAACAGATATTCCCATTCCTTCTTCCACCCTGGAGATGTCTACTAACAGACTTTGGAAACAGATTCTATCTGGCAAGCAAACCCCTAGATAGCAAGGACAAGACAGCCTAGCTCCACCGAAGCCAACTTCAAATACTTTAGACAAACAATGCTAATATTATAGTCTACACAGATGGGTCACAAAGGTCTATCCACTAACACTTCCAGAGGGTCGAAGCAGCAGCAGTAGGATATATTGGTCAAGACGAAGTTTTTACAACACAACTAGGACTAGGTGGAAGAACAGAGGTATATGATGCTGAACTCACAGGCCTACTTATTGGTTTATACAGGGCTCAGGCCTTGTGTCTCAACAACCCAATAGTTAACCACATCATCCTGTATAGTGACAATATATCAGTCTTATCTACAATATGTGACCCAAAACTAAGAAAAGGCCAACTACTATACTACAACTTCTACAAAAAGGCAATCAAATGGCTTGACCAATCAACCAACTACTGCATCACACTTGTCTAGTGCCCTGGCCATTCAGATATACATGGTAATGAAAGAGCTAACAAATTGGCCAAAGCAGCAACTGAACAACCTAGAACATCAGATACTACTACAACTTATATGTTCTGACAAACCTGAGAACGCATCACAGAAGCATAGACTAAAGCTTGAAAGAACCATTCTCAATAGGGATGCTATGCTCAAGCAAACTGAATTCTTCTCTCACTTAGACCAACACCCTATTTTGAAAACCTTAAAGACAAATGGAAACTATTTGGATGCCTAATACAGTACTGAACAGGCTATAGATATCTAGGTGACTTCTATATGAAGACTAATATAAAATTGAACCCAGTATGTCCTTGTGGTGAACCTTACCAAACTCGCACCCACATCCTATGTGATTGCTGCCTTTACAGAGACCACTGTTATATCCTAGGGAAGATCTCTCTATTCATATACCCTCTTGACATCCTTGGTACCCACAAAGGGATCCAAGCCCTTACAGAGTTCTTGCTCAAATCCAATATATTCACCAGGTCAGGAATAGGCCCACCTACCTAGCACAAACCCACCATCAATGATAGACTGCCAGAGGACCACTTTAATAAGGAACTCGAGGACAGTCATCTAATGGCAACATACAACTTAACTTGATATCACATACTTCATTTCTTTACTCTCTTCTCGTTACAGCCATAACATGACCTTCGAACATACTACAATCCTTCCCTTCCACTAGTTAACTTTGCCCACACCATACTCCTTTCTCCTGTAGATATGCCCTAGATATTAGGCTCTTGTAGCCCTCTATGTCTTAGTACTAGTTTGCTTGATGCAGAAAAGAAATGCTGAATCCAAAAAAAAAAAAAAAAGTATCATGTGACTATGAGTCACAAGTCACAGTCAGGTGATGTCACATGACTAAGTCACATGAGGACCACAGAAAAGTAGTACACAGACTATGTAGTAATTGTATAAGTAGTATATAGAATTAAATGCTAGTCATGTCTCAAGGCAATTAATATTAGCCAAAATATCAGGCAGATCAACAGGTAACCACCATGGTACTGTTTATTAAATTGCCAATATCTCAGAAACTACTATGATCAATGCTTTGCTTCTAGATCTAACAGAATCCCTTCTTATAATGCTTAGAATGAGCCTAGAACAACCCTGAGGCAATTAATATTAGTAGAGATATAAAGTTCTCAATGTTTGCACATAGATATTGATCAATTACTCATAAATAGTTATTTGCCTTTTATTAGAACAAAGGACAGCCTCCATATAGTTAAGTTATTGCATTTTAGAGCACAAAGGCACTACTATATGTAAAATAATAGGTAATAGCATATAATGGCCTATTCTAGTGCACAAACCATTACAATCTTGTATATAAGAACTCATAGTCTGAAGATTAGACCTCAAACTTGACAATTGCTTTTGTCACCCTCTTAACTTCATATTTTTGAACTTCTCAAGGTATCAAATCACCAATCACAATAAATAAGTGACCTTTTGTGATAATTCTTTTTTGTAAAGAAACATAATAGAAGCTTATAACCTGTTGTTATACTGCCAACAAATTTGTTGTAGAAAGTAGCATTTGATATGCTTTATACTAATGGATTCCTAATCAGAATTTGTCTTAAAACCTATAATAAGTCCCTAAAACATACCAAATAGTTATATAAAACAGTGAGCAGATAGAAATAAACATAGAGCTCATGAAAAGACCTCGAAAGGCAAGTAAGATGAGTTGGCATTAGGTTATAAAAAGAGATATTAGATGATAATATTCTAGATCTACTTTGTACTGGAAATATTCTGAAGAAGATAGTAGACTTGAGCTTTAGAGCTATTAGTGTACTAGAGACAAACTTAGATAAATGTGTCTTTGATTGCAAATAAGCATTAATAGTATTAGATTAGATAGATTTAGATAAATAACACCTAGGATGTGACTTAGAAAATTTGGACAGTGGTTAAAGCTTACTGAACAATTAACAGGTAACTAAGGAGTTCTAAATCACAAGCCAACAATAGAAGAAAGAACAATGAAAAATAGAGAAGATTTTAGAAGGAAGCAGTGGTGAAACACATCATTAATGGAAAGAATCTAGGAGAGGTATGCATAAGCCTTAGGAGTTTAGGGAGACTTAGTAAGAGAAAGAGTTGATAGAAACCCAAAAGTAACAATAGTTTTCTTTTATCTTTTTTATCTTTGAGTTTCAGACATTTGTAATGATTTTAATATAGTATCCAGTAAAAGGGTGCAAAAGGGAATTGCACACTGGGACAAACAACAATATGTAGTACCAGCTTCTAATTGTGTGCTAAAGGTTTGAGAGAAGATAATAGAAGTGAAGATTTTAAATACAAGTAGAAACTAAATATTATATGCAGCTTTAGATATAATAAATTAAGTTAGGTAGTTGAAATAAGAGTAAGATCTCTCTCTAGATTGTTATTGCATAGCCTCCCTAAGGTGTCAACCTTTATACACTATGTGTCACAAACTTCATTTGGTCATATCTCCATCAATTCTTCAACGATTCTCACGGTCTTAAGGGCTATGGAAAGCCCTCAAAAAGACCTTTCAATCGATGCTAGTCATATTTTGAGGCAATCAATATTGGCTGAGATATTAAGCAGATCAACTAGT
>Ga0153996_1001112_pt1 | contig 11184 bp, 15 predicted proteins | sample TSNC080MetaG_FD_104728 | JGI IMG/M metagenome (GOLD analysis project Ga0153996, IMG submission 104728) | Attine ant fungus gardens microbial communities from North Carolina, USA - TSNC080 MetaG | ecosystem: Host-associated > Fungi > Mycelium > Unclassified | place: USA: North Carolina, Lumber... | reverse complement strand
TTAATCTCTTAGGGTTCAATTCCCCGCAGCTCTGCTGCGCTTCCTTATAAAAAACAGAACGCGTAGCTAAGATTAGGGGGATTGATACCCCGCAGTCTCTGCTGCGGGGTAGTTCATTCTCCACTTTGATTAGCTGCCTGGATTATCGGCGCGGCAACTTCGGCCTGGTGGGTCGATTCCAATTCTTTGCGTTGGGACTACAGCGCTTTGATCTCATCCTGCTTTTTTTGAATCTCCGCATCAATCTCTGCCATCTGATAAGACGCTGTTTTCTTTACACCACGGGCCATAATATCACACTCCTAAGAATTATAAACACATTCTACAACATTATGGGATGATTGTCGAGAATCTTGTGGCGCTTGAAAATAGCTGTATATGCGTTTATAATAACAATAACCATTAATGGACAAGGAGCGGTTATTTGAGCGGACAAAACCGGGAGGACATTCAGACCGGCGCGCTGGTGGATATCGTATTAAAAAGAGATCAGCCCACAGGTGCGCTCACCCGGGGCATGTAAAGCATCCCCACGGCATCAAGGTGATGTTGGAAGAGGGCAATCAAGTGGGCCAGGTTAAGTCCGTTTTATCAAAAGAGCAGATATAATCGTCACGGTACAATAGAGCGATGCAAAGGGGATTTGAGGCAAACATCAAAGTAGGTAGCCGCATCGAACACAAATCTTTTGGTCTCGGAGCGATTGCGGCAATTGCAAATGGTGTAGCCGATATTAAATTTGACAAAAGTAATAAAGCAAAGCGTTTGATGTTAAGCACATGCCTTAATAATGGGTTGTTAACATTGAGATTATGAAGAGGCAAGCTAAATGTATGCGCAGATAACAGAAAATGCAGGAGAACTGCATTAAGCCACAGACTAAAGCTAAAAGCAAGGAAAGATGCAAAATGTATAAACCGCTTATAGTGCAAAGTGATATGACGTTGCTTTTAGAAACGGGCAACGAATCTTATGAAATTGTTCGCGATATTTTATCGGCGTTCGCCGAGATGGAAAAATCGCCCGAATACGTCCATACTTACCGAATAACGCCCCTATCACTTTGGAACGCAGCGAGCGCAGGCGTTACCGGTGATGATGTTATCGTTTCTCTGACAGAGTACAGCAAGTACCCCGTTTCGGAAACTGTTATCGCGCGAATCAAGCAGATCAGCGGACGTTACGGTAAGGTTCGTATTGTAAAAGCTGACAATAACATAGACTTGTATCTTGAAACAGACGACAAATTTATTATGGCACAGCTTGCCGTTGAGAAGTCTGTTGCAAAATATTTTATCGGAGAGCCGATACACAACCGTATAAAAATCAACAGCATATATCGCGGACATATTAAGCAAGCGTTGATGAATATCCAATTCCCACCTGAAGACTTGGCGGGATACTCGGATGCGGATATGCTTGATTTTTCGTTAAGAACTGATATTTTTACTCCTCGGGATTATCAATTAGCGGCTGTATCCGCGTTCCGCGCGGGCGGCAAAGGCGACCACGGTGTTCTTGTGTTGCCATGCGGCGCGGGAAAGACAATAATCGGCATAACTGCGATGTCGGAACTTAAAACAGAAACACTTGTGCTTACAACATCAGTCACTGCAATAAGGCAATGGATAGCCGAACTGCTTGAAAAAACCAATCTTACCGCCGATATAATCGGTGAATATTCAGGGGAGAAAAAAGAGATAAAGCCTGTTACAATATCAACATATCAGATTATCTCGGCCAAAAATAGAGATGAGGAACAAAAGCATTTTGAACTATTTTCCAGTCGTAACTGGGGTTTTATTATATATGATGAAGTGCATACGCTTCCCGCTCCGGTGTTCCGCATAACCGCAGAATTACAGGCAAAACGCCGCCTTGGCTTGACGGCGACGCTCGTGAGGGAGGACGGACACGAAACAGATGTATTCGCGCTGATAGGCCCCAAACGCCATGAAATGGGTTGGAAGGTTTTAGAGGGAAAAGGGTGGATAGCGCAGGCGGAATGCTTTGAAATTCGCATACCTATGCCAGACGAGCTTCGTATGCCATACGCTGTCGCTCCTACACGGGATAAATTCCGAATCGCCGCCGAAAACCCGTACAAATTGAATGTTATCCGAAAACTGATGGACAGACATAAAGACGCGCATATCCTCATAATAGGCGTTTATCTTGAGCAGCTTGAAAGCATAGCGGAGACGCTCGGTGCTCCTTTGATTACAGGTAAAATCAAAAACCGCGAGCGAGAAGAATTGTACGGTAAGTTCAGAAGCGGTGAGATAAAATTACTTGTGGTTTCTAAAGTCGCCAACTTTGCTATAGATTTGCCCGACGCGAATGTGGCAATTGAAGTCAGCGGCAGCTTTGGCAGTCGTCAAGAAGAAGCACAACGGCTTGGGCGGATTTTACGTCCGAAACCGGGCGATAATAAAGCGTATTTTTACACCGTAGTGTCCCGGGACACACGCGAAGAAGAATTTTCCGCTCACAGGCAACTGTTCCTTGTAGAGCAAGGTTATCCATACAAAATTTCGGACGAGGAGATAATTTGATGCTAAAAGAACAAATCGAGCAATGGCTCATGGAGAATTGCACGGTGCTGCCGTCTGAAGGTTGCGCTCCTGATACAGGCATCAGAAATATATACAATACTATTTATAATAACGGCAAAAACAATAATACCGCGAAGCCAATCTGTGCTGCCGCCCTTGCGGAATGGTATTCCGACGAACAGAACATTATTGATGTGTGGAAAGGCGGCAATCCCGGATTATTCGGATTCAATGGGCTTGACGATATCGAAAAAGAATTTATCTCCGTCTATGTTCAATACAACGGTAAGGAATTTGTTCCAACCACAAAAGCGATTGCCGAAAAGCACGGAATCACTCCGCCGGAAGAAAAACACTTGTATTACTCATCGTACCATGACTTTTATGACACATCGAGATATGTCGCGAGATATCTATATTTTCTGCATTTGATAAAAAAGCAATTCCCGGATACTAAAGCGCCCTATCTTTTTCCCGGCGGAAAACGCATGCCCCCTTTTGTGCTTTCGGTACTCAAAGAACTTATCCCTCCGATAACATTTGAATATACGGAGTTTACACCCGCTAAAACCGATTATCTCATATGCCGCGAACATAGCGTCGCCGATATTGCCGCTGTTGTTCGTTTTTCGGGTAGTGAACAGTTGAAGGTTAAAGCCGGTACATTCGACATAACCAAAGCCAAGCTCGCCAGAATGGTTGAGAGTATTGGGTTTGAAGAGGTTTGCGACAACAACGGGAAATTCTCTGTGCCGAAAGAAGTAAAACGCTCTAACGACTTTAAGGTCGCGCTTCCGCTGTTTTTGCTCGCGGCTAACGCTGGTCTGCTTAAAGTCGGGCATGATTCCTTAATAAAGCCAAGCGAAAAAGCAGTTAATTTCTTATCCAGACCCATGCACGAAGTGGCAAGGGATCTTTTTAAAGCATATTTGGAATCGGAAGAGATTTTTGAAACTCATTATATAACATACATATCGCTGCATGACGGTGAATACTCAATGCCCTGGCCCGATATCAGATTTCCGATAATGGAGCTGCTCAAAACCTGCCCTGTGGAACAATTCGTCAGTTATGATGCATTTGAAAAATACGCACTGATTTTTTGCGGCGGCTTTTTTAGAGACCACACGCATTGCGCTGTATTTGTCCGTGGTTTCAGTTCGAGCTATTACGGTAGCTACACACCTGATTGGAGTGAGTGTGAAGCGCAAATAATACGGCTTATTTTATCTCTTTGCGGTGCGTTGGGTATGCTCGACATCGCTTACACGGAAAAAATAAGAGGATTCAAATTTGAGCGAGATGATTATCGTGTCGGTATTTCCGGTTTTCGCATTACGCGGCTTGGTGCCTGGATACTCGGAATCACAAAAAGTTATGACGCGCCTAAAGTTGCGGTGCAGTTCGCGGAAGGCGAGTTAATCGTCCAGCCAGACCACACCGTAATGATTAGCGGGTTGAAAAAGCGCGTGGAACATGAAGCATATCTCTCTAAATTCTTAACGAAGGGTTCGGTTGACGAAAACGTCGCGGTTTATAAAATTGACTTTACGAGTATTGTAAGGGCATTCGACCAAAAAATTACGCCTGCACAGATTAAGACATATCTCAAAAAGGCGAGTTGTAAGCCTCTGCCTGAAAATGTAATACGCTCCTTTGACGACTGGCAAGTGAAGGTTGGCAGAGTAAAAATCCGCAGTGTGACAGTGCTCGAAACAGATGATGCTTTGCTTTTGCAAGAGCTGATACACATCAAGGGTATGGATAGACTTTCTTCAGATATTTTGGAACACGCAGTTGTAATTGGCGAGGATGCAAAGAAGAAGGTTAAGGCGTTGGCCGAGAAAAACGGTTGGCTTGTTAAAATGTAATTGTTGTTTTACAAATTTAAAATTCCCTATTATGTTTATGACTAAAATTTACAGGATGACAAATGAGCTACCCATTATAAGCATGACGCAGCATAGGCTATGGCAGCCCGGTGATGCTATATGGGTGACGATACGTGGAAGGGATTAGGTGATGAGTGATATGACATACGAACAACAATTACTCCGCAATCCTGAAATTCGGCCGACAATCGAAATCATTGCGGAAGGGCTTGGAGAGGCATACAAAACCTACTCTATATTTATTAAGGAGTTGGAGCGCTACGACATTACGCTTATGGATTGGCGGTTCTATAATGACGGCAAATCGTGGCTGTCAAAGGGCGAATATAAGTGGACAACGCCGCGCGGCGCAAATAAAGCGAAGCCCATCTTTTGGCTTTCGATATGGAGCGGGTTTTTTAAAGTTTCATTCTTCTTCGGTTCCGATATCCAAGAAGAATTATTGCAACTGCCAATCAGCCAAAGCGCAAAAGAACTAATCAATGACGCAAAGCCCATGGGTAAGACTATGCGATTTATACCAATAGTTTTCGATATTGCGGATGAGTCGCAACTCAGCGATCTTTATGTTCTATCAGAGTTTAGAAAAACAAGAGTGAAATAATGATCGATAATTATACGTTGTTTTTTATCATTGAATGTTTCGAAAGGCTTGATTTTATGTCTGACTTAACTAATATCCCCGGCATCGGCAAAAAAATGGCACAACACTTAATCAACGCCGGGTACCCCGATATAGAATCACTCAAAGGGCAAAATCCGGAAGATATTTATACGAAACATTGCTTAATTCAAGGAGTGGGCAATATGTCGTGTAGATGCGTATTGTACTGCTATCGCTTGGCGGTGCATTACGCCGACCATGACGGACAATTGCCGCCCGATAAGCAAAACTGGAACGACTGGAAGGACTGAGGTTATGAAGGATATGTCGATTCGTCTTATCCCCGAAAATAAAAAAGATTTCCTGCCGCTTCTGCTTCTCGGCGACGAGCAGGAAAGCCATATTGACAAATACCTTGAGCGCGGGGAACTGTTCGCTCTGTATGACGGAGACTTAAAAAGCGTATGCGTTGTTACGGATGAAGGTAGCCGCATATTGGAAATCCAGAATCTCGCGACAGATGAGCGTTATCAGCGGCAAGGCTATGCTTCCCGGCTGATAGATTATGTCGCAGGGTATTATACAGGAAAGTACAATAAAATCATCCTCGGAACAGGTGATGTTCCGGGGATACTGGCGTTTTATGAGCAATGCGGATTTGCCGTAACCCACCGTGTACCGGACTATTTCACGATTCATTACGACCATCCGATGATTGAGGATGGCGTGCTGCTAAAAGATCAGGTGTATTTGGAAAGGAAGATATGATTTATGAAGCTTGGATCATCGCTCATTGCGGTAACCGACATGAAGCAATCAAAGGCGTTTTATAAAAAACACCTCGGTCTCGATGTCGAGGTGGACTTCGGTGCGAATGTCACGCTGACCGGCGGTCTTAACCTGCAAACGCTGGAGTCTTGGCGAGGGTTTATCGGCGGACTTGACGTCGCATTCAAAGGCAATGACGCCGAACTGTATTTTGAGGCCGACGATTTTGACGTGTTTATCCAAAACCTCGACGGACTCGAACTTGTTCATGATCCCCATGAGCATTCTTGGGGACAGCGCACTGTGCGGTTCTACGACCCTGACGGTCATATTATTGAGGTCGGCGAAAAGATTGACGCAGTTGTACGCCGGTTTCTTGCTGACGGCATGAACGCTTCGGAAATTGCCGTCCGTATGGATGTGCAGGAGAAATATGTTCTTGAATGGATTCAGGAAATCGGAGAATTTAAGCTATGATATTGGAGACAACCCGGCTTATTCTAAGACCCCTCACACTCGCCGATGCCGAAACGGCTTTTTATGGCTGGATCGGCGATGCGGAGGTTATGTGACATACAAGCTCATGTCGCTGCAACGGCAAGCTGTGTGTCAATCTCAAATGCGACCCGATGAAAGCCGACTTCCTGCGACGGATATATCAGGACGTTACCGCCGGATACCACATGAACAAGGAGCACTGGAATACCGTCACGATAGGCGGCGATGTGCCGGATACCGAGCTTTTTGAAGTGATTGGACACAGCCATGAGCTGACGAAACCGAAGACAAAAAGGAGAAGAAAATAGAATGAGGCTATCGGATAATGTGGAAATGCTTGAAATCACAAACGAAGGAGGTACGTTATACCCGGTTTTGCTTTGGGACGACACCGATGTTATTTTGATAGACACAGGACTGCCCGGACAATTAGAACTGATTCGCGCCGCTGTGGAAAAGGTTGGAGTTTCGCCCGACCGGATCACAAAGGTTATTCTGACCCATCACGACATGGATCATATCGGCAGCGCGAAGCTGCTGCGCGAAAGCGGCGCGGAAATTTGGGCGCATGAATTGGAAACGCCGTATATTCAGGGCGATGAACTCTCTCCCAAGCTCGTTAAAATGGAGGAACGCTATCAGGAGCTAACGGACGGTGAACGCGCGTTTTTGGAGCGTGTCAAAGCGGGCGCGCCGATGTTCCATGTCCATGTGGATTGGAAGCTCCGGGACGGTGAATCACTCCCGTATTGCGGTGGCATCGAAATCATTCACACGCCCGGCCACACACCGGGACATATCGCGCTGCGGCTGCTTGCAAGCGATATTCTGGTTGCCGGAGACACCGCCAACATCGCGGACGGAAAGCTGACGGGAGCGAACCCGCAGCATACCCTCGATATGGAACAGGCGGAGCGATCCTTTGAAAAAATAAGAGCGCTGGGAGCGCGTATAACCGTCTGCTATCACGGCGGATGTGTCGGAGAAGCGGCAGGTACGCCGGCAAATCGAGAAGCCGGATCTTGCTGAAAAACCGATTTTGCGGGATTAAGAAGGGTGGTTGCCCTTACCATACAAGGAGGACATTTATGAAGCACAGACGATTGGCAGCAATTATTTTTGCAGTTTTGTTGTTGGCGACAACCTTCGTGGGATGCGAGCGGACGGCGGTTGAAGAATCCTCAGTCTCGGCTGAGTCCGAGATATGGCCTGATCCGGAACCGGAACCGGAGCCGATGGATGAGCCAATAAGCAACTCTCCCGCTCCAGACAGGCCGATGGCCGCATCGTTCCAGTCAGATATAGTGACGCGCTATCCTGTGGAGGCCGCGGCTCTGCTGCAACCGGAGTATGGCGAGGAGGACGCGGCCGCTCGGATCGTGGCAAGCGGCGCGAATCGCTTCGCGCTGCGTCTATCGAACGAATTAGTGACGAAAGAGCCGGGGGAAAATTTTGTCTGTTCCCCCTATTCGGTATGGCTGCCATTGGCCGCCCTGCTGAACGCGACCGACGAAACGCACCGGGAGGCATTGGTGGCTTCGCTGGGAGCGGCGGGCGTTACCGAGGCGGATGTGAACCGCGCGGCCTCCCGCATGTTATACGATCTGACAAAGGAACGTGACCGCGAATATGGAATCAGTGACCCGCTGCATATTGCGAACGCCATATTTGTGGATAAAAATGTAACGTTGAACGGTGAATTTGCCCAATCATTTCTGGATTATTTCCGGGGCCAGGCTTTGAATGTCGATTTTTCCAGCGATCAGGCCGTCAAGGAAGTAAACCGCTGGGCCAGTGAGAACACCGAAGGGCTGATCACCGACATTATTCAGGAGTTTCTTCCCGGCACTGTCGCGGCCATTGCCAACGCGATCTACTTCTCCGACCGGTGGGACTGGGAGTTCAACCCCGAACAGACCGCCGAGGGCGCGTTCTATTCCCCGGCTGGTGACAGCACCGCAATGTTTATGCAGCGCGAAGGGGATGGCCTTTTCTATTACGAGGACGACCGCATCCAGGCTATCGGTTTGCCATTTAACTCGGGCGGGGAGATGTACATTCTCCTGCCGGAAGACGGCGACGCGTCCGGGCTGCTGGCTTCGATGGACGAAGAATATTTTCAGACAATCCAAAATGGCGGCGATCAGCGAACCGGAAAGCTGCTGCTGCCACGCTTCAAAATCGCAAGCGACATCATCCCACTTAATAGCGCCTTAAGCAGCCTCGGCGTGCCGCTGTTTGACACGAGTGCCGCACCGCTGACCGGCTTGCTGGATGGAGACATCCCTGTAAGTTTATCCAGCGCTGTGCAGAAAGCGGTGATCGAGGTGGACGAGAAAGGTACCACAGCCGCCGCCGTAACAGTCATGATAATGACCGGGGGCGGCCCGACACCCACCGAACCGTTCGAGATGGTCTGTGACAAGCCGTTTGTATTTCTGCTATGCGACAGAACCTACGACGGCAGGAACCAAATCCTCTTTACCGGCGTGGTGAATCGGCCTGGTTTTTAGCCGTGGTTGACTCAGCCAAAGACCCATAAGATAACGGGGCATTATCTCATATCAGCGTTTTCACCGCAAAACCAATCGGTTATACATCCTCACCGTTATCAGCGCCCTGTAGGGCTTCCAAAGTTTGGTCAATAATCATCTTCTGATCCTGTTCATCCAAGGAGAGTATTGCCTGGATCAAGAGATCCTTTTCCAGAGAGCGTTCCACTTTATTCGGTCTGAAAATGTGATCTGCCGGGATATTGAGCTTACGAACGATCTTAAACAGAACCTCCAAATCAGGCTCACAGCTTCCATTCTCAATGTCAGCAACAACGCTCAATGGTAATCCTGTTTCTTTTGCCAGTGATTCCTGCGATTTCCCATATAACTCTCTTGCTGTTCTTACAACCTCGGCTAATCTTGCTAATTTATCATCCACGCTATAACCCCTCCTTAAATATTGCTGTTAATTGTTTAACTGAAAGGCAAGCAAAATGCGATTAGATCACTGTGCCCTCAACTGCCAGAAAGCTACCGCGCTCGCGGCCGCTACATTCAACGAATCAACCCCGTGTGACATCGGGATACACGCTGTATAATCGCATCTCGCAATCGTATCCGGCGCCAACCCGCTTCCCTCTGTGCCCATCACAATAGCAAGCTTGTCCTCTGACACAAGCCGCGGATCATCGATCCTCATAGCGGTATTGCTCAAGGCCATGGCAACGGTCTTGAACCCCATCCTCCGCAGCCTCTCGATTCCGCGCTGTGGCCACTCTGAACGATCCTTCCCGATCCGAGTCCATGGCACCTGAAACACGGTACCCATGATTACCCTGACCGATCGCCGGCAGAGCGGGTCATTGCATGATGGAGTTACCAGCACAGCATCCATACTAAGCGCGGCGGCCGAGCGGATAATAGCCCCAACATTTGTGGAGTCCGCAACACCATGGCGTGTAAAAGAATGGTGTATTCCAGAGATATTCGCCGATTTTGTCGCTAAAATGGAGGATATCCTCGAGGTATACAAGCAACCTTACCTGATGTTGTCCGTTCTCTGGCGATGTACCTTTTCTCCACGAGGATAGCCAGATGCTTGGTAAAGGTGTCCTTATTGACGTACATATCCCTTGTAATCTTATCCCGCTTCGGAAAAGCCATATCGCTGTTTCCCGCATATGAGCAAAAATAAGAGTAGATGACCTTGGCAATCAATGGCAGGTTACGGTTGCGCATTACGGCCTTGTAGATCTTGCCGTATCCTTTGCTGTCTATATTTACGCCGTTGGACATGGTAGCGCCTCAATTCATGAATTTTTATTGAGTTGCTTCCATTGACAATAGATAGAAGTTTGGACAACTAGCTTTGCACTACGACTTGAAAGTTAAGGCTCATAAGGAATCGGCAACGGACACAACAGGAATTGCCAACTCAACATGGAACTGGCATATTGACAATGTAAACTGGTACATAATGAAAGGACTTGCCAACGTACCCATTACAAAATTTAATAGGGAGATGGCACAGCAATTTTTTAATGGGCTTTCCACCGGATCATATATTAGTGATACAACAAATGAACCAATTATACTTTCTGCTAACAGTGTTAAAGGGGTCAAGCGCACACTGAATCCGGTTATGAAATATGCGATACAGGAAAGCTACATCTTAAAGAATCCACTGGAATTTGTGGTAATGCCTACGGACGAAGAGACTGACGAGGACGAGGGGGCGTTATATATTGAAAAGGAGGATTTGGATTTCATCATAAAAGAGTTGGATAAACAACTAGATTTGAAATTGATTCTTCTAGTCATGATCTATACGGGCATGAGAATTTGTGAAGTGCTAGGATTAAGGATTCGGGATATTAATTTTGTGACTGGTGAAATCAAGATTCGCAAGCAATCAAGTTTACTCAAAACTCGTGACAGCGAGGGGGAGATATTAAATGTCGTTGCTGGCACAACTAGCCCAAAAACAAAGGATAGTAGACGAAATATTGATAAAAGCGAGCTTTTGAAATAGGTTTTAGTGACTTGGCTGGCAGAGTTGAAAGCGAAGAACAAACCGGCAACCGTCCTGACCAGAGGTAGCCAGAATGAGCCTAAAAGTGCCAATAGCGAAAATTCAGAGGTTCGGGCATGGGTGCCTGTGGTGGTAGATAGCAGAGGGGGGGAAGGTCGGGAAAAACGATATAAAAAAGCAATGGCATAAGGCTAAAAACCTTATGCCATTGGGCTTTTGGAGAATGAACTACCCCGCAGCAGAGACTGCGGGGTATCAATCCCCCTAATCTTAGCTACGCGTTCTGTTTTTTATAAGGAAGCGCAGCAGAGCTGCGGGGAATTGAACCCTAAGAGATTAA
>Ga0153996_1001109_pt1 | contig 11200 bp, 11 predicted proteins | sample TSNC080MetaG_FD_104728 | JGI IMG/M metagenome (GOLD analysis project Ga0153996, IMG submission 104728) | Attine ant fungus gardens microbial communities from North Carolina, USA - TSNC080 MetaG | ecosystem: Host-associated > Fungi > Mycelium > Unclassified | place: USA: North Carolina, Lumber... | reverse complement strand
CATAGAAATACCAGCGGATGGCATCTGCTCCGTATTCGTTCAGCGCATCGAAAGGATCGACTGCATTACCCTTGGACTTACTCATCTTCTGGCCGTTTTCATCCTGAACGTGCCCCATTACGATAACATTTTTGTACGGTGCTTTGTTAAAAATCAGCGTCGAGATTGCCAGCAGCGAATAGAACCAGCCTCTGGTCTGATCGACTGCCTCGGAAATAAAATCGGCCGGGAACTGCTCCTCGAATAGTTCTTTATTTTCAAACGGATAGTGATGCTGAGCAAACGGCATCGCACCACTGTCGAACCAACAGTCGATTACTTCCGGTGTTCTTTGCATATGACCACCGCATTCCGGACATTTGATAGTTACCTCATCGATAAACGGGCGGTGCAATTCGATATCATCCGGGCAGTTATCGGACATTGATTTCAATTCTTCGATACTGCCGATAGAATGCATGTGGCCGCAGCCACACACCCACACGTTAAGCGGAGTGCCCCAGTAACGGTCACGGCTGATGCCCCAGTCCTGAACATTTTCCAGCCAGTCGCCAAAACGTCCCTTACCGATGCTCTGGGGAATCCAGTTAATGGTATTATTATTGCGGATCAAATCATCTTTCACCGCGGTCATCTTGATAAACCACGATTCGCGCGCATAGTAAATCAGCGGCGTATCGCAGCGCCAGCAGTGAGGATAGCTATGCTCAAAAACCGGTGCGGAAAACAGCAGACCGCGTTCTTCCAGATTTTTGAGGATCATCGGATCAGCTTTTTTGCAGAATACACCGGCCCACGGCGTGTTCTCTGTCATCTCACCTTTACCGTCAACATACTGTAAAAACGGCAGGTCGTATCGGCGGCCGACATTAGCATCATCTTCGCCGAAGGCTGGTGCGATATGGACAATACCGGTGCCATCGGTCAGGGTGACATAGGTGTCACAGGTAATGTAATGACCCTTTTTATCAACTTTCTGGAAGTCAAACAACGGTTCGTATTCTTTATATTCCAGATCGGTTCCTAGATATTCTTCCACGATCTTTGTATCGCCTTCCAGCACTGTGTCAACCAGGGCCTGAGCGAGATAGTATGTGTATCCGCTATTTTCCGCTTTGACGTATTTCTCATTTGGATTTATACAGAGTCCGACATTGGATGGCAGGGTCCACGGCGTGGTAGTCCAGGCCAGGAAAAATGCATCTTCATCTTTGACCTTAAAGCGAACGATGGCCGAACGCTCCTTTACATCTTTATACCCCTGCGCCACTTCATGACTGGACAGAGGGGTTCCGCAGCGGGGGCAGTAAGGCACGATCTTGTGACCTTTATAGAGCAGTTTCTTATCCCAAATCTCTTTCAGCGCCCACCATTCTGACTCGATAAACTCGTTGTGATAAGTGACATAAGGATGTTCCATATCAGCCCAGAATCCAACCGTATCGGAGAAATCTTCCCACATCTCTTTGTAATTCCACACGCTCTCCTTACAGTGGCCGATAAATTCCTCCAGGCCGTATTCCTCGATCTGTTCTTTACCATCAAGCCCCAGCTTTTTCTCCACTTCCAGCTCTACCGGCAGTCCATGGGTATCCCATCCGGCCTTGCGGGGAACCATCTGGCCTTTCATGGTGTGATAACGGGGAATCAAATCCTTGATAACCCGGGTCAGAACGTGGCCGATATGCGGCTTGCCATTTGCCGTCGGCGGACCGTCATAAAAAGTATAAGTATCGGAATCCTCACGGATCTCCATACTCTTTTCAAAGATTTTGTGGTCTTTCCAAAATCTTTCAACTTGTTTTTCCCGATCTACAAATTTTAAATCTGCAGGTACCTTCTGATACATGTTAAATCTCCTCTCTTCTTTGCATCTGAGGCCCGCTTATACGGGCACTATACATTTAAAAACACAAACGGCTCCCTTCCTGTAATAGGACGCGAGCCGTAAACACCGTTTAACCACCTGTTACATCATACTTTGCGGTAACTGCTCTCTGGTCAGTCACACAGCATATGCGCTCCGTCTAACGGCCGAAGTTCCGGCAGTCCTTACTGAGAATCTATTTCCCGTTCAGAAACTGCAGCTCAGAAGTGATTTTCAAATATATCCTATCGGCTTCGGGCTCGCACCATCCCCGACTCGCTTTGGCTTTCAGATAATATTCTACTCTCTTCGTCAATGCTTTTTTATATCATTCCTTATTATAAGTAGAAACCCTTGATTCGTCAAGGGTTTCTTAATCCTAATTCTCCGGTGTAACTTTTTGCTGACTTTCTACTTTATTCTGTATATTATCATTTTTCTGCTTTCATTTTTCTCGCCGCAATGCCCACACCAATCACACCTACAATCAGACCCAAGCTGATTAATAGGGCAATCACTACCTTTATGTCCGGCAGCTTGCTCTGCGGCACCGGCTGTTCCTGCGGCTCTTCCGCCACCGGCTCTTTATCTTCCGGCTCTTCCTCCTGCGGATTCAGATAAGCTTCACTTAAGATTACTTCGGCGCGGCCCACCGGCTGCCCCTCGTAAGTATAGGAAACCGTTCCTTTTCCGTATTCTTCAGTGTTTTCCGTAATTTCCATTTTCAGGTCAGCAAAATCCACCGATTCCGGCAATACCACATAGGCATCATCCGCTGCCGATTCTATATAACCGCTCTGATCATTATCCATGATCGAAACTTTTTTAAAATTATTAAAGGCATAGTTAAAGAGGTTTTCCGTATCCTCATAGATGATCTTGCCCCGCGCCTTCATTTCCACACATACCAGATGCAAATCTCCGTTATCGGCATATGTAACCAACGTTGTTTTGGCCATATTCGTATAACCGGTTTTACCTCCGACAGCATACTCATAATATTCATCCTTCTCCGGATTAAGCATGGAATGCTTCTGATGCACATATTTTACATTTTCATCCATATTGGTGGCGGGAATCTGATGTTCCATCGTCTGCATGATCTCAAAAGCCACCGGATACTTATAAAGCTCTGAACCGATCAGAGCCATATCCCTGACAGTCGTGTAATGATTATCATCGTGCAGCCCGTGAGGATTTACAAAATTAGTGTTCTCTGCACCCAGTTCTTTCGCCCGCTGATTCATCTGTGCGATAAACCAGTCATAATTTTCGCCGACGTTTGCCGCTACGGCATAAGCCGCTTCATTAGCAGAAGCCAGCAGAGTTGCATAAAGAGTTTCGTGAAGGCTGAGCTCCTCCCCTTCTTTTAATCCGATCTGGGAATAATCTCCCCGCAAAAACGAGATGCAGTCACCGTTCACTGTGACCGTATCCTCCAGATTCCCGTTCTCAAGCGCAACCAGCGCTGTCGCTATTTTGGTGATACTGGCCGGATAAAGCTGCTCGTCTATATTCTTGGCATACAGAATCGCCCCGCTCTCCATATCCATAACAATGCTGGATTCCCCATAGGTACCCGGACCTTCCGGCCAGTCGGCCAGCTCATTGGATTCAGTCGCAATGGCGTAGGCTTTCTCCATCTCTTCCAGACGCTGTTTTTCTTCCAGTTGGTCCGGCGTCAGTTCTTCTTCCGCCGTTCCGGTCCCTGAGTCGTTCTCCTCGGTGGCATAAACATTCATATTGGCAGTGAATGTTATAATTAATAATATCGCTATTAATATCCGCTGCATCATCCGTTTCATACTTTTAATCCTCCGGCTTCTAAGTTATATAATACCAAAATCTGAGTTATCATACAATAATTAATCTGAGTTGCATAAATTATAGTAATTAGATATTGTTTTAGTTCTGCTGTTCTTATATAATATACGAAGGTAGACGACATTTTATTATAATCTAAAATAAATGCTGACATGAGGTATATTATGAAAAGACAATTTATGGTCAGATTTTTTCCGCTTGTTCTACTTATCCCGCTGTTATTGGCGGGATGTTCTGCCAGTGGAGAAAAGACCTCTGCCGGAACGGATTCGGGCAGTATACTGCGGAATTCCGATCCCCAGGTCTTGGTTCCCTCAGCTGATGGTGTAACAACATATAGCAATGACCTTGCCGCCATTGATGCCTCTCACTCCAGCGAAGGGTACGTTATGGCAAAATATACCGGATTGACTGAAAAAGTTAAATTACAGCTGACCGGCCCAGATGGTAATATTTATACCTTTCTGCTTCCAGCAGGTGGAGAATTTCAAACTTTTCCGTTCACCGCTGGTGACGGTTCTTATAAAATAGATGTGTATGAATGTGTTTCACTGGAAGCTGATCTTTATGCACTGGTTTTTTCTCAGAATCTTTCGGTGACACTGACAGATGAATTCAAACCGTTTCTCTACGCCAATCAATATGTGAATTTCAGCGCCGACAGCCTGACCGTCGCCAAAGGCCAGTCTCTGGCCAGTGACTGCTATACTGATCTGGACGTGGTAAGTAATGTGTATCACTATATCACTGATAATATTACTTATGATAATTACAAAGCTTCATCGGTTACCTACGGGTATCTGCCGGTTATTGATGAAACGCTTAAGAGTAATACCGGCATCTGCTTTGATTATGCCTCCCTGATGGCGGCGATGCTTCGTTCTCAGGGGATTCCGACCAAGCTGCAGGTAGGCTATACCGGCGAGGTGTATCACGCCTGGATCAGTACTTACATCACCGATGTCGGCTGGATCGACAAGATCATTGAATTTGATGGTACCAGCTGGACACTGATGGATCCCACTTTGGGAGCCGGCAATGATCCGGCCAAACTCAAAGAATATATCGGCGACGGCAGTATTTATCAATTACAGTATTCTTATTAAATGGAAAGAACGAAAGGAGTTTGTTATGGCCAATCAAACACGACAGAAAGCTTTAAGTCCTCTGGAAAATTCGGCTTTTTGCAGTCAGATGGCAATGATCCTGAAATCAGGGATCTCCTCGATCGAAGGAATCACAATCCTATACAACGATGCATCCTCAGCCGCAGAGAAATCTCTCCTTGAGAATATCAAGAAGGAGCTGGAAACAAACGGTAATCTGGCTCAGTCTTTAAAAGTCTCCGGCGCTTTTCCGGAATACATGCTCAGCATGGTTAACCTGGGTGAACAAACCGGCAAATTGGATGAAGTGATGGCTGCGCTCTCCCTGCATTACAATCGTGAGGACAATATCCGGCGATCGATCAAAAATGCTCTGTTTTATCCGCTGATCATGATCGTTATGATGATAGTTGTAATTTCCATCTTACTGATAAAGGTAATGCCGGTCTTTAACCAGATGTTTATCCAGCTGGGCCAAGAAATGACCGGTTTCTCCAAGGGAATCCTGGAAGTGGGCTCGGCTCTGAGCGACTATTCAACCGTATTCATCATCATCATTGCTGTGATCTTTGTACTGATTTTCTTTTTGGCGGCAACTGCTGCCGGCCAACGAATATTCCTTAAAGTCGGCTACAAACTGGGTTTCCTGCGCAGCCTGTATGATAAGATCGCTGCCACCAGATTCGCCAGCGGCATCGCTCTGACCCTGAGCAGCGGCATGAATCCAGAGCAGGCAATCAACCTGGTAAGTGAGTTAAACGTTAATCCTTATTTCCAGAAGAGGATTGATGGATGCCTGGAACTGGTCCGCTCCGGTATCAGTTTCTCCGATGCTTTATCGGCGGCCGGAGTTTTCTCCGGAATCTACGCTAAAATGTCAGCATTAGCAGCAAAGACCGGTGCTACCGATGAAATTATGCAGCAGCTGGCAGCCCGGTATGAAGACGAAGTGGATAACCGGATCTCCAGTATCATCGCGGCTTTGGAACCGACACTGGTTATTATCCTGTCTCTGGTTGTTGGAATTATTCTGCTTTCGGTGATACTGCCGCTGATGGGCATTATATCCTCACTGTAAAAGTGATTAAATAAATAAGGAGATTGCTTATGATGCGGTTTCAATATGAAAAGCCGGCTTCGCCGGTAAGAAATGTAATACTGTCCCTGACCGTATTCGCAGTGATATCAGGTTCGTTTTTCTTCGGTGTTTCGACCCTTTCGTTGAACACCGGCATAAAGCAGGAAGAAGCTCTGCAGAATGCGGTTCAAAACGCAATTACTCACTGTTATGCAGCAGAGGGATTCTACCCTGAAACCCTGGATTACCTGATTGAAAATTACGGCGTATCCTATGACTCTGATAAATATTTTGTCTCTTATCAGATTATGGGTTCTAATCTGATGCCCAAAGTTACGATTACGGCAAATAGAACCCGTTAGAAAGGAGGCGCTGCATCATTGAATAAGAAAAAAACACACACCATTGACATCATCTTTCCTCTGGCCCTCTTTTTGGTGTTTACCGCCTCAGCACTGCTGGTCATTTTACTGGCTGCCAATACCTACAGAAATATAACGACGCAGTCCCATGATAACTATACTTCACGTACGTCACTTTCTTACATCCGGGAGAAGATCCGGCACAATGACGCCAGCGGCAGCATTGATATAGGAAACCTTGATGGCGAAGACTGCCTGCTCATCAGTCAATCATACGGCGGTTCCGACTATATCACCTATATCTATCAGGACCGCGGCAGTCTGAAAGAGTTATTTGTCAAGGACGGAGTGGACGTCAATCTGTCCAATGGAACAGAAATCATGCCGGTCGAAGATTTCTCCGTAGAAAAAGAGACTGACACACTATATTTCTTCACAGTAATCGATACTTATGGCAACGAGGATTCGATATTGATCAATATCAAAAGCCGTTCGGTAGAACGTGAGGTGGCTGTTCATGAATAGACAACCGATTAAAAGATCTACCATTTTCTTAATGGAGCTGATTATTGTTATATTATTTTTCTGCCTGGCGGGCACTTTATGTATTCAGTTGTTTGTTAAAGCCCATCTGATGAGCAACCGGTCCCGCGAGCTGACCATATCAGTGAATGAAGTCTCCTCCGCTGCGGCTTTATTGGAAAACACACAGGATGCAAAATCATTGCTCCAGAAACAATATCCTTTCGCCAAGGAAGAAGATGGAAGCTTTATTGTTTACTACACCAAAGAATGGAATGTATGTACCGCAGATGAAGCTATATATTCCATGGATGTACGGCTGAATAATGAAAATGGCTTTCACACCGGTGATGTTACGATGTATAATGTAACTGAGAACAGGATTATTTACCAAATAGACATCCAGAAACATCTGGCCGCCAAACCGTAAGAAAGGGGAAACCGGTTATGAATAAACGAATATATCCAGCCGTTAACATCGGCTCAGCTTCGATGCTGCTGGTTTTCATAATATTATCCCTGATTACTCTTTCTGTTCTGTCACTGTCAAGCGCCGTCAGTGATTATAATTACAGCCAAAAAATAGCTGACCGCAACACTGAATACTATGCGGCCTGCAATCATGCCGAACAGATTCTGAGCGATATCGATCATATACTCGCTGATACCTGGAATCATAATTATTCTGCTTACGACAATGAAGTGGTAAAATCATTATCCGCAGTCGCCGGAGTCGAAACCGGTGCGCTTGCAACCGAACACATCGCTGAATATACCGTCGAGATGAATGAAACTTCCGCATTGAAGGTAGAATTATATATATATCCCGCCAATGCGGTGGATGACCAATTTTATGAGATTACCGACTGGAGTGTAATTTCAACTAAAAAATGGTCCGGGGACCAGCCCCTGAACCTGATGGAAGGAGAATAACATGAATATTAACGACCTCTTGGAAGAAGTGGTTGCAAAAGCCGCCTCAGACATATTTATTATCGCCGGAACCCCAATATCATACCGGGCCCTCGGCTCAATCGTGAGGATCGGGGACAGGCCCATGACTCCCGTCGATACCGAAGATGTGGTTCAGCAGATCTATGACATCACAAATGGCCGCAACATCGATTTGCTGCATGAAAACGGTGATGATGATTTTTCTTTTTCCATCCCGGGCCTTTCACGTTTCCGGGTCAATGCTTATAAACAGAGGGGCTCATTATCAGCGGTTATCCGAATCATAGCCTTTTCTCTGCCGACTCCGGAATCATTGGGTATTAATGACAACACTATGAAATTCTGCGATCTCAATAAGGGAATGGTTCTTGTAACCGGCCCTGCCGGCAGCGGAAAATCAACCACCCTGGCCTGCATGGTAAATAAGATCAACGAACAGCGGGAAGGACACATCATCACTCTTGAAGACCCGGTGGAATTTCTTCACCGTCATAAAAAGAGCATCGTCAGCCAGCGTGAGGTGAACATTGATACCGAAAGCTATGCAACTGCACTGCGTGCTTCTCTGCGTCAGAGCCCGGATGTGATTCTGCTCGGTGAGATGCGTGACTATGAAACCATCAACGTGGCCATGACCGCCGCCGAAACAGGACATCTGATCCTGTCCACCCTGCACACCATCGGGGCCGCCAATACCATCGATCGGATCATCGACGTGTTTCCGTCCAACCAGCAGCGGCAGATTACCGTTCAGCTTTCAATGGTGCTTCAGGCGGTTATTTCCCAGCAGCTCATACCGACCATCGACGGCAATCTGATGCCGGCATTTGAAATCATGACGGTCACCCCAGCAATCCGTAATATGATCCGTGACGGTAAAATCCCGCAAATAGACGGAATGATTTACTCTTCTACCAACGAGGATATGATATCGATGGATTCCAGTCTGTGCAAATTATGCCGGGATGGACAAATTACCAGAGATACCGCACTGGCTTACGCTACCAATCCGGACATGTTAAAAATGAAGTTGAGTGGGGTGTAGGGGGCTATCGGACGCGAAAAAGGGAAGTGAGGTGCTTCCTCAGGAACGATCAGAGGGCGTTCTTAGCGCAAGGCAAAATCGGAGCTTACTGACATCCGGCGTGAAGCCTTTGCTGAACGTCGTGGTGGAAGTTAGCTCCGAGTTTGTGTGATGCGTTGCCCGGGTTCCTGAGGAAGCACCTCACTCCCCCCTGCAGCGTCCCACCATATTAAGCACTTTTTTTGATTTTGTTCATTTTTTTTACATATTCTAATGGTATAATATTGCTATTGATCAGGTTTGTTTAGATTATTTGAAAGAAAAGAGGTACAAATATATGAAGTGTCCCAGATGCGGCGATGATTTACGCAGAAGCAAAAAAGACCCAACTTATGGACTATGTGACAACTGTCGTAAAAAGTATAAATGGGTGGAAGAAGAATTTGATGATGATTTAGATGACTACGATGACGATGATGACGACGATGATGTAGTGATCGGCGATGATGATGATATCGAAGAATCGGCTAAAACGAGAAAGTATAAATCTCCGGCTGCCCGGCCAAAGAGGAAAAGAAGGGGACTGAAGATCTTTTTAATCATCCTTGCCCTTTTAATCGTAGCCGGTATCGCGGCCTTTATTATATGGGGCGGATTGGACAAGGTTATTTTTAATAAAGATAAGACCAGTCAGAATACTAGTGAGCAGAATGATACCGGTGAGCAGGCTGATACGAAACCTGATACCGATATCACTCAAAACGATAGTACCGATCAATATGCCAGCGGAACCTATCTGGTGGGTACCGATATTCCTGCTGGCGAATACGTATTAATCGCTGATATGGCAGCTTATTTTGAGCGTACTGCTGATCCCTCCGGCGAATTAGACAGCATTATCGCTAACGGAAACTTCAGCACTAACACCACCGTAACCGTCAGTGAGGGCGAATACTTTATCTTTTCCAGTTCAACCGCTTATCCGATCAATAAGGCTCCGGCACTTGATACCACCCAACAGGGTATGTTTAAAGTCGGTAAGGATATTGAAGCGGGTGAATATACGATCCGTTCTGACGGCGAGGGAAGTTATAAAATAGTTTCCGACAGTACCCATACTCTCGCCAGCCTTGTCTCACAGGAAGATTTTGGGGGCGATAAGGCCGTCACCGTAAGCGACGGACAGTATTTAATTTTAACCGAAGCATATATTGTACAATAATGAAAAAGGCATGGTTTTTTGTCTATTTTTCAAAACTTGTAAAACCAGGTAAATTGGGATGGTCTACAATATAAACATCCCTCAATCCACGCATCTTTAAAACAATTAATATATCGCCTCCCGCAGATAGTATATTAATCATTGTCAGCAGGAAAATGGTGGATGAAGTATATATGCACTGTACAATTAAAAGTGCTCCCCATAGAACAGCCAGGGGTGCTAATGTTCCAATTGCATACCCCTTCTTTTCCATTGGTTCATCACAATGGCAATACGGAAGCCCTTTGCTAACACCAAATTTTATACTTTTGAACCCATCTTTACAAAAGAAACTCCAGCACAGCCCGTGAAGGGCCTCATGAATCACTGTTGTCACAATAGTTCCGATTAACAGGTATATATAATTGAAATCATTCAGAGGTTCTGTTGCATTTCCCCAGCGAATATTATATATAACCGCATTCAGCAGAAGCAACGGAAGCGGAATCAGCAGCCCCATTGTATATGTATAGCCTGTAGATAATATATATTCTGCTTTTTTATACCCGTTCTCTTTCATTTCCGCACATTTACTGTCGTATTTTTTAGTGTCCGCCATTTTCTCCTACTCCCTTTTTAATAAAGGTTCCAGGCATTACCCATGCGAAAATATATGAAATTGCCCACATAGTCAGCAAATCCGTACCATCTACTTGTATTCCTGAGGACACTAAATTCAAATCTGCTGCTGCTTGTGTCAGGAGAACGACCATAATCAGAGCACCTAACCACATAAAAGCATCAGCAATACGGGCGGCACCAATGGGATCCTTATCCCTGATTGCCTTATTAACTGAATAAATTACAAAGACGCAAAATAACATCCCTACTAATGTTCTTATAATTCCCATCATTTCCTATCCCTTCTATCCTGTTAGTTTTTATGGATGAAGTATAGCAGAAAGTTCATGGCAAAATAAATTCATTTCCTAAATGGTTCCTTACATTTCCTCTTTTACATGTTTCTTAGCCTTCCGGGAAAGCAAGCATGTCTCCCCGTTATCCATCTCGACAAAGCTGTTTTTTAAATCGATCTTACGGATTCGTGCTTTGTTTAACAGATAGGAACGGTGCGAGCGCAGAAAATCGCACCCCATTTTTTGTTCCAGTGACTGAAGATTATCGAAATACTCTAAAATAATATCATCCGCATGAAGGATTACCCGATGCTTCTTGGCCGATGTTTCAAAATAGATGATCTT
>Ga0153996_1001107_pt1 | contig 11202 bp, 12 predicted proteins | sample TSNC080MetaG_FD_104728 | JGI IMG/M metagenome (GOLD analysis project Ga0153996, IMG submission 104728) | Attine ant fungus gardens microbial communities from North Carolina, USA - TSNC080 MetaG | ecosystem: Host-associated > Fungi > Mycelium > Unclassified | place: USA: North Carolina, Lumber... | reverse complement strand
TTATTTGATTTATCTCCCCAGTGCCTACTTGTTTAGTGCACAATTGTGAAGCAGTTTGGAGATTTCGCCTCTCTGACCTTGCTTTCACCTTTGTTTCGTGATCAAACCTTTTGATCCCCATCATCTGGAGCCCACCGTGAGGGGAGTTTCAGATTGTAGGGAGCTTTCGTCATTCTGCACTTCTTAGCACCTTTTGTTATTTCGCCATTCATTTTTATTGTCATTCTTTTCATTATTATCCGGTGCTAAACTAATAACTAAAAACATACTTTGAGCCCTTGCAGAATACAGAACGCAGAATACAGAAATCATATCAGAAACAAGAACTACGGTCACTCGACCTTAACGCAGCACATAATAATTCGGAACCAGATGGCACTTGAGCTTTCGGCTCGAGTGTGTTCGCAGAATATCAGAAACTAGAATCATGGTCGCTCGACCTTAAATCAGCACAGAATACCAGAATATAGTACTAGATCGTGCTCAAGTTTTGACTTGAGTGTATAACCAGAACTAGAAGCGTCATTTATTTGACGTCGTCTTGTAGATCAGATATAAGCGCTAGTCGCTAGAAATAACCAGAATCCTTTGGGATCTTATGCTTCGGAGAAAGACACTTAGGCGTTGACTAGAACCTTAGATGAGATCAGAGATACCGGTACCGTTTGGTGCAGGGGCCTAGGTAGAACAATCATCGCAGCTTCCGAGGACGGCCTCAGAGTTTGCGATATCATAGAATTATGGAACGAGATACAGACAGGAATGGTCTATAAACGGCCATCAGACAGATAGAAAAATACAGAGATCAGACAGAGCTTACGAGTTTATTGCTTGGAAGTACTCAGAGAACCGGCACTGTTATTGGTTGCCAAGAACTAGAATGGCCGGTTAGACAGGAGATCGTGCCTATAGAAGCGCCTTCAACTGTAGATTCGGTTATAGAAGATATTGGATATAGAAATCACTATAAAAGAGATGTTAGTCAGAAACAGACCACTAGGAAAGGCAAAAGCCAACCTTTAGAATGGAGACCGCATACAAAAACTGGAACAGATAGGCACTAGTAGCCGCATAACTGGAGACGAAACCAGACAGAATAGACTCAGAATATAATTTGGATCAGAAATATCGAGAATCTATAGACGGAGGAGATCAGCCCCTAGAAATAAAACAGATAAACCAGGAGACTCACCATCTACCAGATGGTGGGGACTACATCAAGACATCAGCAATAATATTGCACTGGAACGAGAATTGATATCGAGAATTAAGAGCTGCGAGTTCGAGATTTATTATAAGGAAAGGCATAAATGCCTTCTTATAGAAAGAGGGGCAACAGCCTACTCAGAGAATAGAATGATTCATAAAGGAGCATCAAGTATGCCTAAAAGAAAGTCACGGACTGGAATGGCTTCTAGAAAGACTGGGATCGTAAACAGAAGACCAGAGTCATTTGGAGAAATAATAAGGAAAGATGACACTAGACGCACCTTAGAAAAAGGCACAAAGTGCCGAGACAGAAATGACCCAAGGAATAAATAACTAGAAAACCAGAACTGCGGACTAGAAAAGCTGTTAGAGAGCAGTAAATACAGATAAAAAGACAGCGCATATAGAGACAGGAGATATGTGGCAGACAGACAAAATAGCTATACCAGATATAGCGCAACTCAGGACACTGGAAAGAATAAGGAATGAACCCTTAGATGTCAGAATGTGACTGAGACCAGAAGTGACTTCGCGAGAGAGATAATAGAAGTGGTCATAGACCAGTTTATTGCTTGGAAAGGAATTTTGACTGCTCGGAAGGACTACAGATTCAGTAGCAAAGCGAATATTAGAAACCCTATGGAAAATCAGAATTACTAGAGAAAAGGAGAGTCGTTTGAAAGAATGCACCTAGAAGAGATATCCTCCAGAATCCACTATGGTGGAAAACTAGAACTCTAAATAGATAACTATGCGGACAGACAGATAGAGATGGCTTGAGTGGATGTGTTACGGTAGTGGATGTCTTAGGACTTGTAGAGACTGTCGAGCACAAATCGAGCCAGGATAGGAACTCTCAGAATCAGATGGGACTAGATTTGGAATCATTGGAAATTGATTAGAAAACAAGATCGGAAAGATATTGGACTGAGGGACTCACCTCATAAAACCAGAGAAACGGATAGAGCAAATACCTTTTCCAGAAACAGAAACGCCTTACAAGGTGCTAGAAAGAATAAAGATATAGAGAACGAATGTTCCTACCAGAAGAGCTCCTAGTCGAGAGACAAATAGATAGCGAAAGGGAACAGCCAGGTTTGGCACCCCAAGAATATTGGATAATGGCCTATCGCATTAATTTGGGAAGCTGTAGAAAGAGAACAATAAAAGTCAGAGTCAGAATGGTATTAGTGGAGAATGATAGCAGTCGCAGAAAACTTGACATGATATTGGGAACACTAAATGACCAAGAAAATGGGATGGAGAAATTGGATTAGAAAGCGTTTCGCAATATAAAGAGCCTTGAGCCCAACAGAAAAGAAAAACATAGACAAAAGATAGAAAGACACACCTGGAGCCTGGAGAAGCTACTTGTATCATCAGATAGAAAAGTCATGATGTAGGATGGTTGTTTTCTTGTTCTAGATGATCAGTCAGAAATGGGAAATCATAAGCGTAATGCAATTGGAAAAAGGAACTAGAAACTCGAACATGCCACGCAGACTGATTAGTCAGCAGAAAAGCGGACTTCGAAAGACTTTAGAATAAAGATTGGCCTCATAAGGTCAGACTCGAAAGGAAATCACAGAGCTGTAGCCATGAGGCATGGCAAGAAATAGAATTTAGACAAGATAGAGACTCAGATAAGGTCACTGGAGACGCACTTGGATGAGTCAGAAATGGAGTCGGAGACGTTATAATAACTAGAAGCTCCCAGAGCAACATTGGAGGTGCTAGACACCAATTTTGAGAATTTTGAATGGATTTTGGTGGAATTATATGCACTCTATGGCATAGAAGAGATACCAGAATGATATGCACAGGATTTCGCCGTCAAAACTATGGAAAAATAGTGTTTTTCGGATGAATAAAGAGATTAGAAGAAAGAAAGAGACCAATTCTCATCGCTTACCATTTTAGTTTGCGCGGGAACTTGAGAAACTATAATGCGAATGTGCAAAGAGCACTTGGCACTATAATTTGGACCTAGAAAATGGGAAAAATTCGAACCAGAATGATACAGATAGGAGAGAGTTTGGTGATTTCAGGCTTGTGAGACACCAAACCTGGAGCAGTTATAACAAGGTTCTCTCTTAGTTTCAAGGAGACATACCTAGAGGATCGAGATGCTTTAGACATCACCAGTTATCAGAACAGTGATTGGAGATATAGATGTGTCTGGACTGGCTGTTGGAGATTGCAGCAGTCAAGGACAGATGTTGGACACTCTTAAGAGTTGGAATTGCCTTAGAGGAAAGTAAGAGAACTTGAGACAGCAGTCAGGAATATGATGCGCTGTTGAGAGAAAAGAATCAGTCAAGAAATAAATTTGGAATAAATTAGAAAAGCGACGACGAAGTGTTGAACCTACCCTGTACAAGGATGGGACATCTTCAGAGTTATAGAATGCACTGCAGTAACCGACATGGTGACGTGATATGGTTTCTGTGCTGCAAATAGATTCAGACAAGAAGAGAATCATATAGATCCAGAACAATGCGTACAGAATAGAAGTCATTATTGACTCGAGATAGATACTGAGACTCGGAAAGCGTTCTCAGCTTATATGGATATTTGGATACACACAGGACCATTATGGACTGTGATAATTCTTGGATTGATTCTGCCAGAAGATAGTAGACTGAGTTTGCGAGGCATACACTGAGCAATGATGGTCTCCAGGATACACGACAAGTTGTTTTCTGAGAGGGAATCTTCTCGATATGACTCTTGTCGGTGTAAGGAACAGAGCAAGATTTTGATCAGAAAGGGACATGCGCAACATAAGCAAAGTCCAAGAATATAAGATATTACAACCATGGAGGTTGTAATGAGACTAGGAAAAAGGCAGCAATCGCAGCCGAACCAGAGATAAACAAGAAGAAGTGACAATCGCAGAAAGATCATAAGAACTCCCTAGTACATCAGCACATGTGCTAGTGGATAGATAATTTGTGGAATTGTTTGTATTTGGATAGGTACCTCGTGTACTCAAGACGCTACTGTGGAGAGGTTGATAGCCTTGAAAACGGAGCATGAAATACAGAAGGAAATGATAGATAAAACAGGACAAGAAAGATATCAGATAAGAAAGCGAGAGGGAATAAAGGACTCATGCTACGTGAAAGCGAAGCTAGAGAACTCAAGGAGACTCAGTATAAGACAGAAACATGCTAGTGGACTTGGTATGAGAAGAGGGAAAAGCGTGAGCCTTGTTGTACTCGGCATAGAATAGAGCCCTATCAATCGTGCCAAAGCAAAGAGCTCAAGAGGTGGTGGTAGCAGAACTAGCAATATGTGGATGAGAGTGACAGCTCTTGGCCCCCATTAGCAATACGAGAAAGGCATTTTAAATTGTCTTAAAGAACCCTTGAACTAGAAACCACTGAACTACAGAGAACGAAGGAAACAGACTAGAAAGAATGGAATCAAGTAAATAGAGAGCGGCTCACCTTGACTAACCATCTCGGAGATATCGCGAGGATGCACAAACTAGTGTTTGTGAGAGAAGGATTTAATTCAGAAAGGAATAGAGATAGTTGGGTTGTAACGGTGTATAAACATTGAAACAACGAGATCGGAAGTGAAAACAGAAGGTGTCAGAGACGGTGCTAGACTGTTTTCAGGAGATTTAGAGGAAATATAAACAGAAGGGTCTCAACCCGCCGAGAACATAGAATGCGAGAAGCTAGAGAAGAGAATACTATAAGAGGTTCTTTAACCACTGTTTTCTTAGAAGTTTTTGGAAGGGGTTCGCCAGTAGACAACTCAGTCAAGACAACAGGATTAGCCTCGAGAATAGCAATTTCGGGTGCTGAAAGATTAGACCAAGTGGACAGATGGAACGAGAGAACTATATCAGCCACAGCATGGACCTTAGAAGTTAATGGGAATCTGAAGCAAGGGAGCATGCGAGCGCACTTGAGAATAGATGAATACAGGATAGGGACTTGGTCTCATTGGGGTACAAGCTAGAGGAACGGCCATTAGGCTGGAGTACTGGAATACAGATCTTGATATGGAATATACTGGATCACCAGAGATAAATGAGAAGACGACTGAGGGCAGTCATTTATAACGTTTGTGAAGTTTTAAAGGCACAGTTGAGGTTCTAAAAGTAGTGGAAGAGGTCTTCATTAGATGAAGAGAAAGGAGAGTAGAAACTAATTCTACTAGAGAAATAATTGACTACCCTTGATCCAGGAGAAAAAAGAGAATGAAACAGATTGAAACAATCTCTAACGCTATTGAGTCTTTCATTGGCATTCTTGATAGGGCTTTTAAGATTAGCCTATTATTTGGTGGTGAGGTTGGAAGTAGCAACTCTGTGTGAAGGGTGGTTTTTAGTATGTTATGAGTCTAGTAATGAGTTGATGGCATGTAATGAGAGAATAGAACCATATCAAAGATGATGTCTGCCATTTAGTTTGCGAAGGTGTAGTGTGATGGGGATAAGACCTGCAATGGCCTCAATGCCTTTGGATAGGGAAGTTCAAAAAGTGCCAGTAATCCAAAGAGCTGCTCCTCGCTGTATTTTCTTGAGTTCATTAACATTTTTAACAATTAGAGCCCCTTTAAAGAACCAAAGATTGAACCCATATAAGGCAATGGGCAGAATGCACATTCTGTATAAGAGATGTTTTTAAATGGGAAGAAGGCCTCATGATGAATTTCCTAGTATCTTTATGGCATTGAGGATAGAGAGGCACTTCATGGCATAGAAGTATGTGTAGTAGTGGAAGTTGAGTTTACGATTGAAGAAAAAACCCAAGTATCACCAGATGGGTTTGGGGGATATGATGGGACCTCCTATGGATGTTAAGTCAATAGAGAGGTTGGGAGGATATTGAGCTCTAGTAAAATGAAAAAGCTCCGTTGAAAGGGGCAAAAGGGAATTTAGCTGTGACTAGCAAGTAGAAAAGGGGGTGGTGACAGTTCCCAATTGTGTGCTAAAGGGTTCATGGAGAGAAGGAGGAAGTAGGAGTATCAGAAAGAAATTAAAATATAAAGCACAGCTTATCTATAATGTAAAAATAGTCGAAATGATGGTAGGTTCAATCTAGATCTGCCTCGCATGGTGTCCCCCTTTACACACCATAACAAGCTCACTAATAGAATAGTCAGTAAACCACTCATGGGCCTTACCACACTCAATCAAGCCCTTATCTGCACCCCCACACCAAACCTTATGGGTGTGATACGATCTGAGTCGATGATTAACCAGGCTTTTCAGGCCTGCTATTCCATAGAAGGTTGCCCAAGTGACCGCTGCATCTTGGCTCCAGAAAGAATAGGGTATATGATAGAGAATATTCACCAACTCAACCTCTCACCAAGATTACCCCTTACATACTCAAGAGAATTGCATTTACAACCTCAAGAGCTTCTGAGATAAAGGCAAGGGCCAAGGAGGCTCTCTCTATCCATCTCCACTCTGAGAAATATATTAGAATATTACAAATGTTCGAGACTCAATTAAAAAGAAATAGAAAAGGAAACTCTCTATTCTACTACTCTCCCTTACATCTCTTCTCTATGACACCACTATGCAGCTATGACAGCTGTCACCTTCCTGCCCTCTATACCTCCCAGACATGACCATGTGATCCAGCTCCACCTCCATACTTCACTCCTGCCCATTATTTTCCAAATCCCAAACCAGCTTCTTTTTACTCCAAATACAGTCTAGAAACACATGACAGTGTGTCTGAGCATCAGCGATATAATCGTTGTCTAGTGGCATATCTATTTCTTGCCTGAGTCCAACAGTGATGGGATCACTAGTCACTGATAGACTTTTGATCTGTCATCTTGGTGTCATATTAGTCTAAGTCTACTCTAGATTGAAATTATCTCACATTCCAAGGATATTCCTGAGCCTCTGACTTCTAGAGTTTCAATATTAATAGTCTGTATCTAAGAAACCTAATGCTAGCTCATCAGTCTTGCCTCCTGAGGTATATGCTTTCCTGGCATGTGACAGCTTGGCCACTACCTAATAGAAGTACCTAATCTTGGGTCTAGATTATGTCTGAGGCTTGTAGGAGGTCTCTAGAGTGGGTTCCAATAGTGAAATCTCAGGTTATAATTTGTATCCCATGTTACATTTCCACAGAAAATTCTCTAGCAGCATAACAACATTACTGATCACATGACCTCCAAACTATAAAAAGTCCCTCTGTGATGCTCACACTCACTTTTACTCTTCTTACTTGTAATTGAGCATCACAGTGTTGAGCTGTTAATTAACTGAGAGTTTGAGTCAGTGAAGTCTACAAGGACTTACAATGATGCAATAAGGACACCACCTTAGAAAGAAAGGAGGACAAGGGGTGGAATGGATGGAACGAGCTGATGCAGTCGAGTAAGGTAGAGGAGGAAATGAGCAGAAGAGAAAAGGAATTAAGGGAGATTAGAAATTTTCTGGAGATGATGAAAATACCAGAAAAACTCACGGAGAAGGTCAAATGACAGTTCCTCCAGCATACAAGCAAGTTTTTCCTCAAAGGTGGCAAGATGTGGTGACGAGAACATCAAGGTTGACATTAACAAGTAATAGAAAGGCATGAGAAATGTTACCAGCTACTGATCGAGGTACATGATCAACTGGGTCACAAGGGCTTCTATGCTACTTGGCAAACCTTAAGCGACCATTTCTGGTGGCCAACACTCAATGCCGACATACGATGGATCATTTCAATGTGCCACCAATGCCAGGTGCTATCTCTCAAACATATAATTCTACCTCCGACAATCCAAGTACCTGCACCACTTTTTTGCAAGGTTTATGTCAACACAATGCACATGCCACCTTCACAAGGATACAAATACCTTGTCCAGGCCTGTGACTCATGAAACTGGTTGGCCAGAATGGAGGGCATTGACTCACGAAACTGGTAGGACACTAGGCCAGTTTATCTTTGAGAAATTGCTCTGTCAGTGGGGTGGACTAGAAGAGATCATTATAGATAATAGGACCCTGTTTGTGGCTACTCTGGAATGGATCGCAACTTGATATCACATCTGTCATATTAGGATTTCAGCTTACAACTCCCAAGCAAACAGAGTTATTAAGACTACATACCAGACGATCAGGGACAGTTTAGTAAAGATATGTGCAGGAAATATTAAATGATAGTATAAGTATGCACCATATGCATTCTGGGCAGATCATGTCACAACTAGGAAGGTGACTGGACTGACGCCGTACTATGTGGTACATGGAATCAAACCCCTGCTCCCATTTGACATTACAGAGGCCATCTTTCTCATAGCTCCTATCCTCATGCCTCTATCAACAGTGGACTTTCTTGCAGTTCATGCTCACATGCTCCAGAAGCATGATGAGGATTTAGCCAAGATCCATGAATGTGTTCTGGCTGCTTGTTATGCTTTTACATGAGATTTTGAAAGAAAAAATGCAAATAAAGTCTACAACTATGATTTCAAACCAGAAGAGTTGGTCCTGGTCTTAAACAAACAGATCAAGCCTGAGATTGGTCACAAGTGCAAACCTCATTACCTTGGGCCCATGGCAGTGGTTTGGAGATCAAGAAATGGTGCTTATATTCTGGTGGAGGTCAACAGAACAGTATTGCATCTTAAGTTTGCAGCCTTTCATCTTATTCCTTATCATTCTTGCTCTCGAATGTACCTTGAAATCATGGAGTTTGTGGATAAGAAAGATATTGATAAGGAGGAAGAAGAAGAGACTATTGAGGACATGAAAAGGACATTGTTCTTAGAAAGAAAGGGGAAGGTATGGGAGCAGCCTTTGGGCTACCTACAGAATAGTGATATTCTTCCTCTTTTCATTTCATTTCCTTAGTTGATTATATTCCTTTATTCTCTTACTATTTTCACTTTTTCTATCATTTAATTATTTAATTATTAGAAAACACTCTAGCTATTACATAAGTTAGAGTACACAAGAATGTGACACGACACAAATATATATATATATATATATATCTTTTACCCTCAACTACTCAACCCAAAGACCACTTTCCCCTTGGAACTCGTTTATCTTTCCATACTACCTAGATTGAATGAGTGGTTGATAAGCATTTTTGCTTTAGAACTATTTTGATTATTCCAAATATCAAACCATATGATAGCCATATCAGATTTAGGAGAAGCCTTGATAATCCTTGGTTGGGCAGCTAAGGAGATGTTTTCAAAGAGGTCAATATGTTTCATGAAGTCGGTTATGTTCTTACTGGTTATTTTGTTGTCGTCAGATCATAAGTAGGGGAGACCAGTGATTTTTAAATACGATTTTGATTAAGGGAGTTGGGAGCTTAGAATATCACTGTTGTTGAAGCCTTCAAATGACTTAAAGTGCTTCTTTATGATTGAGAGATCACTCAGGCTGGGGATTTTATTTGTGATAATCAATATTCCACCAGAGCAAGGGCAAATGAATTTAGTACACATCATTGATTTTATGTTTTTTAACAATGTGTTGATTTGGAAAATATAGGTGCTAGCATCACCCATAATGTTTTTGGTGAGATTAGAAGATACCGGGACGATAGCCTGTTTTCTAGATGGTCCTTTGGTGGTGTACTGGATTTTCTTAGTTTTATTGTTGGGTTGATGAAAGGCTGCATCATGTATTTCAAGGATTTTCTTGTTTGGAAGGGCAGGAAAAGCATCTTTGATCTTGAGAAGGTTTGAAGCAGATGATATAGCTTGGGTGTACAACAAGGGAATAACCTTTTTTTCCTTGGCAGAGTGATATTGTTGAAGAGCTTTTACCTCTTCCAGGACTTTCTTGGGAGGATGAGATGGAATAAGGGAGGGGACCTTGTTGATCTGGATGCTGTTTTGAACCTTCTTTTTGACAGGGGGATAGTTGATTTGCTAAATTTTCTTACTACATTATTTCTAATAGAAGAATCATTAGAAGTAGTTAGCATGTCCCATCCTGATTTGAAGATAGCCAAAATGAAGTCCCAAGCTAATTCGCCAAAGGGGTCCAGTTGTCTGATGTTATTTGCATTGCATTCTTCAAGATTTCTTTGCTTGAGGAAACACACCATGCATTGAAGGGAATACATGATGTTGTTGATGTCACTATTGAGAAATTTGTTTGTACTGAAAAGAGATGTGACCATGAAGTTGCCATCCCATAAGCTAGGGTCAGCTGGAACATTAGCACTATACAGATAACCAAGGGTGGGGAGGGTTCTGTGGAGATATTAGTTTCACTGATAGGTGCTGAGTTAAGCACCTTCTCGAGGGATACATGTGGGTTAAAAGGGGGAAGAGAAAAATTGAAACTTATGGTGTCATCTGCTAAAGGGAGAGAAGGGTTGGTCACTTCAATATCCATGTTGCAATTAGCAGCAACATGTTCAGCATAGTCAATTTCTGATGGGGGGGGAAGAATTGTCCAATGGGGATATGGATATATGAGGGCTCCCAGTGTTTGTTCTTGACAAAGGTTGTCTGCATTGTATGCTGAGGGCATTATTCTCAGGTCTGGCTGTGGTAACTTTGAGATTCATATTCATGTGGAGAGCTATTTAGGACAATGAAGACATGAAATTCGCTACACTACACTCAGGTGCTACCAACAATGTTGGTGGTAAGAGTGAAAGAAGCGATGCCTATACATTAAGTGAGGGGGAGTGATATATAATTTAATTTCTTATGTAATTATGATTAGGATGTATCATCATCAAATATAACTATGCATATAAAGCTCACATATTCCAATATGAAGCAGTAGTCAATTTGCTACCTCTACCACTCTTCATTTACTCTCAAGACTTCACCAGGTGAGCCTGTCAGTGTATAGACCACTGCACAATACTTGCTGGTATTGTTCACATACTACCATTCTGATCCTAAGCACCAAGGTCTGAGGTGACTAGCAAGGATTTCACAGTGTCTGATCTCCCATAGCATTACAAGTTCCTTGCTTATGTTTGGAGAGTGAGCATTAAAAATTCACCAATAGTGGTGTAAGTTGTCAAAATCCCAGCC
>Ga0153996_1001106_pt1 | contig 11207 bp, 6 predicted proteins | sample TSNC080MetaG_FD_104728 | JGI IMG/M metagenome (GOLD analysis project Ga0153996, IMG submission 104728) | Attine ant fungus gardens microbial communities from North Carolina, USA - TSNC080 MetaG | ecosystem: Host-associated > Fungi > Mycelium > Unclassified | place: USA: North Carolina, Lumber... | reverse complement strand
ACTACCTATTGTTCTATATATGGTAGTGTCTTTGTGCTATAATAATGATAACCTAACCATATGGAGGCTGTCCTTTGTTCTAAGAAAAGGACAGATGACTATCTATGGGTAATTAATGAAGTCTATGTGCAAACATTGAGGTCTTCATATCTCTACTAATATTGATCGCCTCGAGGTCGTTCTAGGCTCATTCTGAGCGTTATGAAGAAGGCTTCTGCTGAGCCTAGAACCGAAGCATCGATCTCGGCGGTTTCTGAGATATTAGCGATTTAATAAACGGTAACATGGTAGTTACCAGTTGATCTGCTTAATATCTCGGCCATTGTTGATCGCCTCGAGACGTGACTGGCATCGATCGAAAGGTCTTCTTAAGGGCTTTAAGCTGGCTTTAAGACTGTGGGAATCGTCGAAGAATTGGCGGAGATATGACCAAATGAAGTTTGTGACACTCTCATCAAAGCTGGTAATGGAAAAGAATCTTTGTGGACTGCAGTCGCACCCTCTGTATTTTGGGCTGAACGAGTCTCTATCCAAAAGTCTACTGGGTACTTGCCCTACTTCCTAGTGCATGGAACTGAGCCTCTTTTCCCTTTTGATCTCTTTGAGACTACCTATCTGGCCCTTGTCCTCACTGAGCCCATCTCGCCTACCGATCTCATTGCGTATCATGCAAGACAGCTGCAAAAGCACCCAGAAGACCTTGCTGAAGCAAAACGGAGACTCCTGAAGGCATGCTGGGAGTTAGTTCGTCATTTTGAAGAAGCTTATAAGAACTGGATCAAAAACTTCAACTTCGAAAAAGGGACATTGGTACTGGTTAGGAACTCACGTCATGATGGTGACATTGGTGGGAAAACTAAGCCATGGTACTTTGGGCCGATGGTGGTAGTACGACACGTGACAGAAGGCTCCTATGTCCTAGCAGAAATGGATAGAACAATGTCAAAGCTGCACTTTGCAGCATTCCAGTTAATTCCTTACCATGCACGTGACTGCAGATCAGTTCCACTCATGCACTTAATCAGCAAGGACATCGACAAATTTATTGGAGAGACACACGAGCCTGGCGACTGTGCAGACATCTGGCACACTATTCCAGGACCCAATCATCCCCTATTGCTCCCAAGCTCTTGTAGCTGACTGACGAGGATGTCAGTACAAAAAATACCCCCTAGTTGTAGAGATCGAACACTCCTTAACACCAAGAAAGCGTTCTCCTCAACTAAATTTGCATAACTCATTTACCTCTCTAAATTCATGTTACTAAATATGGACTAGTCTAGCTGGTAGGAGTACCTATGCGATGAGGACCTCCCCAGTACCCTCTTCAGTTAAGGATAGTCTAAGTAGCTATTTTGTATATAGAGCCCCCTTACTTCAGAGAGAGAGGCAGTGAAAAAAATTTTTATTAGAAAATCCCTCCCCTTTTTTTATCTCAGTACTTTGTCTTGAATTTTACTTGCTATAATCTCGGGTCAGTAAAGCCAACAACAGACGGATGCTGTTATACTCACAAATCTTACCTCTTGGATGTTGTTACACGTTCTAATCCCCTTTCAATCTGTCCTAGTGCATAGACCATCACAATTATGTATATAAGGACTCATAGTCTGAGGATTAGACCTCAGACTTAACAACATCTCTTGTCACTGTCTAAAACTTGCTTTCTAAGCCTTTTTGAATATTCAAATATCAAATCACAAATCAGTAAGTGGCCTTTTGTGATACTAGTAACCACTGAGTCCCAGAAGTAAGGCAATGTATTTAAAATAATGGTTTAAAGTCTTTGTCAGTTAGTTTTCCTTCTAGGGCATTGATATTTGAAAATTTCTTTTGCAGTATAGTTATAAAGAGATTGAAGTCAGTGTAGTCAGTATAAAGTATATTGCATAGGTCTTGTACTGCATTTTGTTAAGCTATAGCTGATACATTCTTATAGATATCAATGTATGACTACTAAGCCTCTGCCATTGTCATGCTGGATAGCTGTTTAGGCAATAAAAGTGATATTTTTCTCCATAATAATAAGAATAACTAGCTCAAGAGACAAGTTTGGCCCCTCAAAGATGTTTCTTAAATGCCTAGTTGTAGACTCGAGCATACCACTTGAGTAGCAGGGTAGTGGCCATGACCACCACTACAGAGACCTCATAAGAATTGTCCAGAGAATTTCATAACAGATCCATAATAGAACTCCTCTCTAGAGTACTCTCAAGAGCAAAAAAGACCTTAGAAGATTGTTTTCTATAAATATGATGTCATATCTTGGCAGAAGTCACTTATTTATAACATTTAGGTTACTATAAGATCAGAGCTATCATTGCTGATGGCTAATTATAGCAAGAACTAGCAAGATGAGTTCTCTTAGGAACTGCATCACAAACCTAACAGAAGGAAACTGAGGCTTGAAGATGTGATGAGGTATAGAGAAGTAGTAGAAGGACTAGAGAGGTCAGACAGAGAGGTCAGATAGAGAGATAGAAGAAGAGGTATTTGATAAAGACAATGTGTTTGAGAGCAAGATGACTTGAGATTGCTACCTCTCTCTATGGCCCAGCAAAAGGCTCAAGAGCTATCTATTGTTTAGAGAAGAACCCCAGGAGTAGGATTAGAGGAGTGGGGAGTAGTAGCCAAGTGATTGGGAGAGGTGCCATTGTTATACCACCAGAGAATTTTCTGCAGAAATGTAGCATGGAATACACTTTTATACTCCTGAATTTCACTATTAGAACCCACTTTAGAGACCTCCTACAAGCCCCAGACATAATCTAGACCCAAGATTGGGTACTTCTATTAGGCAGTTACTGAACTGTCATATACTAGGAAAGCATATACCTTGGGAGGCAAGACTGATGAGCTAGCATCAGGTTTCTCAGATATAGGCTATCAATGTTGAAGCTCTAGAAGTCAGAGGCTCAGGAATATCCTTGGAATGCAAGATAATCTCAATCTAGAGCAAACTTAGACTAATATGACACTAAGATGACAAATCAAAAGTCTATCAGTGACTAGTGATCCTATCACTGCTGGACAACGATTGTATTGCTGATACTCGCACATACTGTTATGTGTTTTTAGACTATATTTGGAGTAGAAGAAAGCCAGTTCAGGGTTCAGGAAACAATGGGCAGGAGTGAAGTATGGAGGTGGAGCAGCATCACATGGTCATGTCTGAGATGTTAAGACTCTAGACCTCACAGTTGAATATGTGTTTCAACTTAAAGTCTATATCTAACACTTGATATCTTTACACTCCTTGTTAAAGGATCTAGTTAAGGTTTTCAGTAAAGTTATATTGGAAAAGAGATGTCAACAAGACTTTGAGTAGCACCCTTGAGGTTATCCTAAGACAAGTAAAAGTACCGATCTCTTGAAGTAATGAGAATACAGGGAGGAGTACAGAAAGAGAGAACCTGCTGTTCCCTCCTCTTTCTGGTCTATATTTATCCTAACTAGGTATTGTAACTATATTACAATGTGATAACACTAGTTGTAACTATGAATGACTAGTTAAGTGACAGTCCAGTGATAGAAGTGATGAAGATGACAAGTTGAGTCAGTGTCTAATAATGGGTTAGTCCAATGTTGTCCCATTTAGCACAAGTCCAAAGATAGAAGGAGGAAATAGTCTGAGATTTCTCTGAAGAGTCCTGTTCATTCTGTGAGTCTTGTCCATTCTGTAAGTCTATTGTCTCTTAGAGTCCTCAGATATTCAATATATTTACTACATAGTAATGTCCTTGTCTAACATTGCCAACATCTTGTTTACTAGCCACTCATTATCAGACCATAGCTGATAGTTGTAGTCCCACTCGATGTTCATAATATGGGAGGTATGGAGAACAGGAAGGTGATGGCTGTTATGGCCGCATGGTGGTGTCATAGAGGTGAGATATGAGAGAGTATGGTAAAATGAAGGGTTTCCTTTTCTATTTCTTTTTAATTGAGTCTCTAACATTTGTAATATTCTAATATATTTCTCAGAGTAGAGATTGATAGGAGGAGCCTCCTTGGCCCTTGCCTTTATCTCAGAAGCTCTTGAGGTTGTAAATGTGATTCTCTTGAGTGTGTAAGGGGTGATCCTGGTGAGAGGTTGAGTTGGTAAATGTTTTCTACTCTATACCTTACTCTTTCTTGAGACAAGATGTAGCGATTGCTCAAACAACCTTTGATGGAGTAGCAGGCCTGAAAATCCTGGCTAATCATCAACTTAGATTGCATTACACCTATAAGGTTTGGTATAGGGGTGTGGATAAGGGCTTGATTGAGTATAGTAAGACCTATAAGTAGCTTACTGACTATTCTACTAGTGAGCTTATTACAGTGTGTAAAGGTAGACACCTTAGGGACACCATACGGATAGGATCTAGATTGAGCTCCCATCATTCCTTCTATATTTAGATTCCAAATAAGCTGCGTATTCACTTTTTAATTTCTTTCTAATATCCCTGCTTCCTTCTTCTCCTCATAAACCCTTTAGCATACAATTGAGGACTGTCACCACTACTTATCTTTGCTTGTCACAGTAAAAACCTCTTTTGCTCCTTTTACCATCTCATCATTTTACTCTTATTATCTTTGGGAATTTGAAAGTTTTCTTTGTTTCTTTTCTTTTGTTGTGTCTTTGCTTTGTAATCCTAATAAAATGCTCTAGGGCATAGAAGGAACAAAAATAATTTCCCCTATCATCTTTCCCTTTGTTGCTCTAGAGCTAAAAGGCTATTTAAGTGATTAAGGTGTTCTTTTGTGTCTGCTTTATGAAAACTCTATAAAACTTTCTTCAAAGGGATACTCAAGCCTTAATGGACTCGGGCATTTGCTTATGCTAGGAGCTAACCACTTGCTACATGTTTTTGGAGTAGGCTGCCAGTTATATGGTCAGCTGAAGTAGAGCTTATACAACAGCATAGGAGTTCTAGGTAGATTTGCTGTATCAATGGTGAGCCAAACTACTAGACTAGGTAAGGGCAGTAGTGTCATGGTACAAGATGAGCATGTGCCTTAGGGATTCTATTATGGTGAGGGTTCTCTTGAGTGAATACTAAAAACAATTCTTTTTTCTAGGTTCCTATTATATATGTTTTGGATATTCTTTGGACATTTACCTTCATAAGCTCTCTATTCTTTGATTTATCTCTCCAGTGCCTACTTGTTAGTGCACAATTGTGAAGCAACTTGGAGATTTCACCTCTCTGACCTTACTTTCACCTTTGTTTTGTGATCAAACCTTTTAATCCCTATTACTGTAGTTTTGTCAATGTTAATTCCCTATCCTATGGCATCTTTGGTATTAAAAAGAAGAAGTTCCATTGCAGTTGGTCCACTTTTCATAAGATGGTGATGTAGAACTCTAAGAGATCTCAGTAGGAGATGCTAGGGTTAGTGATGTAGTTGGTTTACTTGTGATACTTGTATTTCCTGTTCTAACAGGTTGCTTTATAGATCCCTCTAGGTATCCCATTGTGTTTCTCTAGTTAGCAGCAAGATAAATGAGTCTTTGCCATGAAGCCCAGTTTGTTCTGTCAAATTTATTATTTTCTGCAAACATTGGGATTAGTTCTGTAAATGACATTGTAGTGTTTTGCACTAGGGGCATAGGTGCTGATAACCTATTAAATAAAGTGTCTATAGTATAGTTATTAATCTAAGTAGTGGGTATAAGTAAAACTATCTCATCTCAGGAGTCACCTATAAAGGTAGATGACTAAGGAATTTACTTTATGCTGTTCAAGTTTTATAGAGGTCTATTTCCTACTTCAGTTGCCCAGTTGTTATAAGGGAAAGAATAGAAGGAGTATAAAATTAACATCACTAAGAATAAAGAGAATGTAAAGTATATCATATTAGTTCAGAAAGTGATATAATACCAAGAGAGAAACCAAGTATCAGTTCATGACTTCAATAGAAACTTATGAAGATATATCAAGTTCTTGCATCTCAAACAGAATATGTACTTGGATTACTCTGAAGCTAATAATCAACATGCTCAGTGGTTGCTAGAGATTGGTACTAGGTCAACTATAGATAACAATAAGATGATTCAAGTTTCTCAGTCCATGGTTTGCACTAATCTCAATGCTCTTATTAATAGGATCTATCTAGGAATTGGCAACTCAAGGGCTCAAGATAACCAGTACTTCTTGGATTGCATTATTCTCTGTCCTAGAAATGATCAAGTCCATGATATCAATGAGGCTATTCTCTAACAGTTCAGCCCAAATGCAGAGATCTATATACTGAGAAGTGTAGACTCTGTGTCTGAAGAAGATGGAATGCACCATGCCTATCTTGCAGAGTTTCTTCAGCAACTCAATGCTAGTAGATTGCCTTCTGCTTTGCTCTGTATCAAGATTGGCTCTCCAGTTATTTTATTAAGAAACTTGGATCCAGGAAAAGAACTTTGTAATGGAACAAGAATAGTGGTGTTGAATGTGAGAAGAAAGGTACTCCAGTACAGGATTATTAGCAAGGACAGGAGATTTAGAGGCAAGGTAGTATTGATTCCAAGGATCAGGTTATCACCTAATGCGGAGACATTGCCTGTGCTACTCAAGAGACTTCAATTCCCAGTCAGACTAGCCTTTGCTATGACCATCAACAAGTCTCAAGGACAGTCAGTAGAGCATATGGGGATTAATTTGCAAACATTAGTATTTTCCCATGAACAACTTTATGTGGCCTTTTCAAGATGTACTTCACCTCTTAACATCTCAGTATTTCTTCCAAAGCAGAGCCAAGAGAGTAGAAGGACACTTAATGTAGTATATAAAGAAGTATTCAATAGCATTAGATTATAGATTGTATATGTATCTAACAATGGATTTGAGATTGATAATTTAAGAAATGAATAAATAAGTCAAAATAGCAGACTATTGGAGGAAGGGAGCATAGCAACTTTCTAGACAACACTATGTACTATTCCACAGACTATTGTAGAAAGAAAGCATAGCAGACTGACTATAACTCAAACTCAATAACATAATGTTACAAAAAGTAGACAAACTTTAACTTCACAGACTGTTTGAGAAAGGGAGCATAGTGAACTGACTTCAACACAACTTTAATAATGCAGAATTAGTAGAGGGATCAAGCTAGGCCAGAGGCCTGGATGAAAACCTCATTAAAGAATTAATAGAGATAGATCTAAATGAAGTTTATGATATATCCTCTGAGTCAGATTCATAAATAACTGTGAAGACCATAGTACTATTACTATAGTAGTCAACTACATTTGCAACAGTTCCATGTGAGGATAAGATACCTCTACTAGACAAATCCTTGATCTTCTTTGACTTTGGATACTTATTACAGAAGTGTTCCTTTTCTCCATAGTTTTAATAGGAATTACACACTTTTAATGGTTTTCTTCCCTTTTCCTTTGAGTTATCACCTGAAAACACAAGGGCTTCATTACAGCAAGTCTTTTTTTCAGTAGCTTTTCCTCTACTATGGTATTATCACAAATGGTCACTTGCTATTTGTGATGGGTGCTTTGATACTTTAAAGAGTTCAAAAATGCAAAGTTAGACAAGTGACAAAAGATGTTGTTAAGTCTGAGGTCTAATTCTCAGACTATGAGTCCTTATATACAAAAAAGTAATGGTCTGTGCACTAGAATAGATTATCATATGCTACTACCTATTGTTCTACATATGGTAGTGCCTTTGTGCTTAATATAGTGATAACCTAACCATATGGAGGCTGTCCTTTGTTCTAAGAAAAGGACAGATGATTATCTATGGGTAATTAATAAAGTCTATGTGCAAATATTGAGGCCTTTATATCTTTACTAATATCAATTGCCTTGAGGTCATTCTAAGCTCATTCTGAGTGCTATGGAGAAGGCTTCTACTGAGCTTAGAACCAAAGCATTGATCATGGTGGTTTCCAAGATATTAGCAATTTAATAAACAGTAATATGGTAGTTACTAGTTGATCTGCTCAATATCTCAGCCAATATTGATCACCTTGAGATGTGACTAGCATTAATCAAAAGGTCTTTTCAAGGGCTTTCTGTAGCCAATAAGACCATGGGAATCGTCGAAGAATTGATGGAGATATGGCTGAATGAAGTTTGTGACAGGTATATGCTCTTAGTTTTCTCAGAATGACTTTGCTGGACTAGTTGATGTTTTACTTCTTCACCAATAATAGAAATGAGAAGGTCAGAATCAATTGTTTTGGATATGGCATAGAGACAAGTGGTAGTAAGTTGTCCAGATGCAAAGTCTACAAGGTGTAAGACTCTAGCCAAGATGACTTAAGCCTACTCCAAGTCTGAGTTGATAAGGAGAACTCAATAGAGTTCTCATTCATTTTCTGTATACTACTTATACAACTACTACATGGTCTATGTGCTATTTTACCACACTCAACATGTGACCTATCCTGGTGTATGACCATAATGTTTATATGACACTTTCCTATGCCTATCCTTGTGTAGTAAGTCCAAAAGAAAATAAAATAAAAAGAAATATAAATAATAACTTGTCTATTTTGCTAAGTCATGACACAAGGGATAAGAGAAAAGATCTGACAATAGTTGAACAATGATCCTTTTTATTAATAGTAATACTACAAGTAGCTAACTCTTTCTTCTTGACATGTAGCAGGTCTAGAAAGGTCCAGATATTTCCTTTATTTGGGCACTTAATCTTTATGAATTTTTGATATATGTTACTTTGTGTATATACTCTCTTCTCTGTGTATTCTGTAACAATAGCTTGTCAATGTTCATTGTTATAGCCTTAAGGAGTAACTTAGGTTATAATACTTAATAAAGACTTAAGGATGAGTTATAGAGTAGAGGAAGGGAATGATACAATTGGTAAAGTATAGAGAATACAAGTGAGTATCTACTACTATATATACCTATGTACTATGAGGTAGATGTCATAACTTATGTCAGTGAGCCAACTCCTGAGCCAGAATAAAGCCAACTGCTCTTTATTAGTATTTGACAAAGAGAACTCAATAGAGTTCCTGTTGGATTTTCTACACTATATATACAATTACTATACTATGTGGCTATGCTCTTTTATCTCCTATGGTCTCCATGTTACTCATCAACTGACTTCTTTGTCACATACTATGACTGTGACTGTGACTCTGTGTGTGACATGACCATTGTCATACCTTTTGTGACTCTGTGACTATCACATAATATCTTCCTATGCTCTACTCTAGTAATAAAGAAAAGAAAAGAAAAAGAAAAGAAATATTAAATAATGACTTAGCCATTTTGCTAAGTTATTATTTATTTTTCTTTTCTTTTCTTTTTCTTTTGGACTTACTACATAGGAGGGAGTGTGGGAAAGTGTCACATTACAAGTGTCACACAGTCACAGTCACATGATAGGATGTCATGATGTCATGTCACATGATGTCACATGATGAGTATGGGAAAGTAGTGCACAGACCATGTAGTAGTTGTATAAGTAGTATAGAAAATCTAATGGGAACTCTATTGAGTTCTCCTTATCAACTTGGACTTGGAGTGGATTTAAGTCATCTTGGCTAATGTCTTACAGTAGGAGTATAAATACAACAAGGAAAGTATATGGCAGACATGAGGTCTGCTGAGTAAAGAACATACCCTACTAGTAAGGCATACTATACATATAATGTTATCAATAAAAAAGAAGTAGTCTATGCCTAGGAATCATAGAGGACACCTATATAACATGAGATTGATCATAACACAAGCTTAGGTCTAGTTTTCTAGACCTATTGTTTCTTTGAGTAGTACTGTAGTAATATACATATAAGCCTTTCTTTTAGTAATCTGGTGCCTGGGGTCCATTGTGATTTTTATGCAGAAGAATAATAACTTCTTCTTAAGAGATGTTACAATTAACCTTATGTTATATAGGATTTTTTCATGAGTCCAATGCATGAACTGCTTTTTCTTTCAATATTTTCTCATCTATACTATAGTTCAGTCAGTACCTCACTGGTGAGGCATGTTCTTTACTCAGAAGACCTCATGTCTGCCATGTACTTTTCTCATTTTCACCTCATGGTACATAGGTATATATAGTAGTAGATACTCATCTATATTTCCTATGCTTTACCAATTGTATCATTCTCTTTTTTCCTTTACTCTAACTCACCCTCAAGTCTTTATTGAGTATTGCAACCTGAGTTACTCCTAAAGGTCATAACAAGAGAGTTATTAAAAGTAGAGATCTTCTTCTGATAATAATCATATATTTTTATTCTTAGGATAGTAGTAAGTGATGTAGCAGAACTATTGTTAGAGATGAATTCTATTAAATTAGAACATCAAGAGAAAAGGGCTAGAAATAAACACAGTAAGATATGGCCATTATAGAAAACTATCAACTATTTACTTTATTTTAAAAAATTCTTCTAGCTCCTGTTTTTTTTTAGAAAAAAGAGAGGAACAAATTTCCACTTCTGTATATGTTCTTGAGAATACTATACTTGATTTGCACAAACATAGAACAACTCAGGAATATAGAGCACAGATCACAATAGTAAAAGCAAAAAGACAAAGACAGATAAAAGGGGTTCAAATCAATTAAATAATAGAGAAATAGAGAAAGAAGATGTAGATGCTCTTGATTATGAAGGGCAGCAAATTTTTGAAAATAGAGAAGATAATGGAGACCTATATGTTGATAGAAATATGTGGGAAAATCTCCTGAGAGTTGTAAGTGATACATTTGAATAATTGTTGACAAATGGATTTTGACTAAATATCAGGATATTAGGAAAGGAAATATCCAAGAGTTAGATGCAGAAGATAATAGGTTAGGTGTGATGGTTTTTAAATACCAAAATCCTGTATACTTAACAAATAAACTAGAATTAAGAGACCATTATTCTAGATGACATCCTACCACCTTTTATTAGTCTGTATTTGCTCTGCCCACAAGCTGTTCTGGGCTGCCACTCAGGTTGCATAGTCTATAGATGAGGTTTTGCTGCTTTGAGAACTGGTGGACTTGGTCCTGGCAGTTGGGTTAGTGGTTTCCCCTTGCGGGGTTCTACTTCGTGTAATGTTGATATGTTCATGTCTAAAGGTTTGATTATTAACATACTGGGGGTTTTTGTGGGAGAAGGGAGGTATATTTGCATTTTCTCTACCAGGCGCTACCATCATTGATGGTGGTGTGTGAGAAAGGAGCGATGCTTGACATCCCAATCCAAGCGGCGATTTTGACATCAGAATGTGAGCCATT
>Ga0153996_1001104_pt1 | contig 11208 bp, 9 predicted proteins | sample TSNC080MetaG_FD_104728 | JGI IMG/M metagenome (GOLD analysis project Ga0153996, IMG submission 104728) | Attine ant fungus gardens microbial communities from North Carolina, USA - TSNC080 MetaG | ecosystem: Host-associated > Fungi > Mycelium > Unclassified | place: USA: North Carolina, Lumber... | reverse complement strand
GGCGGGTTTATTTTGGGCTTTGACAATGACAAGCCTTCCATCTACAAGCGCATGATTTCCTTCATACAGCAAAGCGGAATTGTGACGGCGATGGTTGGAATGCTGAACGCTCCCAAAGGCACGAAGCTGTACGAACGAATGGAGAATGAGGGGCGGCTGCTAAACGACTTTTCGGGCACCAACACAGAAATTAACTTTCAACCGAAAATGGATATGGATGAGCTTCAGGCAGGGTATCGAAATGTGGTTCACTCTATCTACTCGCCTGAAAATTACTATCGTCGGATTCGGGTGTTTCTTGAAAACTATTGTCCCCGCAAACACCGTTCCAAACGTTACCGCGTGAGCGATATGATCGCTTTCATGAAAGCCTGCGTTAGGTTGGGGATTTTCTCCAAAGGCCGGACGGAGTATTGGAAACTGCTGTTCTGGTCGTTATTCAAAAAGCCGGACGTGTTCCCACTAGCGGTTGAGTTTTCCGTATACGGCTATCACTTCCGAAAATGTCTGCCAGCGTGCCTGCCTTCTTGAGAAGTGGGAACGGCTGTACGCCGACCAACGATAAAGATGCAATGATCGGAGATGCAGTATTTCTGGATAACACTATCCCGACGCTTTATTGAAAGAGATTTATCCACACATAAAATCAGCCTGAAGGAGAATGATTATGAAAACGAAGCCGCGTCGGTCGAGCAGATATGTCAACTACGGTGCGATCCCAACAAAAGAATATAGGTACGGCGCAATAAATTCAGCCGCTGAACCGCTTCTCCCTCAAAAGGACGGATCTGACCCCAAACATGGGCCGGTGAAAGTACGGCTCATGCAACAATTCCGCCAGGATCGAACCGGCAAGCGAAAACCGTCCGGGACTTCGCTGGGGTGGAGAACCAACCGGCCATCGCAGCGGAACGCAGGTTCCGATAACCGCCGGTAATGGTTGATTCGCAACCAGAAATCAAATTACATATGCAGAGCCGCCCTCTAAAGAAAGAGTTGGCACAACCAAACAAAAATAACCGCTGTGAGGCAAGTAAAGGAGAATTTCATGACTACAAAGCAAGCAAAGCTTTCTCTCAGGTTCTTCAACCTGTTTGCAGGGTTACTTATTCTGGCAATCCTGGCCTTCAACTCCATATACACGATTCAGGAGCAAGAGCAGGCTGTGGTGATTACCTTTGGGAAAGCCAGTATCGTCACCACTCCGGGGCCACACTTAAAGATCCCATTTTGCCAGAATGTTCGGATCGTACCAATGGTCATCAACGGTTTTTCCATTGGATATACCGGTGAGAACAACGAATCGGACTACAATGAATCCATGATGATCACATCCGATTACAATTTTGTGAATGTGGATTTCTTCCTGGAATACAAGGTGTCGGACCCGGAGCGTTACCTGTTCGCTTCTGATGAGCCTCTAGTTATCCTGAAAAATCTAGCTCTAAGCTACATAAGAGATACCATCGGACTACACGGTGTGGACGAAGTCATCACCACCGGTAAAAACGAAATACAAGCGGAAATCAAAGAAAAATTATCGGCGAGATTGGAACAGGAAGATATTGGCCTCCAGCTGATCAATATTACCATTCAAGATTCCGAACCACCCACCACCGAGGTGAGGGATGCCTTTAAGAATGTGGAAACCGCAAAACAAGGCAAGGAGACCGCCATCAATACTGCCAGAAAATATGAAAGCGAACAGGTTCCGGCTGCACGCGCGCAGGAAGATTCTGTGCTTAAAAGTGCTGATGCCCAAAAGGAATTCAGGATCAATGACGCCAAAGCGCAGATTGCGGTATTCAGTGCAATGTTTCAGGAATATCAAAAGAACCCACTCATGACAAAGCAGCGAATGTTCTACGAGGCCATGGAGGAAATTCTGCCCAATATGAAAATCATTATTGATAATGGCGACGGTTCCACCAGCAAGATCCTGCCCTTGGAATCCTTTGTCGATAACAAGACCAACAGCAGTGCGGAGGAGGAAAGATAATGTGGAAACTATTTCGGAAACTCATGAACAAGTCGGAGCGACAACCCACTGTATTGGATGCAAATGGAAGCGACAATGGCACCGTGCTCTTTTTAAATGGAATAAAACGGTGGGCTGTCGTTGCGGGGCCGCTGCTGTTGTTCGCTTTGTTCTATAATCAATGTGTGGTCATCACCCATCCGGACGAATACATTGTGATTCAACAGTTCGGCGAAATCAAAAGCATTCTGTACGAGCCGGGCTTATCGCTGAAAGCTCCGTTTATACAGTCCAAACGTTCCCTACCCAAGTACATCAACATATATGACATACCGATTTCCGATGTCATTACCCAGGATAAAAAAACAATGGTGGCGGACAGCCTTGTTTTGTGGCGCATATCCGACCCCACAAAATTCATCCGCACCTTGAGCGGCAACACGGTCAGCGCGGAGCTGCGCATTGGCAATATTGCCTATAACTCAATGAAGAACGTCATCAGTCAGCTGCCGCAATCCGACATTATCAGCGGTCGGGATCTTTTGGCGCAAAAAATCTTTGACAACATCGGGGATACCCTTGACCAATACGGGGTAGAGCTCATTGCCCTTGAAACAAAGCACCTGGATTTACCCGACGATAATAAGCAGGCAGTCTATACCCGCATGATTTCCGAGCGCAATAATATTGCGGCTTCTTACCAGGCGGAAGGAGAAGAAGAGGCCAGAAAAATCAGAACCGAAACCGACAAGACTGTTTCGATCCTGTTATCCAGAGCAAATGCGACTGCTGCCGAGGCGCTTGCCGAGGGGGAGCAAATATACATGGAAATCCTTGCGGAAGCGTACAACGACCTTGAAAAGGCGGAGTTTTATTCCTTTGTCAGAGCATTGGACGCTGCCAAAGCAGCACTGCAAGACGGAGACACCACGTTGATTCTTTCCAGGGATTCCCCCATTGCTCAAATTTTTTATAATATCGGGTAGGTCAACCCGGCTCTCCTTAGTTTATCATTTTATGTCAACACGCTCTAGTTCTAGTCAAAACTGCGTGCAATTGATTCATAAATGCAACTGTAACAACTTTTGAAACAATGAAATACCATGAATAACCCCGTTGGCTGAACAGCCAACGGGGTTGAACTTTGCACGCAGTTGGGATTTCTTGCTTTCCAGCTTCATACAGTTGTGTCCTGTTAGGAATACTGCTTTAAATATCTAACCGCCGAAGGAGATTGATTTCAAAAGGCTTTCAAATTCATCCCCATGGGCAACCGGGTCTTCATAAATATGAAACACCGCGTAAAAATGTTGGTCATAGCCAAACAGGTACATTTCCACATCTTTTGCAACGCCTTCCACATCCATCCTGGCCGTTACTTTGCGGGCCGACCGCCCGGCTATGGCAGCGGTTTGCTTGTCGGCGTCGTAAAGAGAATATAGCGTTATAGCCTCCGTGGTTATCTCGTCAAGCCGCTCGGCGTATTGTTGTTCGATTGTGGGAGCCTCCGCATAGGTTTTTGCAGTAAAGTTGACGGAATCGACCCCCGGCTCAAACCGGATGGCAATCTGATTGTCCGCCGCCAAAACCAGCTCATATTGATCATCATACAGGAACCGCATATCCTTGAAGGTCTGTGCTTTCAGAGTCTCGGAATCCTGCCCCTCCGTCTCTGCACTTTGCGCGGTCTGTGTGCTTGGGCCGCCTTGCGTGAACTCAATAGAGTCCAGTAGCTTCGTATAGGCATCCTGATGAAGACCGGGGTCGAGGCTGACATAGATGACCATATAAAAATATTGGGCATCGCCGAAAATGTGTGTATCAATATGGGCGGCTTTCCCTTTATAGTCCACCATCCCGTTGATGCGCGTCGCACTCTGGCCGGCAACGGTGGTTTCCTGGGTGTTGTAGTCGTACATCCCGTTTTCCTCTATTGTCCGGCTCACCACCGATTTTTGCAGCTCCGGATACTGAGCCTCGGTTGGGCTGCCGGTGATTGGCAAAAGGTTGAGGTTAATCCCATACTTGGGCTCAATGTTGATGGCGAGGGTAACCTCATCGGATTCTATGAATGTATGCCGGTTGTTAACCGAAAAAACAATATTGCCTAGAGTGTGTGTGGTATAGGAGTCCGCCGCCGCCGGCAACTCTTCGGAAGCGGAGCCGTCATCCGGTTGCGGCGCGGGGGATACGTCCGCGGTAGATTGTGCTTGAGCCTCCTCCGGAACCGTTTCTTCTTCGGATTCCTCATGTGAAACGGTCTTATCCAAATATCCCAGCGCCAAAATGGATTCCTTGGCCGCGTCTGTTGCCTCTTCAGATACCGCCGAGTAAAGCATTGTGTTGTCAATCCTGGAGACCACATAATACCCGTCGCTTGTGGTGCGGATATAATAGTCGTAATTGCTCATATTAACTTCTTTATGGCTGGACAAAGTGGCACTTTTTTGCTTCACTGTTTCCATATTCTGATTGTAATTCTGGGCGGCAGCGTCTGACGAAGGAAACACAAAAAACTCGATCTGGTGATCCTCCTTAACCGCCAGGAGCACAACCTCAGCCGCACCCTCCTCAAATTGGTTCGTGGCGTCCGCGATCGCATAACCCATCTGCTCAGTTTTGCTCTGAAACTGCTGTGCAGTAAGCGGTGTGCGGGTGGACGAACAGCCGGCAAACACGGCAGCAATAAGTAAAACGATCAAGCCAATACCTATCATTCGTTTTGTTTTCATGATTTTGTGCCTTTCTCCTTTCGTAATCAAAATAGATAGGAAAATACAACAGCTTTCGATGGGAATATCCGGCAACAGGCCAAAAGGTTACGGCCGAATAAAAATAATCAATCGACATGTAACCAAATAGCCGCGCCAAGGATATTAAAGATGAAAAGGAATGAAAGGTCGTGAAGTATGAAAAAAATTTCAAATCGAATATGGTCGTTCCTGTTGGCGCTTGCATTGCTCTTGACGCTTGCAGCCTGCTTTGCGGAATCCGCTTCAGAGGAGGATGCCGGGGGAGCGGCAATAGAATATATTTCCAGCGAGGCGCTCGCGTCTGCATTGCGGGATAAGTACGCGGCAATGGAACAGGTACGGTATGCCGCCCCCTACACGGACGTATCACGCGACCGGGTTTTTTCCTTCCCCGTCTCCTATGATCCGAAGGAGGCCGGTGTGGAGTACTATACCGATATGTACCGGGTCTTCCTGGATGCCGGCCTGACCATCGAAGTCAATGCGTTTTACGACCACCTTGACAGAGTGTCCGAAAACAGCCGCATTGTGATCTCCCCGCCCGATTCCTATCCGAGTATGGCGGTGTATCCCGCTTATATCGATCCCGAAAACGGAGACACCGTATACATTACCGACGATCTGGACTATATCAATCAGGAGTATGCCCTGAATCATTGGGGGCAGTTCAGCCAGATGTATATCGTACAGTACCGGGATTCCGAAACCGGCGAAAAATTGGAAAAGCCTTCCGCGACCCTGGTATTGTTCGCATCGGGCCCACTTGACGCTCCCACCGTTGCCTTTTCCGCCACCGAAGACGGCCGCGCCACAATGAGTTGGAACGAGATCCCCGGCGCCACCAGCTACCTGCTGGTGAAAATAGGGACCTATAACGGCATGCTCGACAGCGCCTTTCCCATTGCCCGGACCAGCGACACGGCCTGGACGGCGGAGGGCGGCCGGTCATATATGAATTTCTACTTCAGTACGAATGAGGAGACAGACGATGAAGCGCTCGGCGGTGCAACCCTCTCCCCGGACACAGAGCGGGAAATCATCGAGGAGATTGAGCAAGAATACGGAGTTGACCTCAGCGATTTCTCGTTCGAGGACAACGATAGCGTGGAAAGCCATTATTACACTGTACTCGCCATGAACGACACCCACGAGCTTTCCTGTGTGGGAAACCTGATCAAGGCCGCCGATATTCGGGGAAGTCTTCCCTATACGCTTGCAAGCAATACGATCCGCCAGGCGGGTGAGGATACGCTGTACCGCGCCGAAACAATCGGCCTGCTGCCGTCACACTTGCCTGTCACCATGTGTGACGGCAAAACAGTGGAGCGCCTTATTGTTTACGACTTTGACAACATTATGGTTTCCGAACAGCATTCCCGCGTGAAAATCCCCTATATGGTGGAGGGTACCACGTTTGCCAGTTCGATCTCGGTTCATGACATAGATCTCCTAACTCTTCACGCCGATTTGGAAGCCGTGCGCCGGCGGCAGGAAAGTCTGCGCGGGCGCGGCGGCAATGTTGGCGCGGAGTGGGATTTTGAAGCTAAGGGTACAGAACAGCAGGATGGGGAACAGCATGAAGTAACCCTCACGGAGGATACTGTATTTGCCAGCTCCGCCCTCTGCGAATATTTAGCCCTTCATATGCTCGCCGCCGAAACGGCGATTGATCTGTCCGAATTTCCGGAGGCAGAGGACAAGGATTATTTGTTCGATGCATGGATGGAGGCTATCTATCAAAACCCGCTCATCCTCGGCGCCTCCAGGGCCGGCTATGACCACGAACAACAGATCCTGCGCGTGGAGTATACCGAAGGCGCTGAGAGCATCCTGCAAAAGCAACGGGAGCTGCGGGAAAAAGCGGCGCAGGTGATCTCTGAAATAGTCACCTCCGAAATGAGTGATTATGACATGGAAATTGCCATCAACAATTACCTCTGCGATATTGCCGAATACGATATGGACGCACTGAAAAACGCGGAAAAGAACAATTTTGCGTTTGCGGACCTGGAATTTAACGATTCATTCACTGCGTATGGCGTACTCATCAATGAGGCGGGCGTTTGTTCCAGCTATGCAGCGGCATTCAAGCTGCTGGCCGACGCGGCCGGGCTTGAGTCCATTGTGGTTACCGGCAGCCTGGAGGGGGATCTGCCCCATGCCTGGAACCGTGTACAGATTGACGGCGAATGGCGGTCGGTAGACGCAACAAACAATGACAATCCCCTCCTTTTCAACGCCCTGCTCAACCTGCCGGACACCGCCGCTGCCCTGGCGCTGGTGGAGGATACGAAATATATGACGGATTCCTGCCTATATCTTTACACCGCCGATGACGACAGTTACGAATACTACCGCAGGTCCGACCGCTATTTCTCCACCGACCACATCGCCTCCATGCTGGCAAACGGGTTGAAACAGGACGGCAGCGTGACGCTGCGCACCGATTATGGCTTGGATAACGAGGCATTCCAATCAATCACACAGGAGGTCATGCAGCGGATGAGGATAGCCAACCTGTACGGCTATACCTATCTCGGTGTCATTCATCTATCGTTGGATGCGCCCGCATAAGGAAATCCCGGCCCGCCGGCAATACACTTTGACCGATTTAGCCGTTCAAACAAGCTTACAGTCCCGGCAAATAATTTTGCAAGCAGTTGTAATATATTCTATAATAAGAATTGTTGGGACATTTGTTGCAATCGAGGTATTGTTTGCAGGATATTGACTATAAAGGGCTGGTGGGATGGTTAAACAGGAGTTAGCGCATTTGACAGCAGAAGAAACCGTGCGGCGGTATGGCTCGATGGTCTACCGCATAGCATTGTCACAAACAAAAAACAAGGAAGATGCGGAAGACGTGTTTCAGGAAGCATTTCTGAGCCTGATTCGGAGCAACCCTTCGCTGGAGAGCGAGGAACACCGGAAAGCCTGGCTCATTCGTGTGACGCTGAATTGCTGCAAAAAACATTTTCGTTTCATGAAAGTGACCGTCCCGCTGACAGAGGATATCCCGTGCGAATTTACTCCGGAGGAAGAAGATGTGTACGGTGCCGTGTTGTCCCTCCCCCAAAAATACAAGACGGTGATCCATCTTTTTTATTATGAGGACTTACCGGTTAAGGAAATTGGCGAAATATTGGATATTAAGGAAAGTGCGGTAAAGACGAGACTGTTTAGAGCTCGGCAGATGCTTCAGCCGAAACTGAGGGAGATGTTTGAACAGGATGAATAAGTATCGTTCTGCAATGGATAAGGTGGAGCCACCGAAGGAACTGACTGAGAAGACGATCCGCCTGATGGAACAAGCGCAGGGAAAACAGGCGGCGCGGCGGCGTGGGTTCCAGCCGGTTTACGGCTTTGCCGCAGCCGCGGCTTGCTTTTTCGTTCTGTTGGCGGTTCCTGCACTTTTAAATAATGGAAGCGGGCATATTTTTATAACTAAACTGGAGGCGGGGACACATATATCTTCTGTGGAACTGACAGACGGCTTCCTTCTATTTGAGGAACCATCCGGCGTATTCGTTTCGCCGGGCGTCCATGTGGGCAAACGGGGCGTCAAGGAGGAGTGGGAAATTGCCCGATATGAAGAATATATCGGCAGAGTGGTTTCCCTTCCGTACCGGCCGGATGGGTTTTCCTTGAAGGAAGAAAGCGCAACCGTATATCTTGATGAAGATGGCAAAGTGGTGAGGGACCATTATCAAGCCCGTTATCGTGATTCGGATGACGGCGAGCTGACAGTTTCCATTACCAGCGGCGTTTTACCGGAAGGCAGTGATTACGATATCCCGGACAATTCTTCCATCCGGGGCGAACCGTTGTATGCCGGCTATGATCCGGCTGATGGGCGATATCATGTCCAGTATATGCGGGAAGGGATCGGATATCTTCTGGAAGCAAGGGGAATCTCACAGGAAGAATTCATCATGATCGTATGGCATTTTTTTGAATAATTGTGTATCTTTTACCGGGAGGCAGGTAAACATTCCGTGAAGAAAATGAATCCACTTACAAAAGAAGACTGGAGTTTTTGGAAAATAATTTCCAGAATATTGATTATGCCGCTTGCGTTGGCATGCGCTATGTTGTATATCATGTTCCCGATAGACGTTTTGACTTACGCATTGGGCTTTTCCGACAGCCTGGAAATGCCCGTTGTGGCGTACCTCCTTTCGTTGCCTGGGCTTTGTACCCTGCCGCTGATTCTATTTGCTTATTTATACATACCGTATTGGCGCTGTAGCATGGATGCAGTCCGGGGAGACATATCTTACCGGCAACTAAAGACGCTGCTGCAAAATGAAGAGTTTTTTCCGACAGAGATACGCGGATTATACGTATCAAATCACTGGCTAAAGGCGGATGGGGTATTTATACCGAAAAATTTTGTTCTGGGGTCGGACGCAGATACAACATTCCTTGGTGGCTCCGATCTGTCCGGAAGGAAATACTGGATCAGGTTGATCAACGGACGCGCTGTCAGACTGAGCATCGTTCAACATATAGGCATCGACGATATTCGCGGCGTGCTCAAATCGCTGATGCCTCACATGGTCATAAGTCAAAAGAACAGAGATTGGTGGAACCTTCAAAAGAACGGAAAAAGGCTCCGCATGGAATGGAAAGAGTATCGAAAAAGCGACGGGGACATCTGGCGGTTAATCTCTTCCTGGTCAGATTTTAATGGTTATTATGCCAAGCTGGAACGGCAGGTAAAAGACAAACCTGTAACATAAATCTTTATAGGAAACATGCTATTTGGACGATAACAGGAGAGGCGCGATATTGGAAAGAATAGGCGAATGGATCGAAGCTTTTTTGACTTCGATGATTGAACGTTATGGCGAACAAGCGGTAGGAGTCTTTCTATTGGGCGTTATGTCTTTCGTGTTTTTCGGCAGCGGATATCTGATCTGGAACCAGCAGAGAAGCGTGCTGAAAAAGGGTCGGCATACCACCGGAGAGATCGTTGAACTCAAAGATTACGGATCATTTTTTACATTCACGCCAGTCGTAAAGTTTGAAATGGACGGAAAGGTAGTTTTCCGGGAGTGCAGCCGGTCGGTCAGATTGAAAAAAGCGGATTATCCGATCGGAACCGTTGTAAAGATTGCATATTTACACAAACGTCCTTTCGGCTTGAAAACAACGCTTATCTACATCGAAAACGAAGAACTAAGGTACAGACAGGGGCATCTTGCCTGCATGGTGATGTGTGGGTTCGGCGTCGTGATGCTGGGGTTTCTCATAGCGGCTGCCATGCGTTAGAACATAACAAGGCGCCTTGATTTCCAAATACGTGATTAATGCCGCTGTGACAACTTTAGAAACAATGAAATACCATGAATAACCCCGTTGGCTGAACAGCCAACGGGGTTGAACTTTGCACGAAGTTCGGATTTCTTGCGTTCCGGTTCCCCAAGCCATATTATAAAAGAAGTTCTTACTATCGTGTTTGCTCATAATGTCAATAGTGTTTGCCAAGGAATACTGGATTCTTAAGGACTGGAAGTCCTTAAGCGGGGGTCTTAGGGGCAGGTGCCCATATTTCAATATCGGGTGGTGTTATAAAAAGTATGATATTGCAAAGAATAGTATAATGGAAGAATGAACTATTTTGTCCCAAATGCCACGGGAAGCGCATAGTGCGCAATGGCAAAAAAACATATAAAGTGCAAAACTACCTGTGTAAAGAATGCGGACGGCAGTTTATCGCGGACAGCGACCGCACATACAAAGGCACAATTGCGTGGGTTTTCGGCGCAATTAAACGTGCGTTAGTGCGCGGCTGCGGTATCCGCGACGTTGCGGTTATCCTTGAGGTTAGTATTGGCAAAGTTTTGAAAACCCTCATTGAAAGTCACTACGACATAAAGCCGAAGCAAAAGCACTATACTCGTCTTGAAGTCGATGAACTTTGGACTTTTGTGGGTTCAAAGGCAAACAGGAAGTGGCTGATCTACGCCTATGACCGCGACAGCGGCGAGATAGTCGCATATGTTTGGGGCGACAGGAGTGCAAAAACCGCCAACCGTCTACGAGAAAAGATAATAGCGCTGGGGGTTACATACGACCGTATTGCAACGGACGAATGGGAATCGTTTATCAAGACCTTCGGCGCTGACACCCATGATGTTGGCAAACAGTGCACTGTTTGCATTGAGGGTAATAATTGCCGCTTGCGTCACCGAATGCGACGGATTTTCCGTAAATCATGCAACTTCTCAAAAAAGTTATGCAATCACTACAAAGCCTTCAAAATGGCCCTCAATTATATCAACTTTGCTTCAGTTTAACCCTATCATACTTTTTGAAACACCACCCAATATCGTAGATACCTCTGAACTACTAAAAGATTACGAGAGATAGCTACCCATAGTGCAGGGGGGTCACGGGGGCCCTCCCCCGTGGGAATTTTGGTTACTTTTGTTCCTCCAAAAGTAACTGCCCGTCGCGGCATGAGCGACATGC
>Ga0153996_1001103_pt1 | contig 11213 bp, 16 predicted proteins | sample TSNC080MetaG_FD_104728 | JGI IMG/M metagenome (GOLD analysis project Ga0153996, IMG submission 104728) | Attine ant fungus gardens microbial communities from North Carolina, USA - TSNC080 MetaG | ecosystem: Host-associated > Fungi > Mycelium > Unclassified | place: USA: North Carolina, Lumber... | reverse complement strand
TTTATCCCCTCTATTACTCTTCGTTCGCTCTTGCTGTCGCAGCAGCTTCACCCAATGCAGAAATAGGAAATATAGTGTTTGCAACGCTCTTCTCCTTTGTCATCACATTGTGAGTCTCTGGTTTTTTGTATCAATCTGATGACTGAGTTCCCTGTAGCAATGGTGTAATGCAGCCTTTCAGGCAACTAGGATGGTGGAGATGGATGTACCGCCTGTCGCCTTACACCTATCTTATCGAAGGGCTTTTGGGTCAAGGTGATTATTCACCAGTTGCCACATTCTGTATGTTCTGATGATTCCACCCACAGCACTCGGCCATCAGACTATCCGGTGCTCTGAGGTGGAACTGGTCCAATTAAATCCTCCAAGTGGAATGTCCTGTGCCCAATACTTGAACTCTTTCATCTCTAGTGCGGGGGGTTATCTCATTAATCCCGATGCGACAACTGCTTGCAGCTTTTGCAGTATGTCAACTGCTGATCAGTTCCTTGCATCGGGTTTCAACATCTTTTACGATCACGCTTGGCGTAACTTTGGTTTGATGTTTGCATACATTGTGTTCAACGTGAGTCTATTCCCTTTCTTTGACCCCTTACTCAAAATGCATATAGATTGTTCTTGTGTACACTGCATATTATATGTTCCGCGTCCGCACCGGTACTTTGCTACCCAAGTTCAACAAGTCGAAGTAAATATAAGTGTAATTGATGTACCAGCAATAATTGAATTACGCCTGAAATAGGTAGCTCATCACGATTAAAGAACAAGGATGAACAGCAGTCAGATGCAGGGATCAGGTGTAAGAATAATTTCAGTCGCTCGAAGTGGCACAAGAACTGCGTTACACATCTTACTACGTAGCTCTGAGGTAACTAATAGTAAAACATCTAGATTAAGTAGTGTTTTGTTACTACATCCATTGGTTGTGCCCACCAGCTTCTACATCCACCCTGTAACTGTCCAGGATTTAGACACGTAAACTAATTGATTGTATCTATTATATTATAGTATAGCTAGCCTCAAATCACAATCAATTGCGTTCTAAAACTGGTATCTCGGGCATTTTGGGGTTTACCCAACTGATTGTTGACATCTAACCCTTGCCTTGCCTTGCCTTGTCTGGATTAATTCAACTATTATCCCAGTAGGGCCCACCAAGGGTGACCCTTCTCTACTATTTTATAGTGGCATCTGCTTCCTCTAATCTATTAGTGCAGCATCTTGATTGGAGGAAACTATAGATGTCAGCCAATCTAGATCATTAAAAGCAGCTGACCAATCCTTCACCTCCACTTGTGATTCTGACCATCCTTCCAAGGAATTCAGCCACCAGACATACCTTTTTCTCCTTAGAAAGTCAATTTCATAATTTTTGTCAAGAGGGATATCTCCCCTGTCTCATACGCCTCCGCCAAAGCATTAGTCATAACAAGCATGAACTTGACAAACAAAGCAGGAAGTTGAGGAGAAGTGGAGGAAAGGCCTCTTGTTGCAAGAGCTCAAATTTGAGTCAGTTGTATATCACCCAGGAAAAGATCATGGGTATCAAAAGAGGGACAGGAGCACCAGAGTAAGAGTAAACCTTTGACAGTTGTACAAGAATACAATTTTTTTTACTGGGAGAGTCAGAGAATGAGCACTGGCTAAAAATTGTCTACTCAGAGAAATAAGAGACCATTACCCCCACAATTATACATCCCAAAAATCAAAAATCTAGCTACCATGGGTATAAGATTGCCGATAGTTGTAAACAAATGTATCGGGAAAAAATGCAAGATGACGTGGTGAGTCATGTGGCGGCGGTAAGGATCCTTCCTATCTGAGAATCACTGGACAATCCATAAACATCAGAAGAATAGAATATTGAAAGAACCTACAGTTTCTTGAGATACTCCTGAACATGGTTGCGGTGCCTCACCAATCGTTCCAAATGTGCTGAATTTGGATTTACACCTTCTGTATGTAACGGATGAGCATTGAAAACTCCATCAAGATGAGATGTAAACAAATTTTCAGCTTGTGATTCAAGTGTTCTCGATTCGAAGCTCAAGAGTGAGCTGAACGTGCAATCAGTATCATTCAAGATTGGCACGGGGTCTGATTGTGTGGGAGGATCATCCTCGTAGTCACGAGGTGAGTCGAGTAGCCCAAGTAAATGATAATCATCCGGAATTCTCTCACTGAGGCGGCTCGCCCAGGGGGTTGCATCAATAGTAGCTGGATAGGGAGGTTAGTTAGATATCACATTGGCGAAAGAACTGATGAATGTACCATTATCTATGGCCGCTACTGAAGGTGTTTGAGGTGTTTGAGAGGGAGAGAAGAACATATAATCGATGGATTGCGGCTTTCCAAGCTGTTCACAGGTAACAGGTTTGGGCACTTCAGGTGAGATGTTGGAAAGCTCGCCTGAAGTGGTAGTAACCGATATGTCGGGGGACATGAGAGGCGTGAAAGGTTGTGCAGCGAAGTGAGGAGTCACAGGAGGATGAGATGGAGGATCGGCAGCAGGTGATATTCTGGTTGAGGTAGACGGCAGCTCCATACTTGGAGAGGGGCAATTTTGTTCACCGAGAGATAAATAGATGTGGTGGCCGTTAGGTGACGAGCGACCATCAAGCGCTGCATCGATCTGCTGCAGAGAGGAGAGTGGCAGTAAATCTAACATCAATTGCGGAGTTTCAGAGGTAGGACATTGAAGGGGGTCATAAAAGGTGGAGTTGGGCTTTTTTGACGAAATTTCCGCAAGCGTGGATGGTGCTGTATGGTTGGAAGCTTGCAAAGAAAAAGTAAGGGGTAGGATAGGGTTCGAAGAGGGAGAGGATATCGTAGTAGGGTCAAAGGAAGGAGTACTTGAATCTGTAAACCTAGAGAGACAAAGAGCATTGGATGTGTTGTTTTCTAATCAAGGAGTGGCGTACCTGGGACGCTTCCCAGATGGGCACAAGGTTGACGTATCTTCATCATGCCCTGGGGACCGGCTTCTCTTTCGGGAATTGCATTTAGAAGTAAACTCAACCAGGGGACTCTCAATCTGGATATCTTGAGGATTTGGAGTGGTCCGTGGTGTAGGGTATGCAGGTTGCGGTCGACCACGAGGCGTCAAGGGTGCTGGTTCTAAGTGGGACGCTTTACAAAATTCCCCTTTCACCAGTAAGTTCGAATCCCAGTTGACGCAGCGCTCCGAGTAGTATTCATTGATTCGAGCTTCCATCTCGGTGAAGGCCAGCCTAACAGGGCCACTGAGTCCATCACTTGTACCAACAAAGAATGAGGTGGCTGCTTCAACTGTTTCTGCACGCTTTCCACCAAAAAGGTCCCGTCGTATTGAAGTCCATCCAATTTTCTGCCTCGCGTCCGTAAACCACGCGTCAAGATCTTTTCGAGGCCAGTCTGCTTGTCGAGATATTTCATTACGAACAGCTGCCGAAGGATATAAATCGTGTTTATTCGCCATGATCCATTTCGCAGCAGGAGTGATGTCTCGTCGGGTAGTCTTCGTGTACGGACTGACACTAGGTGGACTGTCCAAGATATTGTGGACCTCCTCCATAAAACTTTGGGTCAGATTGTCGCACTCCTCCTCTAAATCTATGAAGGATTCCGCAATAATGGATATTCTTTGAGATACAACTGCTGCATCTCTCTTTGTGTCTGTGTCCATTGTTCCATCATGGACAGCGCGCTCGACATCTTGTTGTATGGAGGACCATTCCTTTTCAAAAGCAATCATATCTCCAATTCCTCCAAGAGCATCAAGAAACAATTCCTCTGCCTTTTGTAGACGTAGATCAAGAGTGGAAGTCATGAGCTGAACAGGTCAGAGTGTGCGGAGAATGAAAGTGTTGCTGAATAATTCTGATCACTCCAGTCAACTGACACAGCAGACAAACAGCTGTCATATTAGCCAAGGTTTCAGGTGCAGGGTGAGGAACAATATCATCTGCAACAACAGCTTCTTGATCCTGATAACTTGTGAGTATACAGAGCAGTATTATGCAAAAATCAACATACCATATTTTCATATATTTGATTCACTTCATCATGGAATTTGGATCTCATGTGAGCTTGATTATTTATTGTTTCACACTCTACTGTTCTAGATAGGTATTTTCTAGTATGTATGCAAGACCAAACTTGCTCACTGCCTGTGACCTTGCTGTTGTAGAAAGGGAGCAGAATGACCTGACTGACAATACTTCAAACTACTGCTGGAGGAAGGGAGCAGAGCAACCTAATGCACAACACTACAAACTGTTATGACTTGGCAAAACAGCCAAGTCATTATTTATATTTTCTTTTCTTTTCTGGACTTACTATACAAAAAAGAAGTACAGGAAAATATCACATGACCAAAGGTCATAGGTCAAGTCACAGTTACATCACATGAAGTAGTTACATGATGACCATGGGAAAGTAGTGCATAGACCATGTAGTAGTTGTACAGAATTAAATAAGAACTCCATTGAGTTCTCTTTGTCAACTTGGACTTGGAGTGTAATTAAGTCACAAAGTTTTCATCTAGGCCTCTGGCCTGGCTTGTGAAGTTTATGTTGCAGTCAGTCTGCTACGCTCCCTTCCTACAATGGTCTGTGAAGTAGCAGATAGTGTTGTTTGTCAGATTGCTATGCTTTCTTTCTTTAACAGTCTGTGAGGTTAAAGTTTGTTTAATTTCTGTAATATTATGTTACTGAGTTTGTGTTATAGTCAATCTACTATATTTTCTTTCTGCAACAGTTTATGGAATAGTAGATAGTATAGTCTGAAAGGTTGCTATGCTTCTTTCCAATAGCAGTCTGCTATTTTTTCATCTCTCAAATCATTAAAAATCAATCTCAAGTCCATTGTTAGATACAAATACAATCTATAATCTAATGCTATTAAATACTTCTTTATATACTACATTAAGTGTCCTTCTACTCTCTTGGCTCTGCTCTGGAAGAAGTACTGAGATGTTCAGAGGTAAAGTACTGTAAGGGGACCCCTCACACATGACCCCAGAACGCCTTCCGTTGCCTCCCAACATAATTTCATTGTGCAGCCTCTGGTTACCAAAGAATGGAATGCAAGAGCATTTTAGTATATATTGTAGATTATTCTCTCCAAGAGCCTCATCTAATTCTCTGAGGAATCTCCTAGAGGTGAGTTGTAATATATTCCATACTATAATTTAACTAAGGAATCTCCTGGAGTCCACTTCAGTCGCCCTCATAGCAGAATTAGATCTCCTTGCCAGAGCCCTGGAATTTCTCAGTGGACAGCTGCCCTCTGGTTGCCCTCTGCTAACAAACTCCAGCCCTCTGATCACTCCACTCCAAGAGAGATGTCGCTCCCTGCAGACACTCCCCCAGCCGTCGCTGATACCTTGGGCTATCTGCAGCACCATCTCCAAGAGTTGACCAAATGTCAGAACGCTTTGGAACACACCATCAATGCCACCCTTGTAGGCCTAACAGCCCAACTACAACAACTCACTCAGCTTATAACTGCTCCCGCCCCAACAGTTGTTCCACCTCTGATACCCATGTCTCCGCCTCCTGTCAGCCCTCCTTCTCCGGTTCTGGCCACCCCATCCAAACAGCAAACGAGGCCAAAACTCCCTTCTCCTCTAGACTTCTCCAGCGAACGGAGTTCCAGACGAGCCTTCCTCAACTCCTGCATGCTGTATTTACGCCTGGCCCTGGAGCAGTTCACCTGTAATGAGGAAAAAATCTTCTGGACCCTCACTTTCTTCAAGGATGGACGTATTGCAAAGTGATCCGAAAACCTCTTTCTCCAGGAGGCAGACACCAGCATCTTTCTAATTCGATCCTGGATCAACTTCGAACAACAATTCCGGAGTCAATTCTTTCTGGTCAATGCAGAAGCGGACGCCATCAACACTTTGGAGGGGTCTTCGTACTATCAAGGAAACCAGACGGTAGATGATTACTTAGACAGTTTCCTAATCCTAGCCTCGGACGCCAGATACACAGACCCCCGGACCTTAGTGGTCAAATTTCATCACGGACTCAAATTGAACGTCCAAAGTCAGATCGCCACTATGCCCTTCGGACGACCTGCAGACACTGATCCAGAGGCCTGGTACACAGCAGCCCAAAGGATCGACTAGGCGTGGTTGGCAAACGAAGCATTCCAATCCACGCTCCGGTCGACGACTGTGACTCCTGCATGCTCCGCCCTTACTCAACCAACCCCTTTCTCTGTACTCCGCTCTCCTCCAGCAGCTCCGCCTTCTGTTCCGCCAAGGCCCCCTCTACCTCTGCCTGCACCATCTGGCGGAATACCCATAGACGTAGATGCAGTCTGGAAAACACGCTCTTTACCTCTGCGAGGTTGCTATTAGTGCGGAGAGGCCAACCATCTTGTGAAGGACTGCCCCCACCGTTTGGACGTCTGAAGGTTAACCACGGAGCAAAGGGAGGAATTAATTGAAGATTTGATGGCTCTAAAGGATGCAGTAGAGAAAAAAGAGGTTTGTTCAGCCCCGGAAGAGGGTTTTGTTTAGTGCGGCCGGCAAAAAGTGCGCCCTGGTCACTGCTAGTTAATAGGTTCGCTGTATTAGACGTAGAAGAGGTCAATACAGATATCCGTGAACCTATAGATACACCCCTTCTCCCCCCTCCAATCCAGACAGGACAACACAACCCTGGAAGCCAAAATGGGAAAAAAGTTACCCAAACAACTCTCTATCAACACCCTTAACGCCCGTGGAATGTCGATTATTCTCCCGATAAAAGTTAGTACCACAGACACCAGCGAGGTGGATTCTGTCAAGGTGCTTTTGGACTCCGGAGCCACGGGTAACTTCATAGATCGAGACTTCGTCCAAACGAAAGGCATTAACATCTGGAGCATCTCTCGCCCCATACCGGTGTACAACGTGGACGGCTCCCCCAACGAGGCAGGTCAGATCTCTGAAGTGGTAGACATGGTTCTTCGTTACAAAACCCACTCCGAAAGGACGCTCCTCGCTGTCTCCAGCCTTGAAAGGCAAAACATGATCCTCGGTTATACCTGGCTCAAGGACCACAACCCAAAGGTCAATTGGCAGATCGGAGAAGTGCAGATGAACTGATGTCCCCCTCGATGCAAAGGATGCCGTGTAATACGAAAGGAACAAGCGTCGTAGAAGAGGATGGAGACCAAAGCCCTCAACGTCTGTCAGTCCAGACCCTCTCTGGAGTATGCAGAAGACTCGGAAGCAGACGAGGCCCCCGTTCGGACTCGGGAAGCTGAATATGAGCCAGGGGACCAACTCTTCATGACCAGAATCCTCCTGGACTCTACTGCGGAAGACCTACGAGCCACCTCTACGACCTCCCAGAAACTGGCAGAAAGAGCCCATCGATCTGCAAAGGCATGAAAGGAACCCTTCATTCTGCCTGACTGCGTCAGAGGATTCGAGTTCGTATTTGCCAAGGAAGACTTCGACATCCTCCTGGAGCACAGGCAATGGGACCATGCCATCGAACTCATTCCAGGTTCGGAGCCTAAGTCGTCGAAGGTCTACCCTTTGTCTCCAGTAGAACAAAAGGAATTGGACTCCTTCCTGAAAGAAAATCTGCACACCGGACGAATCCGCCCCTCCAAATCTCCCATGGCAGCTCCAGTGTTCTTCATCAAGAAGAAGGATGGCTCACTCCAGTTGATTCAAGACTATCGAGCACTCAACTCCATGACGGTCAAAAACAAGTACCCCCTCCCACTGATCTCCAAACTCGTGTCTCAACTCCGTGGAGCCAGATACTTCACCAAGCTAGATGTCCGTTGGGGTTTCAACAACGTTCGCATTAAGCCCGGAGACAAGTGGAAGGCGGCCTTACAAACCAATCGAGGCCTATTCGAACCCTTGGTAATGTTCTTTGGAATGACTAACAGTCTGGCCATCTTCCAAACCATGATGAACGACATCTTCCGGAACCTCATAGCAGAAGGCATTGTGATGGTCTACCTGGACGACATCCTGATCTTCACCAAGACGGAGGAAGAGCACGCGCAAGTGGTCCGACGGGTGTTACAAGTCTTGAAGGAGAACAAACTCTTCCTCTGCCCAGAGAAGTGCGAGTTCTACAAGCAATGGATCGAGTACTTGGGTCTGGTCATCTCGGAGAATGAAGTTTCCATGGATCTGGTCAAAGTCGCGGGAGTCCGAGAATGGCCTACTCTGGAAAACAAGACGGATGTCCAGGCTTTCCTAGGCTTCGTGAACTTCTACTAGAGGTTCATTTGGGACTTTTCTACCAAAGCTTGACCCCTCTTTGACCTAACATGCTCTGAACAAGTCTGGACGTGGAGCGAAAAGGAACAGGCAGCCTTTAAAGACCTCAAAACAGTGGTAACCACTGCTCCAGTGTTGGTGTCTTCTCAGGAATCGGACCTCTTCCAGATCGAAGCAGATAGCTTGGACTTCGCCACAGGGGCAGTCTTGTCTCAGCAGTTGATGACGAACGGAAAATAGCACCCCATAGCATTCTATAGTAAGTTCTTGTCCTCCGTGGAGTAGAATTACGAAATCCACGACAAGGAAATACTGGCCATTATCTGTGCATTAGAAGAGTGGAGGCACTTTTTGGAAGACGCGACCCATCCAGTGGAAATCTGGACCGACCACAAGAACCTCGAGTATTTCATAACGGCCAAGAAACTTAACCATCGCCAAGCTCGTTGGTCCTTGCATCTGGCTAGATTCGACTTCTTGCTTTATCACCACCCCAGACGTACTATGGGCAAACCGGACGCACTGTCGAGGAGAGCTGATCACGGAAACGGAGCCTCCAACAATGAGAACGTTGTCCTCCTTCGACCGGAGTTCCTTGTGGTGCGTGCCTTGGAAGGAGTGGAACTGACGGGCGTAGAACAGAAGATCTTGTCCAACATACGCAAAGGAAACTGGAATAGAGACCAAGAGGAACCTATTGCTAAGGCAGCACGAGAGCTCTGACACTCCGCCAACGGAACAGTGCACTCCTCAGAGTGGTCGAACATAGATGGTCTGCTCCAGTTCCGAGGGAAGATATATGTACCTCAGAGTCCGGACCTACGTAGACAGATCGTAGCTCTCTGCCACGACATCCACATCGCAAGTCACCCTGGACACTGGAAGACACTAGAACTGGTGTCCTGGAATTACTGGTGGCCTCAGATGTCTAGGTATATCAGTCAGTATGTGAGCACTTGTGATCTCTGTCTCTGGACGAAACTCTAGCGACACTTTCCTGTTGGCGAACTTCAACCACTCTCCGTTCCGGATGCACGGTAGGATATACTCAGTGTCGATTTCATGGTCGAACTCCTGGAGTCCTCCAGACATGACGCCGTCATGACTGTAGTAGACTCCGTCTCCAAGAGAGTACACTTCGTTCCGACGCACATGACGGTCATAGCGGAAGGAGCGGTCAAACTCTTTCTTCACCACGTCTGGAAGCTCTACAGCCTCCCGAAGCATGTTGTCTCCGACCGCAGACCCCAGTTCGTAGCTTCGTTCACTAAGAAGCTGTACAGGCTACTAGGTATACGACTATCCTCCTCCACAGCTTGGCACCCCCAGACAGACAGACAAACAGAACACGTCAACCAGGAGCTCAATCAGTTCCTCTGCCTATTCGTTAATAAACAACAGAACGACTGGTACGACCTCCTACCCATCACGGAGTTCCAGCACAACAACCACGTCTACTCCGCGACGCAGCAACCTCCGTTCCTACTAGACACTAGACAAATTCCCCATATGGGCTTTGAACCAAGCCAAGTCCCTTCTGGACTGGAGACAGTCAACGAATTCACGGAGAGGATGAAGTCTACCACTGAAGAGGCCAAATCAGCGATCCGCAAAGCACAGGAGAATATGATACAGTACTATAATCGAAGGAGGACTCTGGCCCCTGTGTACAAACCAGGAGACCAAGTATACTTAGACGCGTCAGACATCAAAACGACACGTCCATCTCCAAAGTTATCACATCGCCGACTAGGACCCTTCGAAATAGAAAGCCAAGTGGGGCCATCAGTCTACCGTCTCAAGTTACTTCACAGAATGAGGTAGTTGCACCCAGTATTCAATGTCGTAAAGTTGTCTGCCACTCTGGAAGATCTAATCCTAGGGAGGAAACCACAAGCCCTGCCACCACCCATCATCGTCGACGGAGAAGAAGAGTGGGAAGTAAAAGAGATATTAAATAGTTGTTGGCACCAGAGGAGGTTCCAGTTCCTGGTCAAGTGGAAGGGTTTTAGCAGAGAATATAACTCTTGGGAGGTAGCCTCTGATGTCAAGGCACCAGATCTCGTCGTGGAGTACTATCAAAAGCACCCAGCCGCCCCAAGACACATCTACCAGACTGACTTCAACGCCATTTTCAATCCTAGAACCATTGCTTCGAGACACAGCAACCTTGGAGGGAGGGTAAATGTAAGGGGACCCCTCACACATGACCCCGGAGCGCCCCCCATCGCCTCCCAACATAATTTCATTGTGCAGCCCCTGGTTACCAAAGAATGGAATGCAAGGGCATTTTAGTATATATTTCCTCCAGGAGCCTCATCTAATTCTCTGAGGAATCTCCTGGAGGTGAGTTGTAACATATTCCATACTATAATTTAACTAAGGAATCTCCTGGAGTCCACTTCGGTCACCCTCACAAGTACATCTTAAAAAGGCCACATAAAGTTGTCCATGGGAGAATACTGATGTCTGCAAATTAATCCCCACATACTCCACTGACTGTCCTTGAGACTTGTTGATAGTCATAGCAAAGGCTAGCCTAACTAGAAATTGAAGTCTCTTGAGTGGCATAGACAATGTCTCTGTATTAAGTGATAATCTAATCCTTGGAATCAACACCACCTTGCCTCTAAATCTCCTGTCCTTGCTGATAATCCTGCACTGGAGCACTTTTTTTCTTATATTCAATACCACCATTCTTGTCCCATTACAAAGTCCTTCTCCTGGATCCAAGTTCCTCAATAAGATAACTGGAGAGCCAACCTTGAGACAGAGTAAAGCAGAAGGTAATCCACCAGTATTGAATTGTTAAAGAAACTCTGCAGGATAAGCATGGTGCATTCCATCTTCTTTAGACACAAAGTCCATACTTCTCAGCATATGGACCTCTGCAGTTGGGTTGAACTGTTGAAGAATGGCCTCATTGATATCATGGACTTGATCATTTCTAGGACAGAGAATAATGTGATCCAAAAAGTACTGGTCATCTTGA
>Ga0153996_1001102_pt1 | contig 11226 bp, 7 predicted proteins | sample TSNC080MetaG_FD_104728 | JGI IMG/M metagenome (GOLD analysis project Ga0153996, IMG submission 104728) | Attine ant fungus gardens microbial communities from North Carolina, USA - TSNC080 MetaG | ecosystem: Host-associated > Fungi > Mycelium > Unclassified | place: USA: North Carolina, Lumber... | reverse complement strand
TTCGGAAGCCTGCTGACCAAGATAAGCCGTTGTGCCGTCCGGCTGCTTAACAGGGATATTGGCAAAGGTATGGCTTTCGATAACTCCAAAGCGGATACCTTCTTCCTGTTCGATTTCCTTTTGGAGTGCTTTGGCGAAATTCTCATAACTCTCATTGGCCATAACCGTAAGCGTGTTGGTTTCAAAACCACGGATACGTTTACCGTCCTGGTTGACGCACAAGCGTAGGCCACGCCCGATTTCCTGTCGCTTTTTCACTTCGGAGCGGGTTTCATTGAGCGTACAGATTTGAAAGACGTTGGGATTATCCCAGCCTTCGCGTAGCGCGGAGTGGGAGAAGATAAACCGCAGCTTGGTATCAAAGCTGAGCAGCTTTTCTTTATCGCGCATGATGAGATTATATGCACCGTCATCAGCGGCAGTCATGCCGTTGGTGTCTTTGAAAATCCCCTTTTTGTCTTGCGAGAAATAGCCATTATGTACTTCGGCGGCGGCTATGTCGGCGTCAATGCTGCCAAACAGGGTTTGATACTTCGGGCGTGAAACTACATCGGTGTATTCTTCCTCAAAAATCTTGGCATAAATACCCTTTTGCGGGATACCCTCGTCATCATAAAAACGGTAATTCGCGACTTTATCAATGAAGAACAGGCTTAACACTTTAATACCGCGCTTCGTTTGCTTGAACATGAGTTCTTTGTTTAGGTGTTCCTCAATAGTTTTGCGGATTTGTTGGCGTTTGACGGCTAAATCGTCAATGTCGCCCGATGCGACGCCGATGCGCAGCACATCGCGCTTGCTGGTGAAGTCCACATATTCGTTGCCCTGCTCACAATAAATCTCACCTATGATATAGCCCTCGTAAATATCACGCCCTGTCAAACGGTTGGATGCGAGATCGTCACCGGCGCGAACCGTGACGGTCTTGCGCTTAGGGCCGGTCTTGGTCATAGCGTCAACTTCGATTTTCGCCGTGATGGGCGATTTTTTGTTGTCAACGGACATAAGCTTCATGTAGGCGTTGTTGTGATAATCACGCGATTCAAAGGCCGCCACCTCAATTTGCTTTACAAGGCCGAGGTCGTAAGCATCCACTGCGTCCAGCTTGTATACTTGGTTGTGCTTTTTGACATGCGTAGCCGAATAACGCAGGGTGCAGAGGGGATTCAGCGACTTAATGGCCTCCTGCGACTTTGGAGTGGTATCCACAGACTGCGGCTCGTCAATGATAACGAACGGGCGGGTTTCGCGGATAAGCTCAATCGGCTTCATGCCGTTGAGCTTATCGTTCTGGCGGTGGATGATGTTTGCCTTGCTTTCTTTATCAATATCATCAAAACTGCGCCGGAAAGCGTCTATGTTGATAACCATGATTTGAATATTATCACTGACCGCGAAATTGCGTACTTGTTCCAGCTTGTCGCTGTTGTAGATGAAGTAGTCGTACACTCGGTTATCATACAGGGCTTTTAGGTCGGATTCCGTAATTTGCAGCGACTTATAAACCCCCTCTTTGATGGCAAGTGACGGCACGACAATGATAAACTTTGAAAATCCGTATTGCTTGTTGAGTTCCAGAATCGTGCGTATATAGACATAGGTTTTGCCTGTACCGGTTTCCATTTCCACATCGAAGTCATACTGACCGGGTTTTAGCTGCTTTGTAGAGGCCAGACCGTTCCTAAGCTGTATCTCCCGCAAGTTTTCAAGAATTTCATCCTCGTCCAGCTCCAGCCTGTTGCCAACGCCATGCTCGGTAAACTCCATGCCGGTCTGACCTGCCACCTGGTTTATATTCGCCACCGTAAAATTTGATTGCATAGGCGTTTGCCCGCGAAAGAGGTCAACAACGGAGGATATCGCTTGTAGCTGGAATGGGAGGTCGTTTTCAAAATGTAGTCTCATCGTTTTTGCCACCTCACACCGTCACAAATTCGTCAATGCCAGCGTTCCGCAGGGTTTCTTTGACATTGGTTTTCACGCTGTCGTCGGCAAAGCCGTTGTCTTTCATCACAACGCGCATGGTTTCGGGCGTAAGCTCGTCTTTCAGCCCGGCGATAGCAGTCGCTACATCGGTGGTGATTGCATCGTCCAAGCAGATGACGAGCGCGCCGAAACCGATGGAATACACCTTTTTGCCGTCAAAAGTATATTCCTCCAAAGGCAGGGTGAGGTCAATGCCGTATTTGAGCATGATTTCATAAACCACATCAAGCTCTGTGCGGTCTTCGACATAGTTGCCGACCATATTGTAAAGGCTTTCCTCCAGATTATCGCGGTCGGGCTGCCATTTTTTGAGGTTGGAGCTGTCCAGCTTGAACACCTTAAAGCCAATGTCCAGCTTTTCGGGGTCTATGGGGGCTTGTCCGTCGGAATCGAAGGTTTGCTGGCCATTCTGTTTTGAAGCAAGCTCGGCTTTGATTTTATCGCCCGCTCGCCTTATGCGCTCTTTGCCGATTTCGCAGATATTGGCATATCCGGCTTTGAATGCTTCACTATTTTCATCGCAGGGCTCTTGCAGCTGCACCATGATGAATTTGCGGTTGCCGCCATCCTCGGCGTTAAGCCGCATGGCTGCGTGGGCAGTAGTGGCGGAACCGGAGAAGAAGTCGAAGATGATGTCGTTATGACAAACGTTCGCTATCTTAGATAAGTGCGCAATCAATCTTGTCGGCTTGGGGGTAAATTTTAGGTTAGGCAAAATAGCACGTAGCTCTTTTGTTGCTTCGTCTGTATGACCAACTTCAGCGTGAAGTAGCAAAGACCATGGCATTCGCCCCTGCATAATTTCAGATATAAAATTTTTTAAAGCAGGAACTTTATTGGTTCCATCTGCACCCCACCAAATTCTGTTTTCACGAGCATTGACTTCGTGAACATCCTTTGACATTGCCCAAACTCTTGCTTCTTTTGGCCATACTTCTTCACCTGTAGTTGGATTCACTATTGGGTAATAAAGATTTGGTCTTTCATCTTTTGTATATCTACAAGTATAATCCATCGACTTCCATACGCCGCGAACATCATTGTCAGGATTCTGGTATCGCGCAACTTGGTCGTCTGAAAATGGCAAAATCCCCATAGCGAATGCCGTGCCTTTTTTATACATCAATAGCGATTCATGGACATAGCCAACATCTTTTGTATCTGGTGGAGCGGAGTACCTTTTTTGCCAAACAAAAGTACAAACAAAATTTTCCTCACCATAGATTTCATCACAAATTTTACGCAAATTGTGAACCTCATGGTCATCTTCCGAAATAAAAATAACCCCATCGTCCCGCAGCAAATTCCTTGCCAAGCGCAAACGCGGGTACATCATATTCAGCCAGTCTGTATGATAACGACCGCTAGTATCTTTATTTGTACTAAACCAATTTCCACCATCATCAACTTGCCCTGTTACACGCTTATAATGCTCCAAATTGTCAGCATAATCATCTGGGTACACAAAGTCGCCGCCTGTGTTATACGGCGGGTCTATGTATATCATCTTCACCTTGCCGTGGTAAGCTTTTTGCAGCAGCTTTAGCACTTCAAGGTTGTCGCCTTCAATATAGAGATTCTGTGTGGCGTCCCAATCCTTGCTTTCTTCCTTGCAGGGCCGCAGTGTGCCGGTAGATGGTGACTGCGCCAGCCGCAAGGCCCGCCCCTTACCATTCCAAGTGAAGTTGTACCGCTCCGGCGTGTCGTCGGCGTAATCGCCAAGAATCTGCCGCAGCTTGTCAAAGTCAACTTTATCCTCGCAGATAACTTCGGGAAAAAGCTGGCGCAAGGTGTCAATGTTATGCGCGAGAATATCAGCAGAGTTGCCGTTTAGGGTAGATTCAAGCATGGGGGTGAGCCTCCTTCAGCTAATCAAGCACTTCAAAATAACTGCAATCTATCTTCTTATATGTTTGTCCTGATAATGTTCCCAATATCTTAACTGTCTTGCCGCCGCGATGCGCCTCAATCGCCGCATCATAATCCTCTTTTGAAAGAATAATTGATGCTGTTGCTTTTTTCTCGTCATCATTAAGGAATACAAGTGTTACCTTGCCTTTATCACGTATTGATGGGTCGGGTGCAGCATCTAGGCCCTTAATACGCCCAATGTAAGTTTTTTCACTTTCTTGGGTGTTCTTGATTTTTTTAACGAGGGTATCTATGGGGGAATAGAAATCGTGAGTAAGTGATACAAAAGTATCACTTAGCGTGTTTTTGCTGATTGTTGGAGCATATTTTGCCGTAATATCCAGTTCGCTACTGTTGCGGTATATATTTATTTCGCTTAAAGCATCAAGAAAGTTAGCACTAATGCAATGTTCAGAATTAACATTTTCATATATAGTTTTCTCAAAAACACCTTGACTGATTGATTCTCTAACAATACGAACAGAAGAAACGAGTTTATTGACCACTTTCCTTGTGAGCGAGTCAGCACATTCATCTTCTTCGTTGAATAGAGAAAGCTGGACAACTTGATTATTCTCAACCGTTGAAATAGGACAAACAATAGAAACCACATAGCTGCCAATTTCTGTTTGTCCAAATTTACAATTGTTTACGAACTCGACAATGTTGTTATCAGGACGCCCTTTGTGCAATATTTCAGGGTGAACTATATCCATTGCAGTTGCCATCAATAATTTTTTTGCATTATCATACAGCCTTATAGCATCTTCTACGTAAATGCTTCCATTTTCAATGTCGGGTTCTTTGATTCTAAGGCGAAGTATGTCAGACAATGGATTAAGTAACTCCAATATCACTTGCTCTACGCTTTTTGATGCTGATTGAGCGATACACTCAATCGCTCGGTACATGGCAGTTTTGTAGTCACGCAATTCGCGAGAAACAGGCAAATCCACTTGAAAGAAATCATCCTGTTTCTCGTATTGGAATATTTTTACCCACTCTCTTGCTTGGTCAATTTCACTCCATCCAAGATCATGCAAGTATTTTGCAACATCAACATGGCTTATTCGACCAGCTAATTCAGAAAAATCAACAGAGTATATCATTAGATTACCCCCTCTGCTATTTTTACCAACATATCTTCAATTACATCAGTAGTCACAACATTGCTTTTAGGTAGCTGAACAGTCACACTTGAAGTATTTGAACTGTCCGGCAGGCCACTTAAGTCTTGCCAGTACATACACCGCCTTATTACTAATTCATTTATGCTCTGCGAAATCCAATCAGACTCATTTGCAGGCAAAATCAGTAGAAAAAGAAAAGATTTATTTGTTGAGGGCATTCGTAAATCATCATAATTCTTCTTCTTTAGAGGATAAGAATAATGATTAGGATATTCAGTATAATCTGTGGCTGATGCTTTTAGCTGAACACTAATTCTTGCGTTGTATTTGCCGCCATTGCTTTTTTGAACTACTTTATGCAACAAAGCATCAATTCCATCATCGTCATGCTCTTGAATTTGCATAGCAATCCCGTTTACCGCACAAATGGCGTTAAGGTAGCTCTTGCTGATCTCCTCTTTTCTTTTCGTATCTATCATATTGAATTACCTCATATCGTTTCTTGTTTTCTCCAACTGCTTAATCTCCACATTTAGCTCCACGCGCCGGTTAAATTGCGTTTCTTTTTTCGCCTTCGACCGCAAGTCGGCGATCTGCTTGTCAAGCTCAGCAATCCTGTCCATCTTTGCCTTTAGCTCCGCCGCATCTGCCGGGTCAGCCTCCACGCCAAGCTGTAGGGTGGCGTTGTAGGCGATTATGCGGTCAATCAAATCACCGTAAAACTGAAAAAAACTCACATAGCTGAATTTTGTTATATCAAGACCCTCACAAAAACGTCTGTCCGCGTCTGAGGGAGTATTGAGGGCAATCCAATCGGTGAAGATAAACTCCTCAATGGTATTGCGTGTGGAATCGGCAAGATTGGTGCGCTGATGCGCGGCGTAAAGCTGGATTTTTCCGTCATGCTCAAATATTAGCAGCATGGGATAGGGAATCGTCCGCATGATGATTTCCGCTATACGGCGTGTCTTTACCCCGCTGTTCACCGTTGCCCGGATAATCTCGATTTCCGGGTACTCGCGTTCCTCGTCCTTATAGGGCGGGATTCGGATGGTGTCGGGCTTTAGGCAATATTCCCATATGATTTTATCAATCAGATTGATGAATAAATCCTTATCGGTTTTACTTAGGTCGGCGTTATCATAGAACTGCTTTTTGAATATGGTGTTGCCAACGGCGCACGGCTTCGGGATATTCATAGCGTTAAACAAATCCATGCCGCACCTCACTTAATCACAAGAAATGTCACCAACTCAAAGTCCTCAATACCGTCGAAAAGCTCTTTTTGCATTGTTGTGCCGCCCTTTGAAAACAAGCTGGCTACACCCACTTCCTGCTTCTTTTGAGTGAGGTTCTGTACCGCTGTTTCAAGAAGGGTGGAATACCGGCTCATATTGTGGCCGTCATCGGTTTCGCGGTTGAACTCGGCTACAAGCTCAGCCAGCACTTCCTTTTTTCCGCCGCACAGCTTTTTGTAGAAATCCAACACCTTTATTGCATGGAGAAAACTCAACTTAACCTCGCCGTCATCGGTGATATAGACCATATAATATGGGAACAGTGCGTTTTGCTCCTTAGTTTGTTCCGCGCCATTTATCTGACGCAGGGTGAAGATGATCCCCGGCTTGATAGTATTGCGCAAATCGTCATCCGGTACGGAAACGGCGTACATGCCCATCGGGGCTTCGTCCAGCTTCTCGCGGTTGATCTTCATATACTCCATAAGCTCTATTTTGAAATCGTTGAATGTGAGGTCGGTGATAGAAATACCGCCCGATATGTCCTCCAAGTCAACAACCTCGGTTTGAAGCCGCTGGAGCTGCGATTTGCGATATTGAAGATCATTCATCTGCCGCGTTCCGTTTTGCTCAATCAGATTTTCTTCGCCTGTTGCAGACACATCCAACAGCACCATGCGCCCCTGCACACGGGCTTCAAGGTTTATATATTCGTCAAGCTCCATGTTCGGCCAGAAGTTTACAAGCTGTACTTCGTCGTTGATTGATCCGATACGGTCAATACGCCCGAATCTCTGGATAATGCGGACAGGATTCCAATGTATATCATAATTTACGAGATAATCACAGTCCTGTAGGTTTTGACCCTCGGAGATACAGTCCGTGCCAATCAGAATGTCAAGCCTCCCCTGCATATCGGGGAATATCTTTTCACATTCCTTTGAGCGCGGCGAAAAGAGCGTCAACATGGTGTTTATGTCTGAAAACCTAATCTGATGCCGCATTTTTTTTGGTACGGGCAGATTTGCCTTGTTGCCGCCGGAGCCGGACACCATGGCTGAATACAGTCCATGCTGCTCAAGCAGCCACGGCGAAAGGCAATCGTACAGATAGGCGGCTGTGTCGGCAAATGCCGAGAATATCAGCAGTTTTTTATTGTTTGGGTTTATTGGCGATTGGATTTTCTGCTCAATCAGCCGCTTTAGCTCGTGGAGCTTGGCATCGCGATCCGGCGTGATTTTTTTCGCTTCTGCAAGCAGAAAAGCGAGTTTCTCTCTGTCGTCCTCCATGTCCTGCCGCCACTTGATGAGGTCGATATCTTGCATTAAGACCTTAACCTTATTGCCGAACATCATCTCGTCGTATTCGTTTTCATCAAGTTCTATTTCGTTAATGTCGATTTGAGCATCATAATCAAGCTCACCGGAATCAATGCGGGCTATCGTTGCGTCAATCTTATCGAGAATATTTGATACAGTTTTGGTGAACGAGTATATTGAGCTTTCCATACGCTTCAAAATATTGATACGCATGAGGTTGACGATTTGCTTTTCACGGTCAGACTGCTTGAATGTCGAGTGTCCGCCGGCAACCTCAATGTCATATTTTTTGTTGTAAGAATCAACTTTGTCGGAGAGAACGTACAGGAGCGGAGAATAGACGCCCAAATTAAGCTTGCGGATTGTCCTGTTGACTTGCGCAATGGGCGGAAACTCGTTTGCCAAGTCAATATCTGTTTTTTTGTTTTTAGGGGTGCGCCGTTTGGGGAATTTGCCAATGTCCGCAAGGTTATAATACTTCTCAATATGCTTTCTTGACCGGGCGATTGTCATCGTATCAAGCAGCTTGAAATAGTCTGTGTCAATCATCTCTACAAAGGTATCGGTGGTACGCTCATTTTCGGGGAGCTTCGTCCAGCGGTTAAATACAGTCTGTGCTTTGCGCAAAATAAACTCAATACTCTTTAGGCCAATGCCATCCAACGCTTTATCGTTGCCCTCTGTGATAAAGGCTATCTGATTTTTTATATCGTTCATACGGTTATTGACGGGCGTAGCGGACAGCATGAGGACTTTTGTTTTAACCCCCGATTTGATAACCTCGTCCATCATCCGCTCATAGCGTGTCTTTTTGCCCTTGACCGGGTTGTTGTTTCTAAAATTATGGGATTCATCAATGACAACAAGGTCATAGTTCGACCAGTTGACAGTTGCTAGGTTAATAGTATCGGAGTGACCGGAATATCGGCTAAGGTCGGTATGGTTCAACACATCAAAACGAAACCTGTCATTTAAAAACAGATTTCGCCTGTCGTTAAGAGTGTAGATAGTCCAGTTTTCGCGCAACTTCTTAGGTGCAAGGACTAACACCCGGTCATTGCGAAGTTCGTAGTATTTGATAACAGCCAGCGCCGTGAAGGTTTTACCCAAGCCAACGCTATCGGCTATGATACAGCCATTGTATTTTTCGATCTTGTCTATGGCTCCCATCACGCCATCACGCTGAAATTTATATAGCTTATTCCATATCAGAGTGTCTTTAAAGCCTGTCCCGCTTCGCATGATACGGTCTTCCGTCAACTCGTCGAGGTAGTCGTGAAAAATGTTGAACAGCGTGACGAAGTAGATAAACTCTGGCGTGTTCTCCCGGTAGATTGTCCGCATTTGTTTGAGAAGCTGAGATTTTACATCCTCAACGGCCGTAGCGTCATTCCAAAGTTCGTCAAACATTCTTAGGAAATGCAGGGTAAAGTCTTTGCCGTAAATACACATATTGCTGTCTATGCGGTTTGAGTGAGTAACGCCAAGCCCATCGGTAGTAAAGTCAAACGTTCCGTTAATAGACATACTATCCTTTGGATTCTCAATATACGCAAGGCGCGGTTGCGCGGGGTTAGGTCGCTTTAACGACTTAACCTCAACCTTTTCGGATAACCACTTGGCGCACTCTTTGGCAATCGCCGCTTGTCTCATTTCATTGCGGAGCTTGATTTCAAACTCATTGCCGGAGATGCGTTTTTCAGTTTTGTGGTCTATGTAAAATTCGCGTGTAAGCTCGTTATCCGTCTTTATGAAAGTAGGCTCAGTAAAAAGAAAACGAAGCCCCTCTATTCGGGAAAGCTCGCGTTTTAGCTCTGCGTATGCATAAATGGTAAAATATGCTGATATAATTGAAAGCCGTGACCCTCTTTTCAGATTGTTGCGCAACTCGTCTATGACTCTACCGTTTCGCTTGTTGTCAATCATTTTAGGTGGCCTTATTTCATGCGTAACCCGCTCCCAAAGGTTGATAATAGTCAGACCTTTTTTGTTAGCATAATCAACTGTGTACTCTGTTCCACCATAGCGGCCGTCATAATAGCATATTAAACGGGAGGAATTGTCAACCATGTATTCGTTACGAATGTAATACGCTCCGCGTGAGTATTTGCCGTTAAGCGTAACAGAATCGTCTGCTTGTTCTATTATAGAGTTAAATCTATCTGAGTGGTTTCGCCCGTCATCATAGGGATTAACCGCAATAAGGTAGATAGTCTTGCCCTCGCCGCGCAACGCTAAGACTTCTTCGGCAGCAATAATGTCAAAACCCTCCGCCATTCCAGTAAAGAAGGTATTGAATCCATGCTCAATAGCTTCTAAGACGGCAGACCTAATCTCACCCCTCAACGATTTAATACTGTTTTCGTTATCATCGCCGCCGTCTGGTAATTTCTCAGGACGATATCCGCTGAAACACACGCATTCGTTTTTATTAAGCAAACTGTCACCACCTTCAATGAACGACCCCTAAACACGATAAAATTGTACCATAAATTACTTAATTCAACAAGGGTGTGGTGATGAGCAAGGTTGCACCATATTGAAATTGCTGTGTCAATTTATGCGGGTGTTCAACTGCACCAACATATTCGGGCATAGCGGCAGAAAAAGCAAAAAACAAGCATTATGAAACTCCTACCTTACTTTAGGCAGAAATTTCATAATTGCTTTGAGAAAATCGCTTAAAAATCCCTACCGCTTGCAGCGCTTTGTTGTGAGCAACCTCTCACAGTGCTTTCGTATTAGCTGCATCCTCTTTTATATATTCTTTACATGACACTATAGGAATCCCCATGCCATTCACGGCATGGGGATTCCTTTATTGTGTTCAGCAAGCGATTCTGAACTACCACAAAGATCCAGCAACTATGTAGCATTACCTCCACCGGGGATCGCAGTCCGCCAAAGAAATCAGATCAGACTGGCACACGGTTGAGCGGGCATACCCTGCGGGGAGGAGAGGAGATGATATTGACCTATGCTTGATAACTACACATCAGAGAAACTATTACGGGAGCTTCCGCGCCCGCTGCTCAACTTTATTTGGTATCTATGGGATACTTACTCTGATCCGAGCGAATCAGAGTTCCGCGTTACACTCAAAAATAGCAGTGATACCAACGGTCAACAGTTCGTTATTCATACTGCCGGTATTGCCGTAACCCAAAACTTCGGCTGTTCCGTCAATGCTGAAATTGTGGTTCGCAAGGACGGGACAAGGTACTTTATGGAGTATTATTGAGGCTCCTGTCGTCATACTCCAGAATCCGCTTCACGACGGAATAAATCATTTCGATCTCATCGTTAGGCCGGTCTTGGAGCAGTAAGCTGAGTTTTTCCAAAGCGGAGCAATCCTTTACCGGTTTAATCTCCGTTTCGTAATCGAAAAATTCAAGAAACGAGATATTCAAGGCCCTTAGTAGTTTCTCCAAGGATTCTACTGTGGGCTTCTTGTTACCCCGTTCGATGTCCCCTAAAAAAGATACTGTCAGTCCGGCGTTCAGGGCAAGCTTCTCCTGCGACAGTCCCGAGCGTTGGCGATACTGGCGGATACGGTTTCCGACCTCACCATGGACAGATTTCATATGGCGGTCACCCCTCTACTATTGTATTTGAAATGCCCATGCTCTACAAACCACAATA
>Ga0153996_1001100_pt1 | contig 11235 bp, 8 predicted proteins | sample TSNC080MetaG_FD_104728 | JGI IMG/M metagenome (GOLD analysis project Ga0153996, IMG submission 104728) | Attine ant fungus gardens microbial communities from North Carolina, USA - TSNC080 MetaG | ecosystem: Host-associated > Fungi > Mycelium > Unclassified | place: USA: North Carolina, Lumber... | reverse complement strand
CCGGCGAATTTTGGGGCCGTTCCATCGGATGGGTTCCGGTCGCAGTATTAAATGAACTGGACTTTATTCCGGATACGCACCCAGACTATCAGAACATGTGTGAACTGGTCCGTAATTTGCTGGTGGCTCTGTGCCGTTACCAGACCGAGAGCGGTCTGTGGTATCAGGTGGTCAACAAACCGGATCAGCCGGGGAACTGGCCGGAGATTTCGTGCAGCAGCCTTTACACAGCGGCCCTTTATAAGGCCGTCAGGAAGGGCATTCTGGAGCCGGGCTATCTTGACTATGCCCGAAAAGGATTGGAAGCGGTGCTTAACAGTCTGACGGCTGACGGTGAGGATATTATCATTGGCGGGGTTTGCATTGGTACCGGGGTGGGCACATATCAACACTATTGTGAACGTCCGGTTGCGGAAAATGATTTGCATGGTGTCGGAGCTTTTTTAATTATGTGTACAGAGGCATATGCTTTTGGCGCAGCAGACAGACATGGAGGGCAGAATGGGTAAATTGTTAAAGATAAGAAAGTTGACATTAGGTGATGGGAATCCCAGAATTTGTGCAACGTTAACCGGTAAAACACCGGAAGATATATGGACTGCGGCCAAGGCTGCCAAGGCTGCCGGAGTCCACCTGGCAGAATGGCGTGCCGACGGGTATGAAGGCGTGGAAGATATTATGAAGACAAAAGCAGTGGCCGCTTTGCTGCGGGAAGTTTTAGGCGAGAAGCCAATTTTGTTTACTTATCGGACGGAGGATGGGATGCATGAAATCACCAAAGCTGATTATATCCGGCTTAATCGTAAGATAGCGGAGTCCAGGCTGGTTGATTTGATTGATGTGGAATATCTTATGGGGGATCAGGTATGTCGGGAACTGATTGCCTGCGCTCATGAATGTGGGGTGAAGGTAATTGTTTCTAATTATGATGTTACCGGAACACCAGACCGAGAGGCGTTGAAAGCGCTGCTTCAGCGGATGAGAGCGGTTGGTGCAGATATTCCCAAAGTGGCAGTTACGCCGCAGAACCCCCTGGATGTACTGGAGCTGCTGGGGGCTACGTATGAATTTTTGCAGGCGCAGGAAGATTGCCCGGTGATTACCATGTCCATGAAATGGCTGGGTTGTCTAAGCCGGATTAGCGGAATGTTCTTTGGATCAGCAGTAACCTTTGTGGACACAGGAAGAACCTTAGCGCCGGGGCAGCTTTCAGTTAAGGAGGTAAAACAGATGTTTAAGATACTGAAAAATCCAAATCAGCAGGACATAAGAAAGTTCAAAGGAGAGGCATAATGCAGCCGCGCAGGTAAACTGAGCCACCAACGGCTTTAGCCGTTGGTGGTTCAGTTATGCTTTTCAGAAAGCTATCGGATAACCAGGCGTGGTTCAAGTGTAATGGTGCGAGGCAATGGAGGAGTTTTCTGATTTTGACTTTTATCAATGATCTCAATAGCGGCAGCTGCAATTTCATATGTAGGCATTTCAACACTGCTCAATGGTGGTTCCAAGAACGGTGCCAACACATTGTCATACCCAATCAGTTCAACATCGTCAGGTACCTTCCGTCCGATTTTATTCAGATAATGCAGGGCTCCCGCAGCATAGACGTCATTCCATGCAACTATCCCGGTAATCTCGGGGTCTTTTTCGTAAGCGGCTTGCATGGCCGACATCGCGGCAGCGGGTGTAGAGTAGGTACATGGCAGGATCTGATAGTTTATGCTTCCTTTTGGGGTCTCCTCTACTGCCTTTACAAAGCCTTCGGTTCGCGAGCGCTCAACTAAGGTCTGTTTGTTCAAGGTAATATATAGTAAATGGCGATGCCCTTTGTCAATCAGATGACGGGTGGCAGAGTATGTTCCCAATTCGTTATCGATCAGTACACGGTTAAATCCGTAGCACCCAGAGCTTCTCTCCAGAAAAACTATGGGAATATCGCAATGGTTAAGTATAGTACGGGTAGCGTCATCCAGATACTCCTCATTAAAGCTGCAAATAATGATACCACAGACGCCAAGAGACGCAAGTCGCTGAGCATGCATGGCGAGCGTTTGGTTATCCAATATCAGGGAACTTACCTGAATACAATAATATCCGTGCTTATCAGCTTTTTCACGCAGGCTTTGCGTCATGCGTTCAAAATAGGGATTGAGCACGCTGGACATCGAAATAAGTCCAATAATCTTTTCGCGGCGGGAAGAAATTTTACGCGCCGGATGAACATACCCGGTTTCTTTGACGGCCTGTTCTACCCGTTTGCGCATGTCATCTGCTACATAACCACTGTGGTTTAATACTCTTGATACGGTGGTAATAGATACCCCCGCTTTTTTTGCGAGCTCCGAAAGACGTATTTGTCCCATTTGTCAATCCTCTCCAAAACGTTCATTAATTTTTTTCACACAAAAAGTATACATGATTTTCCCTTCATAAGCAATAACAATATAAAATCTCATAAAATATATGAAAATTTTCACGTTAAAACAGTGAAAATAATCAGTGATAATTTGGGTAAAACGTCTATTGTAAAGGCAATAAAATTAGAATATAATATAAATACTTACTAATAAGACGTTTTTAAATTTAAGTTATATCTAAAAAAGCAAAGTTTTCCTATGTGAAAAAAATATACATTTTCACACGGGAGATAGGAAAATAATTTTATGACCATCATATGAATGCATAAAAAGGAGATGATTTCACAATGGAAAAGGTCAAGGTTGGCGTTATCGGCTGCGGCATGATAAGCGAAATCTATATTAAAAACATAACAACAGTTTTTGATTCAATTCTTGAGGCATATGCCTGTGCGGATATTTCCCATGGGGCGGCGAAAAACCGCGCTGACCAGTTTGGACTTAGGTCAATGAATATTGACGAGTTGCTTGCTGCCCCCGAAATCGAAATGATCCTTAACCTGACGGTTCCCGCCGCGCATTACGAGATTTCCAAAAGGGCTTTGCTGGCGGGCAAGCATGTTTACAGCGAAAAGCCGCTGGCTATTGAGTTTGACAACGGCAGGGAGCTTGTAGCGTTGGCGAAGGAAAGGGGGCTGTTTGTTGGTGCCGCGCCCGATACCTTTTTGGGCGGCGGGCTTCAAACCTGTCTTCAGATCATTGAGGACGGCACGATAGGAAAACCAATTGGCGCGCAGGGCTTTATGCTGGCGCGCGGGCCGGAAAGCTTTCATCCGAATCCGGAGTTTTTCTATAAACAGGGTGCCGGACCACTGTTGGATATGGGGCCGTATTATTTCACAGCGCTTATGTCCCTTTTCGGGCCGGCAAAGCGGGTGACGGGACTTGCCTCCATTACATATCCACAACGCACGGTTCTCAACAAAAACAGCCCCGTCTATAACACACAGTTCTCCTGCGAGGTGGACACCTTTATCAACGGCGGGGTAGAGTTTGAGAACGGTGTAATTGCTAATATCGTCACCACATGGGATTTACCCTTCCCCTACTGGGAGTCGGGATTGCCGCTTCTTGAAGTCTTTGGCAGCGAAGGTACCCTGGTATTGCCTGATCCCAACACATTTGGCGGAATCGGCGGCTCGCCGATGGCCGCGCCGGGTAAATTTGTAAAGCTGCGCATAGGCGCGGGAGATTTTGAGGACATCCCCCTAAAATACGGCTATACCGAAAACAGCCGTGGATTGGGGCTGGCGGATATGGCGTGGTGTATACGTAATGGCGGAGCGCCCAGGGTTAGCGGGGAAGGTTCGCTGCACATTCTTGAGATGATGCTTGGCGTCCTTCAGTCGTCCGAACATGGACGGCACCATATCATGGAGACAACCTGCCATAGGCCGGAACCGCTTTATGGTGATGTGCCATTCAAAAAATGAGAGGAGGTATTGGGTTATGAAATTTAAAAGGGCTATGCTGGTGGAGCCGCGCCGATTCGAGCTTTTCGAGGTGGAAGAGGAGGCTGGACCAGGTCAGGTACTGATTAATGTTGCCGGATGCGGACTCTGCAACTGGGAATTAAATTTCTGGGACGGGAATCTTAATTTCCAGGGATATCCTCATAAACTTGGGCATGAGTTCGCAGGAACCGTCGCCGAAGTTGGAGAGGGATGTACAAGGCTTAAGATCGGCGATGCCGTAAGCGTGGTGGACAGAGGATTTGGCGGGTTCGCCGAATACCGTGTAGCCAATGAAAGCACCTGCGAGAAGCTGGCTCCTGGGATTAACCCCAAGTACGCAATGGGTGAGCCGCAGAAATGCGTTTTGACGGTTTTGCGGGCTGTCGCACCTGAGGCAGGCGACTTTGGTGTCGTTTTAGGCTGCGGACCTATGGGGATGTGGTGTGTTCAGGCACTGGCGGGAAACCTGCTTGGCGCTCTCATTGCAATTGATATCAATGATAAAAAGCTTGCGCTTGCGGAGGGCTTCGGCGCTACCCACATCATCAACAGCAAAAGCGAAGATGTTATCGCGCGCATCAAAGAAATTACAGGCGGCCGCATGGCGGATTTTGTCATTGAGGGCACAGGGATCCCTGCTCTGCTGAACACCGCACAGGATTATGTAAGAGTTGGGCGAGGCAGTCGTATCCTTCTGATGAGCAGCCATCACGATTCGTGCCACGATTTTGACTTCCGCAAGGCTACTGACCGTGGGTTGCAAATCATCGCCGCTCACCCGCCGTTTTCGGCAAATGAGCCTGACGACTTCCGCCGGGCTGTGGTTTATATAAATAATGGGGTTTTCAAAAATAAAGAGCTGGTTTCCCATGAATTTGCTCTTGAGGATATTCAAAAGGCGTTTGAAACGCTGGAACATAAGCCCGTCGATTTTATGAAGGGCATCATTGTACCGTGACAAAGGAGAGAAAGTTTGAAATCAGGAAGGGAGTTTAGAAATGAAAAAAATCTTATCAATTTTACTCACTCTTGCAATGGCTGTTTCACTGCTGGCAGGATGTGGCGGACAGACTTCAAATAATACCCCCACCACCTCGGCCGAAGAGACAGGCTCGCGCGAAACAATTAAAATCGGGGTCGGATTCCGTGCGGGGATTGATCTAGAGGCGGCAAAAGCCTTTTTCGATATGCTTGCAAAACAATATAATGTGGAATTTGTCTATTCCGAAGTGCTCAAAGACATTGAAGCAGAGCTTGCTTTTATAGACAATGCGGCAAGTATCGGTTGTAAAGCCATCATATCCTGGGCGATTAATAACGTTGAACAGGCGGCTTCAGCTAGCGCGAAACACGAGATGTATTATGTTTGCCATTCTCAGTGGAGAGACAATTGGGATGGCAGTAACCCATACTGGGTCGGCACATGTGGTTTTGCAAACCCACCCAAAGGCGTGATGTACAAAGAGATGCTCGATGAATTTCTGAAGGAAAACGAAGCGAAAGGTATCGTGGTGACTTCCGGCCTTGCCTCGAGCGCCAATATTCAGCATATTGAGACAACGACTGCCACTCTGCAAGCGATCATGGACTATTATGGTCTGACTTTCACGGGCGGCTCTGTGAGTGATCTGGCGGTATTGTCATCCGGGACAAAGCTTGATAACGACAAGGGACTCAATGTTTATCTTCTGCCCGGAACGCCAACAAACAGCGAAGGGTATACCACGCAGCTATCTACGTTAATGTGCTCGGGAGCATATAATATCGTCGCAAGCTACGATGTCAACACATCCCTTATAAACGTGGTCAACGAAGCGGAAGAAGTAACAGGTTTCAACATCATTGTTGGCGGCATTGCCATAATCAACGACGCGATGACGGAGATCTTTAACTCCAAGGATCGTTTTGGGACATGTCCGGTAGATCGTTGTGCTATTCAATATAGTTCTATTACGCAAGGGGCAATGTTTGCAATGGTTTACAATGCTGTTACCGGATATGATGACATTCTCCGCAATGACGATGGTACTTGCACAGGTTATGGCTGCGGTCAGGTTACTGTTTACGATCCCGGCAACGGAGCGATTTATGGCTCTTTGGATAATGCATCCAATCCTGATAGCATTGTAGCAACTGTTGAATGGGTCGATACTCTGATTGTGGAAAGAACCCCCAATTTTACTAAAGATGCATGGATTAAAAACTTTGTTAATGTGGATTGCAACACCTTAGCGGAAGCCGCTATAGAAAGAATCAGATGATGTTAGCAGGCTCTACATAAATAGCCTAAGGAGTATACCAAAATGGAACAAAAAGAGGTGCTGATTGAGGTAAAAGATTTGTGCAAAAACTTTGGCGAGACAAAAGCTTTAAGAAATGTCTCGTTTTCCGTACACAAGGGAGAAATCCGGGGTCTTATCGGCGAGAATGGGAGTGGAAAATCCACAGTTGCTTCCATCATTTGCGGAATTCAGCCTGCAACAAGCGGAACCATGTATTACAAGGGCAAAGAGTGGACTCCTAAAAATGCTATCGAAGCTCAGCAATCAGGTATTGGTATGGTGGTACAGGAAACGGGAACAATTGCTAATATTTCCATAGCGGAAAATATTTTTATTGGTGACTACAGCCGTTTTAAAAAGCGTGGTTTTATAAGTAAAAAGGAAATGCTTTTACAAGCACGTAAAGCGCTGGAAGATGTGGGTATTACCGAGGTATTGCCCGAGATGCCAACCCGCCTCCTGGATTTTCAAAACCGTAAAATGGTTGAAATCGCCAGGATAATGAAAATTAATCCAGAACTTCTGATTGTGGACGAGACAACAACTGCCCTGTCGCAGCATGGACGCGAAATCTTATATAAAATCATGCGTGCGGTTGCGGACAACGGCGGTTCGGTTATTTTGGTTTCACATGATTTGAGCGAAATGATGGAGCATTGCAGTGTGCTTACCGTGTTGAGGGATGGTATTATGGTAGGCGAATTGGAAAAAGAAGATTTTGAAGAGCAAACTATCAAAAGAATGCTGGTGGGCCGCGAACTGGAAGGCAATTATTATCGCAACGACATGGAGCCTTATTCAGATGAGGTTGTTTTGCGGGCGGACTGTATTACCACGATGGAACAACTAATGAATGTAAGCCTTGAACTGCATAAGGGTGAGATTTTGGGCATTGGAGGTTTGTCCGAATGCGGTATGCACAGGCTTGGTCATGCGCTCTTTGGTTTGGAAGAAATTATAGACGGAGCCGTAACCCTCGTTCCCAAAGGGATAAAGGTCACAGATTCCGAGGTGGCTTTTGACAATAAGATGGGCTATGTTTCCAAAGATCGCGAAGGTGAATCTCTGGAGCGCAATGCGTCTATCCTAAGTAATATTATTAGTGCGGGCTATGATCTCTGCCGCGTGGGTCCGTTTTCTTCCGCAAGGAAAGAGAGAGAATACGTTCGCAAACAAATTAACCAGCTATCCATTAAGTGCGTTGATGAACATCAAATTGTAAGATATCTTTCTGGTGGAAACAAGCAGAAAGTCGTATTTGCTAAGTGGATTGCCTGTGATGTAGAGGTGGTTATTCTGGATTGCCCTACCCGTGGTGTGGACGTTGGAGTTAAGGCGCAGATGTATCATCTGATAAACGAAATGAAAAAGAAAGGAAAGAGCATTATTATCATAAGTGAAGAGATGTCTGAGCTGCGTGGCATGTGTGATCGAATCCTAATTATGCGTGATGGGAAAATCGAACGGGAATTTATGCGCGCGGATGGCTTCGATGAACACGAAATCATTGAATGTATGATTTGATGGGAGGGTAAAATAATGCAAAGAATTATTGATATAGGACGAAAAAGATGGTTTGTGGAAATCCTTCCAGTGTTTATCCTCCTGTCGCTATTTTTAATTTTTGGTATTCAGACAAAGGGAGTTATTTTCAACCGGGGAAATCTCAATAATATTCTGGAACAGGCGCTGATTACGGCAATCGCGACTATAGCGGTTTCATTTATTTATACAACAGGTAATATTGATATTTCGATAGGCTCCATTATCTGCGTTTCGTGCGTGGTTGGCGGTCGTATTTTTGAAAGCACAAATTCAGTGCCTTTGATGTTGTTAGTAACAACAATTTCCGGATTTTTACTGCTAAATATTAATGGTCTGCTGAGTACCTTTTTAAAAATCAAACCAATGGTTGTAGCCATAGTGATGATGACCGTATATCAAGCGATTGCTACACAGGTAATGGGCGCTGTAATTATGAACATACCATTTAATGTAGTCAACACGTTACAGGAAAGCCCCATACGCATGGTACTGTTTTTTGCTTATTTGGTAGTATCGGTCATTGTATTTCACTTTACAAAAGTTGGGCGCCAGCTTCGGTTGCTTGGTGGTAACGAGCGTTGCGCAAAAACAGTTGGAATCAATCGCGGAAGACTTCTCCTCATCAGCTACATCATGGCCGGCATTGGCATTGGACTTTCGGCGGCATGTACACTAATACGTACCGGAACCGTCAGTTCAGTATCGCCGACTACCGGTACAGATGTGATGCTTGCCACAGTTTTGGGTGGTATGTCGATTTTTGGCGGGCACCGGTCAAAGTGTTATGCGGGTGTCATTGGCGCTTTATCAATAGTGGTGCTCAACAAAGGGCTTTTAATGATAGGTGTCAGCAATGAAATTGTGCAGGGAATTCGCGGCCTGATATTTATCCTGATCGTGTATTTGACTTCAGAGAAGCAAAAAACAATCCCCAGCCGCCTGGATTATTAGCGGAACATGAAAAGTAAAGGAGACATCCTGGGTTCATTCCCTTTTGCTCCTTTGCGGAAAGGTATGGTCAAATGGATAAAATTACGTTTAATATAAAACGGGTGCTTTTTACTCTGTCATTCCCCTTTTTTGCCTGGAGCGCATGTGAAATCATTTGCCGTATAGTCGTTGGCGCCAGCGTAATCAACAATGCTGTAGACTTTAGGAACCTGCTGCGTACCTTCGTTGTTTCGTTTGCGTTAACCTTAGCTATGGCATGTAATCTGCCATCAGGACGTTTTGATATGTCATTGGGCTCGCAGCAGTATGTGATAGTAATAGTGTCTACGAGCATTGCTTTCAAATTGGGACTCGGCCCAATCGGCCTGATTATCTGGAATATTCTTTTCGGCCTGGCATTAGGGCTCCTTATTGGAGGGATATTCTCGCGCCTGCGAATTCTCCCCATGGTTTATGGTCTTGGTATGGCGTTGATATTAGAGTGCGTTGCGTTTGCTGCAAACGCTAACGGCATTTCATTTTTCGGAAAACCTGGCGTCTCGGCGATCAATTCCCTGCCATTTATACTCGGCGCAACAATTATTATGCTATTGGTTATAACTTATCTATTTAATTTCACAAAATTCGGCTATTCAAAGCGCGCCATTGAAGGGAATCAGGTAATAGCAAGGGATGCCGGCATCAATATACTGACAAATTGCATTATATGCTATTCATTAGCTGGGGGTTTAGTGGCTATCGCGGGAACTTTTGAGACGGCTTACAAAGGGTCCCTTATCCCCGTATTGAATAACGGAACTGTTTCTGTTATCACTTCAGGGCTTCTAACGTTTATGCTGGGTATGTTTATTTCGCGATGGTCGAATTCAGTTGTGGGTATCGCGATTTCCACATTAACAATGAAGATTCTCATTATGGGCCTATCCAAGCTTATGTTAAGCATTAGCATTCAAAACCTGATACTATATATAATTTTTGTTATCTACCTTATAATCAGCACTAATTCTTATTGGTTTGAGTATAGCAAAAATAAAAAACTACGCATACAACAAGCGCATGAAATGAGGCATTAATTGGATCAACTGACGATCGCTTGATTGTGAATTTCAAAAATCCTTGAAAGGAAATAAATACTATGGATTGCAACAAACCGAATGTGATCTTGATTAATTGCGATGACTTGGGATATGGAGATTTGGGATGTTATGGATCACAGCTTAACAAAACACCCATATTGGATAAAATGTGTGCAAATGGTTTAAAACTGACCGATTTTTACATGCCGGCGCCAGTATGCACACCTTCGCGTGGTGGGATGCTGACCGGATGTTACCCTCCGCGCATCGGTTTTTCGCTTTTTGGTGAAAGGGGTCATGTGCTGGCTCCCGGTTCACAATATGGGTTGTCGACAGACGAGGAAACAATGGGAATGGTATTCAAAAAGGCCAATTACGCAACCGGTCTGGTAGGGAAATGGCATGTGGGTGATCAGCCGGAGTTTTTGCCTTGCCGTCATGGATTTGATTTCTGGTATGGGTTGCCGGTTGTACATGATCAGGGCAGGCAAAAACGTATATTGCGAAGGCCGGACAGTGATCCGATTGAACTGCCATATCATCCGCCCCTGCCGCTGATGCTGAATGATGAAATCGTTGAGCAGCAGCCGGATTTGCGGGCACTGACCGAACGCTTTACATCAAGAGCGGTAGAGTTTATCGCAGAAAAGAGGAACGAGCCTTTCTTTCTGTATTTCGCTCATATTTATACGCATCGCCCACTCTATGTGCAGGATGAGTTCCGAAAAGACTCCCAAAACGGACGTTATGGTGCAGCTGTGAAATGCTTGGATTGGTCGACGGGGGTGTTGCTTGAAACCCTAAAACGGTTTGGACTGGATAAAAACACATTAATTATCTTTACATCTGACAATGGCTCACGCGCGGGATATCCGGATGTTGGCGAAGGCGAGGGTATAGGAAGCAACGGAATATTACGCGGCGTTAAATTCAACACTTATGAAGGCGGTATCCGTCTGCCCTTTATCGCATACTGGCCTGGAACAATCGAGCCGCGCGAAAGTAGTGAGTTGCTTACAGCTATGGATTTACTGCCTACGTTTGCGCGCTTGATCGGCGTAGAATTGCAAAAAGAAAGAAAAATTGACGGGATTGATGCCTCCGATTTTCTATTGGGTAAGACGGGGAGTTCTCCTCGGAATGAGTTTGCCTACTATAATGTGGATACTCTGTTCGCAGTGCGCAAAGGAAAATATAAACTACATGTCGCTTGCCCGTCTTTGGGAGGACGTTTTGGGCCCCCTGATTTTGGTGCAGCGGATACCTGCGAACTATATGACCTTGTGTTCGATCCTGGAGAAACCCGCAATATCGCGGATCAAAATCCTGAAATTGTACGGCGGCTTTTCGATTTGGCTGATGAATACAGGAAAGATCTGGGAGACAGGTTCAAAAATATACCGGGACCCGGAAAAAGGCCGTGCGGTTTTGTTGAGAACGCCAGGCCTCTTACAGAATATGACCCGACGTACCCTTATTTTGCCGCAGAGTATGACACAGATGAATGGGG
>Ga0153996_1001099_pt1 | contig 11236 bp, 18 predicted proteins | sample TSNC080MetaG_FD_104728 | JGI IMG/M metagenome (GOLD analysis project Ga0153996, IMG submission 104728) | Attine ant fungus gardens microbial communities from North Carolina, USA - TSNC080 MetaG | ecosystem: Host-associated > Fungi > Mycelium > Unclassified | place: USA: North Carolina, Lumber... | reverse complement strand
TCTTCGGCAAGCCCCTTGTTGATAATCCCAAGTACGCGTCCGTCCCAATGTCAACCGCAAACCACGATGGAGAACTCTATGTTTAGGATTTTGTTCCTGGCGTCGTTGCCAAGCGGTGTGCCTGCTCTTTGTCCTCTTCTTGCCAGAGTCCTTGATCCATCCACTCAATTAGTGGGCTGTATTTCAAAGGGAATGGTATGCTTCAAATTCCCATTACTTGACCTGCTACCCCACTCACGAAGCATGAGATTTCCAAGGGTGGATCAGCTGTTGATAATGATTGGTCTGCTATGGGTTATATCAAAATGATATAGTTGCATTAAAATAAGCATAGTTGAATGGGTTTTTTTTATCTTCAACGGAAGGCTTTTCTTGTAATTATTGGTGGTGGTGTAACTTGATATTGAAAGAGATGAAACATTTGATTTGATATGAATTTGTGATGGTAATCTAGCTATTTTTATATATAGTGATGTCTTAAGTCGTTTTTAGGATGTCTCAGTCTCAGATAGAAACAAAGGAATGTCTCGTGTTACTAAACAAAAAGGCGGTTGAGTGCGACAAGCGAGACAAGACAAGGCTTTTGATTGTCTCTGTGATGTGATGTGATTAATGCTGACGTTCGCTACTCCTTTTTCGGGAAGAATTGTCTTGGCTGGTGATTCAGTTCGTGCGATCTTACTATTTCATGATATTTATTGGATCAGATGACAAGGGTTTGAGGATAGGTACACATGGATGTGAGTCAATGCTGAATGTTCGTTCTTCAGTGCTATGACAACCACATCCAGTTGTGCTCGAGGTCAAATACTCGATTCATGTACGATGGTTTGGGCAAGCCTAGTCAGAGTCCTTAACAAGTAAGCTTGACAATGTTTGGGAGCATCATGAGAAGTCGATGATGCGTTGAAATGTCAAGTCTATTAAGCCATTTAATGTACGTTGATGGAACAAGACAACATAAGGTCATCCATAGGGATGGGAAAACATTTGAAGCATAGATAATATGGAAAATTTGAGTTGAAGTCGGTCATGACAATCAACCGCCTTCTCCGTTCAGGATTCAACAGTCTGAGACAATCATCACGAGGAGAGATAAGATATGAAGATGCCCATTTAGTAGCTTTCCCTTTTTTTACTGCGAGTGGAAAGTATATTACTCAGCTCAGAGGTTTTGGTGGTCTTTTAAAAGGCATGTAGTGGCAGTTATAAAGTCTTCCCGGGTCTCAAGGCTGTTCTATGACACAGCCAGACAGGAGCAGCACCTGAACGTGAACACGGTGAATCTGGTGCTGTGGAAGAGCAAGCGAGAAACTGTGCCTTTCTGAGCTCTTTTTTTATCCTTGTCTCCTTGGCGTTCAGTCTCTAGACCTATGTTGTAAGGTTGGACAGTCGAGATAATGAATTCTTGTCACGAGTCTGCCTTTGTAGTTATTGGCAGAGCGAGAGCTGTCGTTATTATTGATGGAGATAACCTGCGACATGTACTTACTCCGCAAATTCAATCTTTGTTCTTAGGGTACAACAAATGCTGCAAGTATTGTCGAGATAGCAAGAGCTGGAGATCAATTTTAGAAATAAGACGCCGTGGTCGGACAACAACATGATCAAGATATGGGTGATGGGACGTGTGCTGTGATAGATATATAACTGCTGAACGTTTAGCGTCATCTACACTATTTCGACGTGACAAGGACTGAGCAACTCTGACTAATCACAGATCTGGTCTCAATATCAAGTTCCCACTGATTAGGTTGTGTCGTTTACTCTTCTTCTTCTTTACCCACGACCATGATGCCGTCCTCTGCAGCTTCCCATATGGCCAACGCGAAGACATGCACCTTGAACAAGATACAGCCCCAACATTATTTTTCAAGTCAAGAGCTATCTCACTGCTCCCTTCTCATGGGCACAAATGATGAGAGGGACGATGCTGGGCAGTGATCACCTGCCACCCCATCAGAGCTCCGAGAGACAGAGCATGCACAAGTCCCATACCAGGCAGACCAGTCCCCGTCATCAGCTTCCACACTCCGGCCTTTTGTGTCTACCAGGGCTTACCCAACCACATCTACCAGGGCTCACCCATCCATGTCCACCAGTGCCCAACTTTTCATGTCTACCTATTAGCCTTTTGCATTCACCCATACTCAACCTTCCTGCACCCAGCCTTCCACACTTACTCACACCCAGCCTTTTGCACTTATCTGTGCCCAGCCTTCCATGTCTACCAGTGCTCAGCTGTCTGCACCTACCAATGTCTACAAGAGGGGCAGTCTTGGGAAGCACAAGCAAACAACTGCAGTCTCAACAGAGATCAAAGAACAAGAAAAAGGAGAAGGAGAAGGAGAAGGAGAAGGAGAAGGAGAGATACAGTATTTGAGGAAAAAGTCTCCTGAATTCAAACAATGCAAGTATAAACTGGGATCAAATGCCCTTAGGTCCATTTATGGAGTTATTGGAAAGCTCCCATGTTCTGTTCCTTGGCCTGGCCCTGAGTCCCTTGTTGTCAAATACAGAAAGGATGGAGGACAAAGGAAAGGAGTTATAAATAGAATTACACTCCAGAACAGATGTATTGTACTACTTTGGAGAATAGATAGTACTTAGCAATGATAGAGAACCCAAAAAGCAGGCTCTGGCAGACAGGAAAGACGTTGGAGTGGAGTATGACTTGATGAATGACCTTGGCTTCAACTTATGTGTTACACCCCAGTCTCCAGTTGTGAGGTTGGTCATGTATTTTGGAGTGGAAGGAAGTCATCAGAACAGAGGTCCTAAGGAAGTAGAATAGGAACTGGAGTGGACAGGGATAGGATTAGGACCAGATGACATTAATTTACAAACTAAGGAAATACACTTTAACTACTCAGTACTTATAGGAAGTCTGGAATAGGAGGAGAGTAGTCTACTACACTATCCTACTATTTATAATTTCAGGAGAATTATTAGGGGAAATAAAATTACATAATTGTCAGATTTCTGGAATATGACACTTGTCATTCACAAGCCCATTAACAGTTCTGTCAGTTTATGTTGTTGTAGAAAATATTTGCAGACTGGTTTGTCTTGGAATGTAGGAGTGTTTGCAATTTATTCCTTTGCAAACCAGTGGATGCATACAATAAGCTACTGAGTCTATATACTAAAAAGGTGGAACGTTCTAGAACCTTCAACAAGATTATGATGTCGACTCGATATTCCAACATATGTCCTGTGCTACCTCCTGTAGGCATTGTTCGAACTTTTGTATGTGTTTTTTATCGTGTTTTCCTAACGTCCATTGACTCTGGCTTAGGAACGCGGTGAAACCGTTTCTGAGAGTCGGTCTTTGTCCGGTACTTCTGAAAATACAGGTTTGTCTATTAAATCAGTCCAGTCTATTGAATCTTCTATAACCACAGCAATGTCAGTCACATTGGTCACACCAGCAACATTGATAAGACCCTCTCCATTTGCAGAACCCGAGTTATATTTGAAGTGCATGGCTCCTCCAAAAAATCCGGACTGGATCGATATGATATCTATGGAATTTTTGCAAAATCATCCCGCTTTTGTTAAACCTCCTCCTGACAGACATGGGGTTCCTGTGTGGGAGACAATTGGAGAAAATCCATCTATTGATGAGCTCTTGGCATCAAAGCAAGGGGTTCGTTATTCTGCTCTAATCTTTGGTCCTTTTTTCTAATACATTTCCTTAGAAAGAGTGGCGTGAATATATTGAAGGCCCAAGCTAAGGCTGATCACGACAAGTTGGCGGCTGAACACAACAAGTTGGAGGCTTTCGAGCAAGAATATTTGGAAAAATTACTCGGTAAACCCATATTCTTTTGGCCAAAACCAAACCTTCCTTCGCCCAACCTTCCTGATTCGCCCGACCTTCCCCCAAACTTCCTGTCCTCACAAGACGGCTCTTCCCTAATCCAAGATGATCTCCTAGATTGGAACGGTGGTGGAAAGAGACTACAACCAATGCTCAAAATGCGTGTCTTCTCGAAGGGGTATCATGCAGAATTCAAGAGATTAAATGAAGAGCAAAGAGGAGAGCACAAAGGGTAAACAGGATTAGCGCTTCAAATTCAGTGCCAACAGACGTGACGGTAGAGGTAACACTTCAACTTCAATGACCGATGTAGAAGCAGCAAGGGTTCGGCCTTCGGCACCAGTACTTCAAAGTGTGGCTGTACAAACAATGGAGGCTTGGCCTCTGACTTCAGTGACTGATGAGGTTGAGGTAGAAGCGGCGAGGGTTCAGCCTTCAACTTCAGTGCCTAATGACCCGATTTCAGAAGTAGCAAATACTCAGATTCCAATGTCAGTGTCCAACAACGCGATCGTGGAAGCAACGAATGCTCAACCTTCGCTTCCATCACCCAAGGATGTATCTGTGGAATCTGGTCGACATTATTCCCCGATGTCTGTGGATGTATCTCTGGAATCAGCGGAAAACGTTCTACTTTCACCTTCAATATCCTCAACGTCCGGTGCATCTTCCTTACGTGTTGGTCATGTGAAGTCGTCGCGAAACCGTATTCCTCAACCTTATACGATTCGCTCTAGAGCTAGGTCTCCAGCAGAAGGTGATGGCTTCATTCCTGACTGAGATAAGGAAATGGCGATGCTTGAGGAGGCCGCCAAGAATGTACCTGACTTCAACCTTCCAGCAAATTTCAGCTTTACCGAAAATGTGGGTCATTCTTCAACCAGTAATTTTTTTTAGCTGACATCTGTTCCCAGACGCAACCTACCCGGGGGAGCACTACTTTTTTGTCAAATCTTGCGCCTTTACACGCTGCTTCATCAATATCCTCTCCTGGTGCCAATGTCAACCCTTTCGTTCCTAGTCTTCCTATCGAAGATCCTGCAAATCCATTATGGGACGGTGAGAAGAAGACTGAGAATGCTCAAAGAGACCAAGATTTGTCGCTCGGTCAACAAGCTTATGCTCCAGCCGGTTCTATGTCTTATGGTGGTAAGTCACCTGTGTCTGATTTCTCAGTATTGTACTTACCGCCTGACAGTGAACGACCCCTCATCGTCCCATGCTGGAGCCTCTGAACCTACCCTACCCAATGATAGCGATCAGGATTGCCAGATGGATGTGAGCCCTCCGAATAATAGATCTACTTCCAGCAGCATCGGATTTGGCCAGTCATCTGGTCAAACGTCTCAGGGAGCAGGAAGCTTTCACCCATCCACGCCGGGTCCTTTCGGACAGCATTCTGGTGGGCCTGCATCTAGCAACTCGTTCACAGCACCAGGTTTCTTTGCCTCAGGTTCAGGTTCGAACCACCCTACTCTTGTTCCCTTTTCCGGTCCCAACTCGTTTCCGTCGGGGGTACCGTTCGAGGCAAATGCTAATCAGTTCAATCCCGATCCTAATCAATTTAACCAGTTCAATACCAATCAGTCTATTCCCATCGAATCTAATCCCAACCAATTCAATCAGTCTAATCCCAATTCGTTCAATCAGTTCACTACTTCGTTCAATCAGTTCAATGCTATTTCGTTCAATCAGCCCAATCCCAATCAGTTCAATCAGTCGACGCCCAGTCAGTTCAACCAGTCGATGCCCAGTCAGTTCAACCAGTCGACGCCCAATCAGTTCAATTCATCGGCACTCAGTTCACCTTCTGTGTCTCTTGCATCTACCCCAGTGGTTTTCACTATTGGAGCTCCACCTCCGGTGAAGCTGGATAGACACGGTCGTCCAGTGAAGAATAGAAGCGGTCGTCCAACGAAGAAACTTCCGCAACGAAACCGTATGAAGCAGTGATCGTCTCATAATCAAACAAGATCCATGGATTCACAACGTCGTCTCTGGTGTCCTTCGATGGCCTATTTCTTGTCATCGCCCTCCCCTGGATCGCATCATAACTCACCTGCATACCAGAGCTTTTGTAGGCTCTGTTGCATTCATTCATCCTTGCCCGAGATCTGATTGGCGCGAAATATGATTGGCATGAAATATGATTGGCACAAAATATTGGCACTGATGTTCATAGTTTCGCTTTATTATCTTTCGCCTTATGATCTTTCAGTGGCTCAAGGCAGTGTTTTTCCTTCGGTATAGGGTCATTCTCTTTTACAGAAGGCACTTCGTTGTTTCTCAACCTGTTTCCATTCTTCTTCGACCTGTTTTCATACCTTTGACGAACGGACAGACGACTCCACGCCATCAAGCCCGACATGCTCTCTTGGAGCGTACTTGAACCCTGACCGTACCTTGCTCTCCTTCGGGATTTTGAGCAGCGGGCTCTTGGTTGTATTGTTCTTTGAGAGTGTGGGGTTGCGTTGGTTAGTGTTGAGATGTTCTTGTTCTTGTTTGTTGGGTGTGGAGGCACTTTAATTTATTTTTCATCTATTTGGACATTCTAGGGTAAATTGTAGGGTGCCATTCTGTTTACTGATTATCTTTTCATTTTCCTCGATCCTATCCGATGCGATGCACTGCCTGGCAATTTTTTTTTCATTCTCCTCAATTCGATGCTCTGCCTAATCATTTCCTTTCGATCTCCTCAATTCTGCCTAGTCTTTTTTTTTTTAAATCCTCCTCAGCTTGATACTTTCCTAGTCATTTTCTATCTCCTCAGCTCGATACTCTGCTTGGTCACTTCTTTTCAATCTCCTCCATTCGATACACTGTCTAGTCCTTTTTTTTTTCATCCTCCTCAATTTGCCTAGTCATTTTCCATCTCCTTAATTCGATACACTACCTAGTCATTTCTTTTCATTCTCCTCAACTTGATGTATTTGTAGTCTTCTTATTTTCTCCTCATCCTGATGTATTGTGTAGTCTTCTCAGTACATAATCAAAGAAATTCGATCTTCATAAATCATTTATCGATTAGTAAAGGGTTTACGAATTAATTTAATTAGTGATTAATAAGTGATTCGAACCCTCTCAAAAGTACAGACAACAAAGTACTGAGTACGGTGACTGGAGTTCTCAGTTCGATGCTCCTAGACAGCGTAACATGTCCTCTGCTTATCAGGTCCATCTCCCTTATGCAGGTGATTTGGAAAGCCCAGAGCTCTTCGATGTCTCTAAAGTCGGCTGCAAGAAGAGTTTGGTTTACTCGGGCCACAGAATTGACCCTGGCCATCGTCAATGGTCCTTATCGCAGCCGTGTCGCTCAACTTGAACAGGAGGGGAATGATGCCGTCAAGTGCGTCTGCGGAAATCTGAGCACAGAGACACTACCCTTCCCCTGCACATCTTTCAGCTGGCAAGCAACACCCATTACCTCATGCGCAGGACCACCCGGGACCAGAGCATGCTTTTCATGTGCGTGCTTTTTGTCGGCCATGTTTTTGGTTCCGTCTGACCATCAACACGAATTTTTCTTCTTGATCACAGGGGCGATTCGGGCAGCGGTAAATCCGAGAACTTACAACTCACCATTGAGACGTCCCACAGCAGGGCACCCTCTGATGGGGACAGTCACTCCTTGGCCATGAGGAGGATGTTCATGAATAAAGCCTCGCACTCTTCAAACCTGGGAGCTTGAGACGGAAGAAGTTGGAAGGGCCCTGGCCCCAGTAGTCCGCGGATGATCGATCTACTGCCATATCATTATGATCTGGGTTCCGACTTTTCTCATGCATCAATGTGGTGGGTTATGATGCCGCTGTTATCTGTCATTCCATCTTGACGACCCGTTCGCTTCAGGTCTCTGTAGTTCAAAGCAGCAACGTGCATAGCGAGAGAATATGGGCCTTCTCAGTCTTATCCTCACCCCAATGGCAGGCGCCGGATTCTTGACTTTTGCCTTCACTGAGGCCATGCGTGAGACACCCGCAACAAGGTCCCCGACTTGTGGGATAGTGTTTCGAGTATGTCCGTTGTTATCTGCGGCTATAGTTATGACTTCACTAACTTTTAGCCTGCCGCAGCGGGATTCGACGGCATTAACGATCCCATTACGACGATTAGAATTTCGCCGGAAATAGTGCCTGATTTACCTTCCAAAAGGTCAACCAGCATTGCCTTGGTGTTTTCACCAGAGCCTCTGGTTCAACTATCACTGGTGCAAGCAATTTCGATTGGTATATTCCATGCAACATCCATAGCCGTATAGGAGGGACTGGCGCTTGCTTGACTGTTCATGAGTCCAGGGCCAATTGGCACATCTCGGCAAAGGCTCATTCACTATTTGGCGACAGCCAGGTTTGCTATACCTGTCAAAGTTACTAATTAAAACAGTCGTATGTATTCATGCTTGGTTTTATATCAACCTTTTACCATGAATAAGCCCTGTTGAGGTCAACTATTCAAGTAAATGGCTCATGCAAATGGGATCTACAATACCAAGGACCTGACGATGTCATTCATGTGCATGGGTGAACGTAATGTTGGTCATTGCTTGCAGGATCTTGTCAACATCGGTCCTATCGATATGAACACGATTGGCTGCGTTGCTTGCGAAGCTGTTCTCTATCTCTCTCCCGTCTTCATTAATTTTCCGAGAGAGCTACAAACAGCGCATGCAACGATCTGCCGAAATTGAAAACTGGTCTAGCAATATCTACCGCCTCGCCCTGAGCAATATTGTCTCACCAGAGGATGACGACTTTCGAGTACGAATTTTTCAACTCGATGTGGAGGGCAACTGGTGCTGCAAGAGAAGTTTTGAAAATGAGCTGCGCAAGTGTGATTATAGCATGGTACTTTGCTAAGTGAGCCCATCAGCCGATATTCCCTGTAGTTGTAGCTGATTATTTACAGTCAGGATGTCATACTTCCGTCCACAATATCAACACACATCATACACACTGCTGTAGACAGATACAGAAGACCTCGATACATTCAAACTCAGTTGAGGCGTCTGAGCAGGTAGCAACACTGTCGCTACAACTCGAACTACAGTTTAGGTCGAGACAGGCCTATTTCTATCATGATTCCGTCAACTGCACCTACTCTAACTGATACTCTTCCAACTTATTTCCACCTGTCTCGATGCGACTGCCACAATGATTCTCTACGCTGATAATCCTCTAAGACACTTACCAGGCCACCTCTTTTATCTATCAGAATACTTTTCTCATCGCTACTCGTCCTTGGGGATGCCTGTTAGAGGATGGGATCGATCGTGCTCAAGTCCGCTGATGTCGTTTATACCCTCGCTTTCCGCACTGGGAAAGGTCTTCACAACGGCAACATCAATGTTTTTGTACTCTATCTCAAGAGCACCATGATGACAATAGGCCTCATCAACACCCTCCTACATCATCTCAAGACCACAGCGGTGGCTATAGTCACCAGTCTTATACTTCGCCTCGGGAACGCAATATCGACACTCTTGCATTTTTTTCCTTGTAAACGTGATGATGACCATTGTCAACATTTACACCTTTCCCTGCGAGTGCAATGACGATCATTCTTGTATTCTGCTCCACAGGTACAATGATGACTATCATCGATAATTTCACATTCTTCCTTGGTTCGGTTAGGCTCCCCTATGCAAACCATGTATGGAAAGCACCCGCACCGCTGTCTTACAAGAGATTGGAAACGAGATAAAGAATGCCAATGGTCTCAATCTGATTTGGAGAAGGGGATCTCCTGGTGTTGGAAAATCGGCCTTGGCAGCTAGCACGGCCATTTGACCAGAGGATCAGAAGCGACGTGTGATATCATTCAGGTTTGAGGTGCAAGGACGTTCAACAAACAGGGACTCAGGACAAAGAAGACAAATAGAAGACAGATTACATCAGATGTCCAGCATAATAGAGGGCGTTTGTGGTGATGGTAACATTACTACGAATGCCCTCTGGCGCGCTATGGCCTGTGATCTTGCCCGCCTGTACTCCTATCTTTGGCCACACTTAGCTCAAGGCTATCAATTGGGAGACTTAAGTTGAGTACAAGTGTGTATGACTCTTTTGAGAGACTGAAATTTCTTGCAGATAGATCACCCTCAATCTTTAATTTCAAATCATCTCGTTCTCAATGCCTCTCTTCTACCGACAAATTCTTAGGACAATTCAAGGCCTAGATGTGATGAACAACCGAATTCTTGATATAAGGGTCGATGACAACCCAGACGACCTGTCAAAAGTACAGCAGATCGCCCAATAGGATGCTATGCTATCATCCCATCTATCTTTCTGCAGCGCTCCTTGTCATTGGATCGATCTTGACGAACGGTAACAAGCGAGTCCTTCAACTAAGGCAACAAGATCAGGAGTTCCTCAATCGGCTGCCGTTCCTTGACTTGGAATGAGCTGAAGCCCCTCCTCTCTTTCTGTGCACAACTTGATCTGATAGTGTGCGTAGGAATGAGCGGTCTCAGTATCTTCTCAGCCTCTACCTTGTCTCATCGTCAACCACTCCAGAGCCCTTCCCGTCGTTGCCTCCCTCTCCCTGCTACTCAAAAACGCTGCCCTAGCCCTCGCAGATTGCAGCACAGCCGCATGAGTCCTTGACATCACAAAGCCTCCAACGCGCAGCTCGACTCAGGCCTGTCCCGTCTCTCTCCATGGCCTCACCAATATAAAAGCTCTCCATTCCCCCCTCTCTCCAACTCTTTACCCTCTCTCTGAGTCCAATATCTCCCCACGAACAAAGTTCCGAATAGGGAAACAACTGCACTGTTCAAACAGGCCTAGACTTCTCAGCAGACTTGTTCGTGATGCCTTGCAACCAGCTAGGAAAGAAGGTTACATCAAGATAGTGACCATGCTTGGAGACATGGCCGATGCTCGCACCCGCTGGATGGTCGACGTCCTCGTACCGATATTGACCACAACAACAAGTTGAATTGGTCTTTGTCGCTTCTTCCCTTTTCTCACACTATCCGCTTGGCTATGCTCAACACGCCAGTTCATTTGTCCCTCGCCGCTGACATCTTCCTCAGAGAGGCCTCCAAGGAAGCGGTGTCATCAGGAGCTATGTATGCCCTCTTATCCTTTTTATTGACAAATCCACTCAAATCCACTATACAGCTCGACTCAACTCATCAACATCATCCTTTTATACTCCCCCCGTGGTTTGTGACAAAACGCCCCTCACAAAAGCCCAAACTAAACTTGATGGTGCTATTGGCACTAAAGCAGTGGCACGACGACCGAAAGAAAAAAACACTGGTGAAGAGAAAGTCAGGGAAAAAGAAGGCTGGAAGCAATTAGAAGAGACTTTATTTCGGAGATGGGAGCTTCTTGGGATCTGTTATATGAAGATTGGGGACAAGAAGGTGATTCGGTCTCCTTGTTGAGTATCATTAACTGCTAATGC
>Ga0153996_1001098_pt1 | contig 11246 bp, 7 predicted proteins | sample TSNC080MetaG_FD_104728 | JGI IMG/M metagenome (GOLD analysis project Ga0153996, IMG submission 104728) | Attine ant fungus gardens microbial communities from North Carolina, USA - TSNC080 MetaG | ecosystem: Host-associated > Fungi > Mycelium > Unclassified | place: USA: North Carolina, Lumber... | reverse complement strand
GTGTATTCTGTGCTAAGGGCGGCGTTGAGCCGCAGTCGGAAAACGTATGGCGTCAGGCTGACACATACAACGTACCGAGAATGGCGTTCATCAATAAGATGGACATTCTGGGTGCGGATTTCTATGGCGCAGTTGAACAGATCAAGACCAGACTGGGTAAAAACGCAATTTGTCTGCAGCTGCCAATCGGAAAAGAAGATGATTTCCAGGGAGTTATCGACTTGATGGAAATGCAGGCTTACATCTTTAACGATGATAAGGGCGAAGATATTGTAGTGGGAGAGATCCCGGAAGACTTGAAAGATGATGCGGAATTATACCGCACCGAATTAGTAGAGAAAATCTGCGAATTAGATGACGATCTGATGATGGAATACCTGGAAGGTGAAGAACCTTCAGTTGAAGCGCTGAAAGCAGTGCTGCGGAAAGCGACATGTGAGTGTGAGGCGATCCCGGTATGCTGCGGAAGTGCTTACAGAAACAGAGGGGTACAGAAATTATTGGATGCTGTACTTGAATATATGCCGGCACCGACCGACATCCCGCCGATCGACGGGGTGGATGATGAAGGTAACCCGACTGTGAGACATTCTTCGGATGAAGAACCGTTCTCGGCTTTAGCATTTAAGATCATGACCGATCCGTTTGTAGGGAAACTCGCTTATTTCAGAGTGTACTCAGGAACGGTGAATTCCGGTTCGTATGTACTGAATGCAACCAAGGGCAAGAAAGAACGTGTCGGGCGTATCCTGCAGATGCATGCTAATAAGCGGGAAGAGCTTGACAAAGTATATTCCGGAGATATCGCTGCAGCGATCGGTTTTAAACTGACCACGACCGGTGATACCATCTGTGATGAGAAACATCCGGTTATCCTGGAGTCGATGGAATTCCCGGAACCGGTTATCGAACTGGCAATTGAGCCTAAGACGAAAGCTTCACAAGGTAAACTGGGTGAATCATTAGCAAAACTGGCTGAAGAAGATCCAACCTTTAGAGCTCACACGAATCAGGAGACCGGTCAGACCATCATCGCCGGTATGGGTGAACTTCACCTTGAGATTATCGTTGATCGTCTGCTGCGTGAATTTAAAGTAGAAGCAAATGTCGGCGCACCTCAGGTTGCATATAAAGAGTCCTTTACCAAATCGGTGGATGTAGACAGCAAGTATGCGAAACAATCCGGCGGGCGTGGACAATATGGACACTGTAAGGTTCAATTTGAACCGATGGATGTTAATGGTGAGGAAACCTATAAATTCGACTCCAAGGTTGTCGGCGGATCGATTCCAAAGGAATATATTCCGGCTGTCGGCGCAGGTATCGGAGAGGCGATGAAGTCAGGTACGCTCGGCGGATTCCCGGTAGTAGGTATCCACGCGACGGTATACGATGGATCATACCATGAGGTCGATTCAAATGAAATGGCTTTCCACATCGCTGGCTCACTGGCCTTTAAAGACGCGATGAAAAAAGCAGCACCGGCGCTTCTTGAGCCGATCATGAAGGTGGAAGTAACGATGCCGGAAGAGTATATGGGCGATATCATCGGTGATATCAACTCCCGACGCGGCCGCATTGAAGGTATGGATGATCTGGGCGGTGGTAAAATCGTACGCGGTTACGTGCCGCTGTCAGAGATGTTCGGATATGCTACTGACCTGCGTTCGAGGACTCAGGGACGCGGTAATTATTCCATGTTCTTTGAGAAGTATGAACAGGTTCCGAAGTCGGTTCAGGAAAAAATCTTATCCGCTAAAAATGATTAAGAAAAACAGTAAAAGGGCTTGAAAAACTGTATGATTTGAAATATAATCAGAAATAGCCGAGTTAGTATCGAAACTATGAAAAAATGCCCGCAGAGGCAGATATATTTAAGGAGGACATTCAAAATGGCTAAAGCTAAATTTGAGAGAAACAAACCACATTGTAATATCGGAACAATCGGTCACGTTGACCATGGTAAAACAACCTTAACTGCAGCTATCACCAAGACTCTTAACGCTAGATTAGGAACCGGTGAAGCGGTTGCATTCGATAACATCGATAAGGCTCCGGAAGAAAGAGAACGTGGAATTACGATCTCTACTGCTCACGTTGAATATGAAACTGAAAAACGTCACTACGCTCACGTGGACTGCCCGGGACATGCCGATTACGTTAAAAACATGATTACCGGTGCTGCTCAGATGGATGGTGCGATCCTCGTTGTTGCAGCAACTGATGGTGTTATGGCTCAGACTAAAGAGCATATCCTGCTGTCTCGTCAGGTAGGTGTTCCTTATATTGTTGTATTCATGAACAAATGCGACATGGTTGACGATGAAGAACTGTTAGAATTAGTAGAGATGGAAATCCGTGAGCTGTTAAGCGAATATGAATTCCCGGGCGATGATACTCCGGTTGTTCAGGGTTCTGCTCTGAAAGCTCTGGAAGATCCTTCAGGCGAATGGGGCGACAAGATCCTTGAGCTTATGAATGCTGTTGATGAGTGGGTTCCGGACCCGGAGAGAGAGACTGACAAGCCTTTCCTTATGCCGGTAGAGGACGTATTCTCAATTACCGGACGTGGTACCGTTGCTACCGGTAGAGTAGAGCGTGGTGTTCTTCATGTATCTGAAGAAGTTGAAATCGTCGGTATTAAGGAAGAAACCCGTAAAGTTGTTGTTACCGGAATCGAAATGTTCCGTAAACTTCTTGACGAAGCTCAGGCTGGTGACAACATCGGTGCGCTGCTTCGCGGTGTTCAGAGAGACGAGATCGAAAGAGGCCAGGTACTTTCCAAACCAGGTACTGTTACCTGCCATACAAAGTTTACCGCTCAGGTATATGTTTTGACCAAGGATGAAGGTGGACGTCATACTCCGTTCTTCAACAACTACAGACCGCAGTTCTACTTCAGAACAACTGACGTAACCGGTGTTTGCAACTTACCGGACGGCGTAGAAATGTGCATGCCTGGAGATAATATCGAAATGACGATCGAACTGATTCATCCGATCGCTATGGAGCAGGGTCTTACATTCGCTATCCGCGAAGGTGGCCGTACAGTTGGTTCAGGAAGAGTTGCTACGATTATCGAATAGACTTAAGAATGTATAATAAGTCCCGGAAAACGGAGGTTTTCCGGGATTTTTTTATGTATAGAGATTGCCATGATATGAGTAATATAATATATTTATTGTATATTAACTATTGACATTAGCATCTGACTATGTTAAATTTACTAATAGTGTTAGATAAAAGGAGCAAATGAAATGGAAGAACATGATTTAGCTATAGAACTGTTAGAAAATATGCAGAAGCTGGATCGAGCGAAACTGCACAGAAGTATTACCGATTCTCTCCATGGCGGTGATTTTATGCTTTTGTATATTGCCCGCCATCATGGGATGGCTCTGCCGAGTGAAATCAGTCATGAAGTAGGAATCAGTACGGCAAGGGTAGCAGTGGCACTTAACAATATGGAAAAGAAAGAACTGTTAACGCGGGAAATTGATATTCAGGATCGCCGCAGGATTATTGTTAAGCTTACGGATAAAGGAAAAGAAGTTGTAAAGACCAAACAGGCCGAACTCAAAAAGAGCATGTCTATGCTTTTGAGCACATTAAGTGAAGATGACGCGAAGGAATATGTCCGGCTGACAGGGCTATTAGCTAAAAATATCGTCGGCTTAAGGATGGATTAATCAAAGGTCACTAAAAGTGGCCTTACGATATGACAAATGCCTAACACTATTAGAAGCTAGTACTATTAAAAGGAGGCGTTATAGATGAAAAAATGGTATCAGTATACAAATGAACAGGTGGCAGAACATTTTCAGACCGATATAAACACCGGTTTGACTTCGAACAAAGCAGAAGAAAAATTGAAGGAACATGGAAAGAATGTGTTTGCCAAACAGGAGAAGGAATCACTTATATCGGCAATTATTCATCAGTTTAAAGATATATCGACATTGATTCTCTTATTTGCAGCAGTACTGGCCCTGCTGCTGGCGATCCGCGATGGCCATGGTTATGTAGAAGCAATCGTTATTTTCGGCATTATCATTATGAACATGTTTTTGGCAATTTCGCAGGAACGCAGGGCGGAGCAGGCCTTGGAAGCATTGCAGAACATGAACTCACCGACCTGTACAGTCATACGTGACGGGGTTCAGATAGAAATTGACACGAGCATGGTGGTACCTGGAGATACCATCGTACTTTCGCTGGGATCATTAGTTTCCGCCGATGCGCGGCTAATATCTTCGGCCAGCCTGGAGGTAGACGAAGCAGCGCTCACCGGTGAGAGCGAACCGGCAGAAAAAGATGCTGCAGCTGTTTTATCAGGAAAGGCTTCTGTGGGTGACCAGAGTAATATGGTATTTTCAGGAACACTCGTAACGGGGGGGCAGGCGGTGGCAATTGTTACCGGAACGGGTATGAACAGTGAAATGGGAAGAATTGCCGGATATTTAAATGATACCAAAAAACTCAAGACACCGCTTCAAACCAGGCTAGATAAAATCGGAAAATTCGTCAGTGGAATGGCAATTACCGCGGCAATCATACTGTTAGTGGTGGGAATGCTGCAGGGGGAAGATTTCTGGAGTATGATTTTGCTGGCAGTCAGTCTGGCTGTAGCTGCCGTACCGGAGATGCTGAATCTAATTGTTACCCTGTCACTGACCAATGGAGTTCATAAAATGGTGAATCGAAACGCGCTGATCCGTAAATTGTCAGCGGTAGAGACTCTGGGCAATACAAGTGTGATCTGCTCTGATAAAACCGGTACGCTGACCCAGAACCGGATGCGTATTAAGAAATTGTGGCTGCAGGGTGAAAAAAAGGTCTCCGGAAGTGATCAGCTGGGGGAGCAGCATACGAAGTTTCTTCGGCAGTTAGCAATGGCCAGCAATGCGGTCTATGAGGCAGAGGAAGACGGTAATATCCGCTATATGGGAAATCCGACCGAGAAGGCGATATTGAGATTGTTACATGAAGTAGAAGAGCCTGCGGCGGCTGAATTGGAAAATCGCGCAGCGGAAATCCCTTTTTCCAGTGAACGTAAAATGATGACAGTTGTTATGGCGTATGGGGAGAAGGACTATCTGATCCTCACAAAAGGGGCGTTGGACCGGCTTCCATTAAAAGATGGTATTCCTCCGCGTGCGGTGCAGGTACATGATGAATTGGCCGGCGATGCCTTCCGGGTCCTGGCGCTGGCAAGTAAGAAAGTTACCAGTATCCCCGAGAATATAGAAGAATTAGAAGAAAATCTGGAGTTGGTTGGATTAATTGGCTTGATTGACCCGCCGCGGCCAGAAGTGACAGAAGCTATCGACCGGGCAAAACGGGCCGGAATACGGACTGTTATGATTACTGGTGATCATGCTGTTACAGCGGGCGCTATTGCCGGTCAAATCGGCATATTGAATAAAGGAGAAAGAGTACTTACGGGAGCGGAACTGGATGATATGGGAGATGAGGACTTTATGGAAAACGTTGCGCAGTATTCCGTGTATGCCAGAGTTTCTCCGGAAAATAAAATTCGTATCGTAAAAGCATGGCAGAAGCAGGAGGCTGTTGTGGCAATGACCGGGGATGGTGTGAATGATGCGCCGGCTCTAAAGGCGGCAGATGTAGGTATTGCTATGGGCCAGACGGGGACGGAGGTGGCGAAGAGTGCCTCGGATATGATTCTGACTGATGATAATTTTGCGACCATCGTAGATGCGGTAGAAGAGGGGCGTAATGTCTATACGAATATTAAGAAGGTTATATATTTCTTGCTGGTAGTCAATATATCGGAAATCATTGGCATGTTGTTTGCCCAGATGGCTGGTTGGGGAATTCTGGTGACACCGGTACTGCTGCTGCTGATTAATGTACTGGGTGATGGAATCCCGGGGTTGTATCTGGCAAAAGAAACGTCGGATGCTGAGATTATGAACCGCGGACCGATTAAGCGTAACGAAAGTTTCTTCGCTGATGGCCTTGCGGGATTGATTGCAGTGCAGACAGCAGCTGCAACGGCTGTAATGCTGGCGGCATTTTATATCGGAAAATTTGTCTTATTAAATGATAACTACCCGGCTGGTGAGGCGCTGGGACAGACGCTGGCATTTCTGGTATTAGGCTGGTCATCGATTATTCATATCTTTACTGTCAGAAGTAGAAAATCTGTGTTCAGACATCCGATTAAAGATAATATAAAACTTACTTACAGCGCTCTGGCGATGCTTGTATTATTTGCGGCGATGGTTGCCATTCCGCCGTTTGGGAAATTATTTGGCTTGGTAGCAATTGGACCGCTTCACTGGGTAATTGCAGTACTGTTATCGGTTGTTCCAATCGCTATCGCAGAAGTGGTAAAGGCAATTGAAGCGAAAAAGGGCGAATAAAAAGTATTCATAACTTTGTTGTAACTTATATCCAGTTTTGTGATGCTTAATATTCCAAATTTATGTATATTATTGATAAAAATTATTAAAATAAATCTATTCTGCTGGTTTTTTATTTTTTTCGTGTTATAATGAACCGGAAATGACAAATATTTAACGTAATGATGTATCGAACAGTATGCTATGTCCTAAAGAGTATTAAAAACGCCCCTCTACCATATACTAAAGGCGGCGTTTTTAGTATAAAAGGAACCAATAGATTTTATAACACATCAAATCATAAAGGAGGAACTGTAATGAAGGGTTATGCAATGTTAAAGATCGGTGAATCTGCCTGGATCGAAAAAGATGTACCCAAGATTGGACCGAATGATGCGCTTTTAAAACCACTGGCGGTGGCGATTTGTACTTCCGATATCCATACGCTTTGGGAAGGGGCAATTGGAGAGAAAAGCAATATGATCTTAGGTCATGAATGCTGTGCTGAGGTTTGTGAAGTCGGAGAATTAGTGAAAGACTTTAAGCCTGGTGATAAGGTTCTCGTACCGGCGATTACGCCTGACTGGAATTCTCTGGAGGCTCAGGGCGGATATTCAATGCACTCCGGCGGGATGCTCGGCGGATGGAAGTTCTCTAATATTAAAGATGGAGTATTTTCCGAGTATTTCCATGTAAATGATGCGGACGGAAACATTGCTCACCTGCCGGAAAATATTAATCCTTCTGAGGCGTGTATGCTCTCTGATATGGTTCCTACTGGTTTGCATGGTGTGGAACTGGCAGATGTACAATTTGGTGACAGCGTTCTGGTCATCGGAATCGGACCGGTTGGTTTGATGTCGGTTGCGGGAGCGGAGCTGCGCGGTGCATCGAGAATTATTGCTGTAGGGAACCGGCCCAGAACAATCGAAGCGGCAAAAGGCTATGGTGCGGTAGATTTTGTAAACTATAAAGATGGCCCGATCGAGGACCAGGTGCTGAAGCTTACCAATGGTCAGGGGGTCGATAAAGTGGTTATCGCCGGCGGCGGTGTGGAAACTTTTGAATCAGCAGTTAAGTGTATGAAAGCCGGCGGAAAGATCGGAAATGTAAATTACCTTGGCGGCGGTGATTATGTTACCATTCCCCGTATTGAATGGGGTGTAGGTATGGGCCACAAAATGATCAACGGCGGACTGATGCCGGGCGGCAGACTGCGGATGGAAAAACTCGGATCTCTGGTTTCAGCCGGAAAATTAGATGTGAGACCGATGATAACCCATGAATTTGAAGGCTGGGATCATCTCGAAGAAGCATTGTACCTGATGCGCGATAAGCCGGCGGATCTGATTAAGCCTGTAGTTAAGCTTGCAGATTATTAAGCTGATTTATTTGATAACTCCGGTCTGAATAGCCGGAGTTATTTTCTGTACTTATAACCAGATGGGAGCGGGCGGATGAAAATTCTAATCATATCGGGATTCCTCGGTGCCGGGAAAACCACCTTTATTAAGAAAATGGCAGAGATGACCGGTTTGAATATCATGGTCCTGGAGAATGACTACAGTGATGTCGGAATTGATAAACAGATACTGCAGCATGAGAAGCAGGTGGAAGTATGGGAAATGCTGGAGGGATGCATCTGCTGCTCGGCAAAAGCGGATTTTGCGGCCTCGGTTCTGACCATTTCCAATACGTTAAATCCCGATTATCTCATCGTCGAACCGACAGGAATCGGCAGACTCAGCACGATTGTGCAGAATATCAGAACGGTTGAGTATGAAAGAATTACCTTATTGAAACCAATTACTCTGATTGACGTTAATTGTTATGATACCGATTTTCAGAAGTATAGCGATATATACAAAGACCAGGTGGTCAATGCTGACCGAATCCTATTTACCAAGACCGAGAACGTCCCGCATTATGAAAAGGAACGGATTAAGAGTGAACTTTTGGCCATGGGAGTTAAGGGGGAGGTTGATGTTGAGCATTACGCCTATAACGATGAGGGCTGGTGGCTTGAGCTGCTGAGGGACCCGCGGGATAATTCCCTGCCGATTACCGATGGTGATGAAGCGGAGACAAAGTTTGAAAGTGTCAGTTACAAAGATGTAACACTGGACAGTATCGGTGAATTAGTAATGGTTATGCAGCAAACTATCGGAGGAGCATATGGAGATGTACGCAGAGCAAAGGGGTGCGTCTCGGTTAACGGTGAGGATGTGCGTTTCGATGTGGTGGATAAAAGGTATTCGATTTTCGGTGAAGTTCAGGCTGACGCTCATAATGTTGTTTTTATCGGGAATGATCTGGATCGATTTGAAATAGCGGCAGCATTTGGGAAGCTCGGTTTAGCTATGTAACAGCGATGATGTGACTCCCGGAATGTTGAATATCCGGTATAGAAGGACTGTCTATGCCGGATCAAACCAAATTGATAATATCATTATAGGGATCGCTGTCTATTTTGATCAGCATGTTATTGCAATTATCATCCATAAACAGTTTCCCCTGCAATTAAGTTATTTGTGATAGTTGATTTTTATTTTTGAGGTAGTAAATAACTCCAACGGTATCTGCCAGTATCCACCCGATCGGAATAGCGGTCCAGATTCCAACCACACCGATGACATCGGAGAGGAGATAGGCTAAGACCACCCTGGTGCCAAGAGAAATAACTGTCAGTACCACCGACATGCCCGGACGCCTGACCGCCCGGTAAAATCCATATAGCAGGAACAGGCAGCCGATGCCCCAGTAGAAGATTCCGACTATGCGGAGGTACTGTACCCCCTGGGCAAGTATTTCAGTTTCGTGCGGCTGGACGAAGATCAGCATGAGATGGCGGGCGAAGATCACAACTATCGCTGATACGGTAACGCTGAATAAGACGGTCAGCTGCAGGATTTTTCTGATGCCCTGACTAATGCGGTTAAATTTTCCGGCACCATAGTTCTGCGCCACAAAGGTTGAGAAACCATTGCCGATATCCTGCACCGGCGTATAGGCGAAGGAGTCGATCTTAACAGCAGCGGCAAAGGCGGCCATGATAACCGGCCCGAAGCTGTTAACCAGCCCCTGGACCATCAGGATGCCGAAGTTCATGATCGATTGCTGCATGCAGGTGAACAGAGAAAGCTGACAGATCTCTTTCAGGACACTGCCATTCCAGCGGATATCGTGCCGGGTGGGGCAGATATCCCGGCAGAATCTAAGGGTATATATTGTTATGCCGATTCCGGCGGCGTATTGGGAGATCACCGTAGCTATTGCTGCGCCGCCGACGCCCCAGTGAAAAACCAGTACAAATAATAGGTCCAGGCCGATGTTTAATATGGCGGAAACGCCTAAAAAAGTCAGCGGAACCCTGGAGTTGCCGATTGCCCGAAGGAGGCATGAGAAGAAGTTATAAAGAAAGGTTGCCAGAATACCGGTAAAAATGATCCAAAGGTATTCCCGCATCAGTCCGTATACTTCCATTGGTACCTGAAGAAACGCCATAATTGGATCAATCCACAAGAATACAGCGGTATTCAGCAGCACGGCAATGACAACAATGAAGCCGAAGGCATGCACAATTGCGGCCTTCAACCGGACATTGTCTCCTTTGCCCCGGTAGATTGCAAAGATTGCTCCAGCACCCATCGACAGGCCCAGCAAAATAGAAGTCAGAAAGGTCATAAGAGTAAATGCCGAACCGACAGCCGCCAGGGCATTACTGCCGAGAAACCGGCCTACGATCAGCGTATCGGCGATATTATAGAACTGCTGCAGCAGGTTTCCTGCCATCATCGGCAGAACGAACAGAATTAAAGTTTTGGTTATATTTCCTTTAGTCAAATCTGTATACATGTCATCAATTCCTTAGTAGTATATTTGGCGTTCCCCCATAATCGTTTCATTAATATAATCGGTCAGGCATTCAATTGCTTTCTCTATATCCCGTTCTTCAATGCGGCGGCATAGTGAAATGGTGTTCTGATATAAGGATTCGATACCGTGCAATTGACAGTAACGCTCCCACAAAGACAGCACCGGTATTTTAAAAGATTGGAAAATAAGCGGTATCAGAACATTACCCGAGAGAATTGCCAGTTCGTGCTGGAAGTTAAAGGCATAGCTGCTCGCCTCGGAAGAAGTGGCCGAAGTCTGAATCTTTTCAGCCAGGTTAATCAACAGCAGCAATTCGTCATCGGTAATCTTCGGAATGCACTGCCGGACTGCCAATGAATCAAGGGCGATCCGTACCTCCAGAATGGAGCGGATTTCGTCGGCGCGCAGGACACCGCTGTTGTAGTTCATGATAGAAATCAGAGTTTCCATTGTGCCATTGCGGCGGTAGTCGGAGACGAAAGTACCGACCCGTGGTTTGATGGTGAGAAAACCTTTTCGCGCCAGAGCGGTGATTCCACCATTAACAACCGCACGGCTGATCTGCATCGATTCGGCAATTTCCCGTTCCGGCGGAAGCTTGTCGCCGATGGCCAGTCTTCCGGATAATATCCGGGTCTCTAATTCATGAATGAACAGCTCTTTTAGAGAGGGTGCATTTAACTTTGAAAATTCCATGATTTATCCTCCGTTAAAAGTATTGGTACAACCAGATACCAATGACTATATTATAATGTTAAATGTACTCAAAAACAATCCCTAAATATATAAGAAATGTTGAAAAATAAGGATATCATTGACTGTATACAGGTTAAATGTTAATGTTTTAGCAAAGCTATACTGTTATTGGTATAACCAGAGGAATGAGACGAAAATTAAAGAGGAGGAATTAGCATGTTCGTTTTTGCAGAAGGAGTGCCAACCATCTTAGTGTGGCTGGTGTGGATTGCAGTATTTGTTGCCTTGTTTGGATTGAACGAGGTG
>Ga0153996_1001096_pt1 | contig 11253 bp, 8 predicted proteins | sample TSNC080MetaG_FD_104728 | JGI IMG/M metagenome (GOLD analysis project Ga0153996, IMG submission 104728) | Attine ant fungus gardens microbial communities from North Carolina, USA - TSNC080 MetaG | ecosystem: Host-associated > Fungi > Mycelium > Unclassified | place: USA: North Carolina, Lumber... | reverse complement strand
GATGTAGGGCTGCTCTCTTCCACCAGAAAATAGTCCGGAATGCAGAAGAAGGAATTCAGATCTACCGTTCCATTTGTAACCGGCTCTTTTTTGATAAATTCATTTATGCTCCACGTACCTGCAATCATACACATCTGTTCTTCATCACAAAGACCGGATGCAATGCCGCAGGCGTCTACATCAAACATCCCCGCCGCCACCGGAATTCCTTCCGGAAGGAGGGTCTTTTCACTTGCCGCCTTTGTAATATAGCCGCAGATATCCGCTGAATACCGCAGCGGGGGAAGCTTATCATAGCATTCTTCAATTCCAAAAAGCTGCATGAGCCCTTTATCATGCTGCCCGGTAGTCAGATTCACCAGATTGGATCCCGAACAATCTGTATATTCACTGTTTGCCTCATTCGTCAGCATAAACCGGATATAATCTTTCACCGCAAAAATATATTTTGTCCGCGCCAGAACTTCCGGTTTGTTTTCTTTAAACCATGCAAGTAAACTGACCGGCTGTACTGCTAATACCTCCTGAAAGGTCTTTTCATAAACTTTTTTGCTGGTACCATCCTGATACCACTTTTCAACCTGTTTCCACGCACGTGTATCGGTAGAAACGATTCCATTATATGAAGGCTTACCGTCAAACCCTACCATATATAGCCCTTTTCCATGCCCGGAGAAGGATACACCTGCAATCTCTTCCGGATCAATGCCGCTTTTTTCAATGGCAGCTCTTACCGCTGCCGCATTTACCTCCCACAGTTCATCCATGTTTCTTTCGGTATATCCCGGCTTCGGTGTAATCGTAACAGTAGGCATGCTGGCGACCGAAATCTGGTTTCCGTTTTCATCAAATAGAGCTGCTTTGGAAAATGTTCCGCCATTGTCAATTCCCATCAAATATCTCATCATTTACCCCCTCCGCCAACAGAGGGCACCTCCTGCGGAACGCTGGGGCAGTTAGGGCCAAAATGTTTCAGTACCACCAAAGGCTCAACCTTGCTTAAATTCGTAATCGTCACACCCTCCGCTGATGCTTTCTCTGATACAAAGAACTCATCTGTGCTCTGCTGTCCAAAATGTAAAAGTGTTGCTGCTTCGCAGTCGTAAACACCGAACTTCCCATGCCCTTGAACAAAGATGCAGCCATATGCTGCGCCGTCTTTGACGGTGACCGTCTGACCGGGATTTACAGTCAATTCCTTGGCTGAAATATACGGATTCGCATATGTTATCCATTTCTGACTGTATTGTTCTGTCTCGGTTTCAATCAACGGCCTGCGGAAATAATGCTTTCGATAATGAGGGTCGACATTTTTCTCCCAATCCAGAAGATTGAATACCGCCTCCGCGTCATTATCGTTATCCGGGCATTCCTCATTGAGCATTTCAGGCGGATAAACCTCTCCTGAAACGATATTTTCATAAACCGAATTAACATCCGAATTCCACTGCGGCTCATAGGTAAGCACCGAGGCCGGAGCATGGATCACCCCTGCCGGCGTATACCAGCCCGTTCCCAATTCAATTCTGTATGCTCGCGAGAGATCGGTGATTCTGGTATCATCATCGGAAAAATGGCTGATTCGTTCCTTAATTTCTTCCGGTGTGACATCGGGATCAAACCCAAAATATGTATAGTCCGCTTCGCCAAAATAGTTATTGAGCTGCTTCGGGAAATAATAGCATTCCGGTTTTCCAAGCTTACCCACCCTCGCTGCATCTTCAAACGTTAAATGCAGATGATGAAATAACGGATTCTCATTATCAAAATACTTTGAATACATCGGCCAGCCGCCATACCTGTCCATCAGCTCTTTCCCGATCAGTTCTTCGCCGAGAACCTTAACCGCGGTCCGCAGGGAAAACTTTTCATCCGAGTTATAGTCTACGCACACATAAGCCATCCCCTCATCCGCCTTAGCCAGCTTCCCGTTTTGCGCTGCGATAGTCGAAGAAAACCATCTCTCGGTGATTGAGCCCCGTTCCATCCCAAAAGCAAAATAATCATCTGGATGGAGCTTTAATCTTCGGCCGGCTTTGCCAAACCTTCTCGGCACAAACGCCGGAAAAAGACGCAGAATCCCTTCACCCTTTGCAAACGTAGATTGTATCGTGGCTACATCATCGGTTGCATCACAAACCACTAAATTTCCAGCCTGTCTTGCTTCTGCCAGTCTTTCATCAAGATCTTCTCCTGCTTTTATTGTTAATTCCTTTTCTGTCATCATAATCCCTCCCGTTATTTAAACCTCTGTTTTATCGCTTCTAACTCTTGCCGGCTGTTTAATAAACACACATCGATAGAGTATTCTGCACACTCACCCGGTTTGATGTATTTCATCGAACCATTTTCAATTGCATCCGCCACTCCGTCGATCGTCCCATTGCATGGCTCCAGCCCTATGACATAATCCCCCGCTCCCATCATCTTCCACTGCACGAAATGATCCAGTGTCTGGGGATTAAACTCAATTGCGGCACCCATATTCAAGTCATGATTAAACACCGCAGCCGCTGTCATATTACGTTCATCAGTCTTAAGTTTATGGTAATAGCACATTTCCTCATAACCGGGGTCTGGAACCTGAGATTTCATCCAATCACCAATCCCTTCTTCCGCATGAGATGTTCTCGCTTTGATTTCTTTTGATGGTATAAAAATTTCACTATCCGGAGTTAAAATCGGATATCCTATATTACAATGATAAAGAATCATGTGATGTGCTTCTTTATATCCTTCGTTTATCACTTTATCCCGAATCGAGATTTTTCTTTCTTTATAACCGCACCTGATTTCTCTTTCGAGCACCAGCTTATCTCCGAAAATGACTGCATCCTTGACTTTCCCTTTAATTAATATATAGGGGGTTTCTCCGTCTTCTTCTATCGTACAGGTCATTTCTTCTGCCGGAGTGTGCGAAATATTGCCGTGAAGGCCGTACACATCCCCATCATGTACACTCGGTGCCCCGATTGTCCTGAGTCCGCACGTCGTCAGGAATCCGGCAGTGAAACTCTTGAGAAAGCCTAAAGCCTTATCATCGAAATATTCCGGAGCTGTAATTCCGCAAGGTGAGATATAGCTGCAGTTTTCTCCTAAAAAGTCCAGATGTGTAATATCTAAGCCGCGGCTGACATTTACATCGAAATGCATGCCCGAACGATTATGGACATCAATCATCGTCACCCCTGCCGCTTTCCCTTCCTGCATCTGTATTTTATTTGCCCGCAGTAATTGACCTGCATGTCCGACATACCTTTTTTCTTCTTTATATTTCATCGCTTCACCCTAAACGCAAACGCCTTTCTGCAGAATAATATTGCCATAACGGGATGTATCCCCGGTTTGTACCACCAGATAAGCCTTCTTTGTTTCTTCGTAAAAGTCTAATCTGTCAATAAAACCGAACGCTTTGAATGCATCATCCGGATCATATTGTTCCAGAATCCTGTGATAGGTTTCCCAGACGGTAACCTCTGGTTCATGGGGCAGCTTCTGCATCAAACGCACCGGCTTGTCAATAAAATAATCCAGTGGGTAAAATGGAAGAATCGCCTCTAACAGTTCCGGAATCTCTACACTATCCATACGGACGATGCGTGATGCATTAGCAGCGCCCGGAAACCCCGCATCTGCAATAACCATATAATCAGAATGTCCCATCTCCATCATATATTTCACTAAATCGGGGGGAAGGATTTTAGGTATATTTCTCAGCATATCAGTTTCCTCCTGTTATGTAACAGGGCACCACCAAGGAGGCAGTGCCCTGATAATGTTAATTAGAAATTGCATCTACTCCGCCTTCAAGGTAAGCTTCCACATTATCCTTTGTGATTGCTCTAAATGGAATACGTGTATCTTTTTCATAGTTTTCGCCTTTTACAATCTGCATAGCTACTTCAATAGAGCCGGCACCCTGTCCCTTAGAATCCTGAAGAACAGATACACCCTGTTCACCTTTCTGAACCGCCTCCACTGCATCTGCAAGACCATCGACACCGCCGATCACAATGTCATCTCTTCCGGCAGCTTTGCACGCTGACAGTGCGCCGAGAGCCATATCATCGTTTTCACATACGATACCTTTAAGCTCATCACCGTATGTAGTTAACCAGTCTTCTGTAAGCGCCATCGCTTCATCGCGTTTCCAGTTTGCCGTCTGTATCGAAAGCACTTCGAAATTATCAAGCATTCCGACTTCCTCAAAACCTGCATAACGGCCAACCTGTCCCGATTGTCCCATCGGTCCTTCAATGATGCAGATCTTTGATCCCTTATCAAGATTATCATTAAACCACGTTCCCAGGATTTCTCCGGATTCCTGGTCGGTACAACCGACAAATGCCGTATAATCTTTATCCGCAATATCACCGTTGCAGACGACGATCGGAATACCCGCTTCATTAGCCATCGATACAACCGGAGCACTGCCTTCAACATCCTGAGGAATCACGATGATAACGTCAACCTGCTGAGCAATCATTGTTTCAACGTCACTTATCTGCTTATTTACATCACCCTCGGCATCTGCCATAACCAGCTCAACTCCCTGCCCATCCGCTTCTGCCTGAGCAGCATCGGCAATAGCTTTGACGAAGGTATCAGAGTTTGTCTTCGAAGAGAAACCGATTTTTATTTTCTCTCCGGAATTCTCACTCACGCTTTCACCGGCAGTTTCACCTGAACCTTCATCTGCATCAGATGAAGAGGAAGGCGAACCGCACCCCATAGCCACAACCATAACTGCCGCCAATAATACACCCAATAATCTCTTTTTCATTTCTTTGTCCTCCTTTGCTAATTAGGTTTTTATATTTAATATCGCCATGATATTAAAATCGCTGTTACTGCTTTTATTTCCGTTTCGATGTCATATCCAGAAATACCGCAAGAATTATCAAGATACCTTTTACAATCTGCTGGTAAAACGAGTTGATATTCAACAGGTTCATCGAGTTAGTCATCAGTCCAAGGATAACAAAACCAAAAATTGTTCCGACCAGGGACCCAACACCGCCTGACATGCTGGTACCGCCAATAGCTGTTGCAGCAATTGCATCTAATTCATATCCGCTCCCCGAAGTGGGCTGCCCGGAGCTAATCCGTGCGGATAGAATCAAGCCTACAACAGAAGCACAGAACGCTGAAATTACATAGACCATTAGTTCAACCCTGCGGGTTCTCACACCAGAGAGTTTTGCTGCATGTTTATTTCCGCCGATGGCAAATACATACCGCCCGAAGGTCGTCGTCTTCAAAATGACTAATCCAACCGCAACCACCAGTACCAGCAAAATAATCGGAATCGGTACCGACCCTATATACCCTTGTCCAATCGCAAGAAAAGATTCATTCTTAATAACAAAAGGTTTACCGTCTGAAAAAGCAAGTGCGATTCCGCTTCCCATCGTAACAGTAGCCAATGTTGCAATAAATGGCTGGAAACCGACGTAAGCGATCATCAACCCGTTAAAGGCCCCGAAGATTAACGAAATTCCGATGGCGGCCAGACAAGCGGCCAGCCAGTAGGTTCCCTGCTCAAGTAAATAGCCGCAAATAACGCTTGTAATGGCCACAACCGATCCAACCGAAAGATCAATTCCGCCGGTTAAGATCACGAATGTCATGCCAACTGCAATGATGCCGTTAATAGATATCTGTCTGATAATATTTACAATGTTCTTTGATGTCATAAAGACCGGCGATGCAAAACTCATAACGATAACAATAGCAATAATTACGAATACAAGTGCAAAGCTTCTGAGCACCGAGCCTTTTTCTTTTATCTTTGTCATTTCACTTTCCTCCCAATGCTAATTTCAAAATGGTCTGCTGGGATTTTGCCTCTTCACCTTCAAGTTCTCCCGTAACCCGGCCTCCCGACATGACTACTACCCGGTCGCTCATTCCGATTAACTCCGGCATTTCAGAAGAAATCATTATGATTGCAATACCCTGTTTGGCCATATCAAGCATAAGACTATATATTTTGGCTTTTGCCCCGACATCGATACCGCGTGTCGGCTCATCCATAATCAATACCTTTGGAGCAGAAAGCATAGATTTTGCCAGCACGACTTTTTGCTGATTCCCACCTGATAAACTTCCAGCCAGGTCATCAATTCCATTCATCTTTGTCGTCATCTCTTTCGCATACTCATAACATATTTTCTTTTCTTTTACCTGGTGAATGAAACCCGCCGAACTAAATTTACGGAAATTCTGCACCGATATGTTTTCTTTAATACTTCTATCGAGTATCAGACCCAATGCTTTTCTATCCTCCGAAGCCATAATGATGTGATGATGAATCGCGTCCTGCGGATGTTTAATCTTAACCGGTCTCCCATCAAGTATCACTTCACCGGAATCCAAAGAATCATATCCCATCAATGCCCGCATCACTTCGCTTCGCCCTGCCCCGATCAGCCCTGACATTCCCAGGATCTCACCTGCCCGAACCTGCAGATTTACATCCTCAAACACACCTTTTCTGGTAAAATTTTTAAGTTCGAGAACCACTTCACCTTTGACAGCAGCATTGGTCGGATATCCGCTTTCCAGCTCGCGTCCAACCATCATATTGATCAGTTCTTCCGGTGTAGCTTCCGTAAGCTTTACACATCCGATAAATTTACCGTCTCTCAGAACCGAAACCCGGTCAGCCAGTTGAAACACTTCTTCCATCCGGTGTGATATATATATGATTCCAACGTCCTTTGACCTCAGGTTATTAATAATCCGGAACAGAATACCCGTTTCCTTGTCCGACAGTGATGATGTGGGTTCATCCATAATAATAACCCTGGAATTATAAGACACCGCTTTCATTATTTCGACCATTTGCGTCTGGGCAATATTTAAAACCTTCATTTTCATTTCCGGCCTGATAAATTCCGAAAGTTCATACTCATCCAGCAGCTTCTGAGTCTTGCGGTTCATCTCTTTTTTATCTACAAAGGGTAAGCCTTTAAATTTCTTTCCTTCTCTTCCCAGATATACATTTTCCGCGACCGTCATTTCAGGTATCGGACTAAGCTCCTGATGGATCATGGAAATTCCGGCATTCAGTGCATCTCTTGCCGATGAAAAGTTTACATTCTGCCCATTCAGGAAAACCTGCCCTGCGTCCTTCGGGTAAATTCCCATGATAATCTTCACCAGGGTCGATTTGCCGGCACCATTTTCACCCATTAGAGCATGCAGCTCACCGGGAGCGATGGAAAGTTCTGCGCCGCTTAATACAGTTACACCGGAGAACGATTTACAAATGCCTGTGGCCTCTAGAACATATTTATTATCCTCCACTATTTTCCCTCCCTATCTTTCGAAAAAACGTTTTTCTGGTTTAATCATAATCCTCTAAATATTTTTTGTCAACGGATTTTTAAAGATACACAACAGTTTTGTTAATAATAACGTTTTTCCAGTTTTATTATTAGATATAATGCACAATTTTTATTTTTCTTTATAGTACCTGCCATATTTAAAAAAATTGAATTTTTCCTTTAAATGGAAAAACGTTTCTACCTTTCAGAATTAAATGGCTTTCAACCACCCAAAAAGCGGGTAAATGATTATTATAAATCAGTTACCCGCTTTTTATTAATGAGATTTTATTTTTACCAATCGTTCAAGTTCCAGTCCTCCGCTACCCCTTCCATCGTAGACTTACGGACAACCAAACGGCTTTCCAGTTTTATCCCCATCGCCAAATCGCTCACTTCCGCTTTTTCAATTCTGTCAAATAATATCTCCGCCGCTTTTCTGCCTGCGCTATTCTTCTGTATATGTATTGTTGAGATCGGCGGTTCAACAATACTGGAAACAAAGACGTCATCATACCCGATCAGCTTTACATCTTCAGGTACACTTTTTCCTTTTTCTTTTAAAACCCTAAGGGCACCAATCGCCATTTGATCATTGCTGCAGAACACGCCATCTACATCCGGCACATCATTTAACAGCTTCTCCATGGCCAGATAGCCGCTTTGATGCGCATAGTCCCCATAGGTAATCATGGAATCCGCATCCAGCTCCATCTGATTATCAGCCAGACATTTTTTATATCCCTTGATACGTTCCTGCGCTATCTGCAATTCAGCAGGCCCGGCAATATGGCATATTTTTTTACACCCGCAATCGATCAGATGATTGACCGCTTTTTGAGCATTCACATACCCGTCGAAATAGACCGAATCAATTCCCAGCATCGTTAAGTCCCTCTCCAAACTGACGATCGGTGTCTTTTCATGCCGGTGATCCGCCAACTTTTTTAATTCAACAAAATATTTATCTTGTCCAACACCCGATTTAGATGACGTAAAGATAATTCCATCCACGCGGCTGGCCAGCAATTTATGAAACAACTCCTGCTCTCTTTCAATCGCAGTCGTTCCACCCTTTTTACCATTTACATCACAAATGATTATTTTATACCCTTTTTCATCTGCAATTGCATTGATCCCTCTAACGATATAGGGGTAGAACACCCCGCACATATCCTCTGTTATGACCCCAATGGTGCCGGACTTTTTGCTCTTCATACTGGCCGCAATGGGGTTCACTTCATAGCCCAGATCCTTCACGGCCTGCTCCACCCGTTCCACCAGCTGGGGGCTTACATATTTTGATTTGTTTAGTACATTAGATACTGTCGAAATAGAAACTCCAGCTAAAACTGCCACATCTTTTATACTGCTCATGTTATCTCATCCAATTTCTTTTTTATTTATAAACGTTATACCAGATTTGTAAAACGTTTTTCTGATATCTTTTATATCATATACTTTCTTCCTCAGCTTGTCAATATTGCTATATGAATAATCCTTATATTAAGACAGAGCAGTCATATGTCATATGACTGCTCTGTCTTTTAAGGCTCCTAAAATATTTAGGTTCTTCTGGCATCTCTGAAAAATGTATAAGCGGTGTAGAACATAATAACGATAATGATAAATGTTAAATAGTACATATTCATACTTTTCACAAGGAAGTTGGCAACTAATACGCCAATAATCCCAAAGCTTGCCATCATTGCTGCTGCTTTGCGATCGTATTTCCCTTCCTTAATGAATTTAATACCGGCTGCAGGCATTAAAAATGCACAAGATCCCATCATAATCGGAAAAGCGGCTTTGATATTCAACCCCAGTGCTCCAACCAGCGCCATGCAAGGAGCATATAATCCGACACCGATAGTCATCAATGCCCCCAGAATAAAGTTTCCGATGACACCAATTATCAGTTTCATCCCAGTTAATGCCTGCACTGCGTCAGGATCACCAATATTCCCGGAGAATGGTCCCCATTCAATATTCTTCAGAAACAAAATACAGGCCAAAATAATCAGAGCCGCACATAGAGCGTAACGAATTTTATTAACCGGAAGCTTGGATACGATAGCTGCTCCCAGTACCGCACCCACAATGGATGCAACAATCATGGATACTAAAGTCAATCCCGCTACATTACCAAACGTAAGGAAACAGAGGAATTCAACCACAATCGGTATGCAGTGGCCGACATTTAAAGTGCCGGGTACAAATTCATCTTCACAAGATTGAGTAAATTTAAAACCTGCCTGTGTCGTTGCGAAACTGCCAATTCCCAGTGTATCTAAAAAATTAGCCGCTGTGCCGATAATAGCTAACGGCACTAATTTTGAGGTACTAAATTCTTCTTTGTGTTTGATGCAGTCTGCGATAAAGTAAACCGCAAAGGCCAAAGTCCAAATACCAATTGCAATTGCGAGTACTGCCTGAGTAGCATTAAATGATTTGAAATATTCAATCATATATCATCCTCCAGTGTTTGTTAAAAAATATCCATATATTTATGATATTTTAACAATACTTTGGCCAAAAGTCAATGCAGCTTTGATCTTAAAACTTTGCATTTAAATCCCACGGCTGCATTGCTCCACCCTCTTCAGCCGGACGACACATCTTTGCATAAATATTTAAACACCCCTTTTCCTCTTTCAGCGGCGGGCATATCCACCCTTCTCTTCTTCTTTCCAATTCTCCATCCGATACCAGCAGTGACACCTCGCCATTCGGAATATCAATAATAATCTCATCGCCATTTTCGACAAGTGCAATCGTACCTCCATCATATGCTTCCGGTGCAACATGACCAATGATCGCACCATAGTTGAAGCCGGAAAATCTGGCATCGGTAATCAACCCAACACTTTTATGTAATTCCAGACCAATCAGCGCATCAATACTTAGCATCAATTCCTTCATACCCGGAGCACCTTTACATCCTTCATAACGAATTACAATAATATCCCCAGGAACAATCTGTCCGGCAGCAATTGCCTGAAAAGCTCCGCGGTCCCCTTCAAATACCTTTGCTTTCCCTCTCATATATTTCACTTCATCATATACGGCCGTCGGACGGACAATTGCTCCGCCAGGTGATAAATTACCCCGCAGAATCTTAAGCCCCGGCTCGCAAAATAGCGGTCGTTCCAGCGAATGTATTACTTCATTCTCCTCGGGCGTAACCTTCTCAAGCAGTTGGGCCCACGTATTTCCATAGATTGTAGGAGCACCTGTAAACAGCTTGCTTTCCAGCATCTTCATTACATTTATAACGCCCCCGGCGTAATGAAAATCCACTACCGTATAAGGACCACTCGGCACTACGGCATTAATACAGGAAATCTCTTTGGCGTAAACTTCAAAGTCTTCCAAAGTAAGCTTGATGCCCAATTCGTATGCATAGGACAGGATATGCAGGACGGCATTCGTCGATCCGGCCACAGCCATATCAAACATAATAGAATTCATAATCACTTCTTTCGTTATGATTTCCGATGGTTTCCGGCCTGCTTCAGCCATCTCCACAGCATAGGCTCCCGCCTCTCTCGCCTTTCTAAGTTTAGCGTTATCCGAAGCCGGAATGGTTGCCGTCCCGGGAATTACCAGATTTAATACTTCACCGAGCATCTGCATCGTATTCGCCGTTCCCATGGAGGGGCAGGCCCCAAAAGACGGGCATACCTCGTCTTCCATTTCAATTAATTCTTCCTCAGGCACTCCTGAAAAACGCGCTGCATCCAAATCAGCCTCTACCACTGTTTTTCCGCAATGCTGTCCAGCCTGCATGGCTCCTCCGGTAACCACCATAGACGGGATGTCAAGACGCATTGCCGCCAAATAGCAACCTGCGATAATATTGTCACAGGAAGCGATCATCGCTAAACCGTCAAAATTATGTACACGGGTTACAAATTCTACT
>Ga0153996_1001092_pt1 | contig 11290 bp, 9 predicted proteins | sample TSNC080MetaG_FD_104728 | JGI IMG/M metagenome (GOLD analysis project Ga0153996, IMG submission 104728) | Attine ant fungus gardens microbial communities from North Carolina, USA - TSNC080 MetaG | ecosystem: Host-associated > Fungi > Mycelium > Unclassified | place: USA: North Carolina, Lumber... | reverse complement strand
TATTTTTTTCTTGTTTAAATTGTGACTATTAATCGTGTCGCTTTTACAACTATTTTTACTCTCTTCCATACATAGTTTCTCCATACATTCCACCAAACTGTCCAGGGTTGCTTTCTCAGCCATAGTGGTACGCATACCCAACGCATCTGCCGCTGCTTTGGTCTGCCTGCCTATACAGACTGCATGTACCAGAGCGTAGTCCAGCCCTTTAACGGTTTCCGCAAATCCACGTACGGTAGATGCGCTGGTAAATACTGCATAATCCACATATCCCTGCTCAAATTCCTCTTTTTCATCTATGAGCCCTTGTGTTTCATAAAGCGTGTCATAGATAGCTACATCCTCTATTACCACTCCTTCTGCTTTATGAATCTCCCGGACAAGTTCGGGACTTCCAAGTGACGCCCGCGGTATCAATATGGATTCACCCGGTCTGCACACTGCGGCTAATTCTTTTCCCAATGCCCGGGCATCATATACCTCCGGTATGATCTCCGCAAAAATGCCCCTCTCTTCAAGTGCCTTTCCGGTGCCGCTTCCGATTGCAGCGATTTTGGCTCCTGCCATGCTTCGTATATCTTTTCCTGTTTCTTTTAATATCTCAAAAAATACTCTGACACCTGTAGGACTGGTAAATGCAATCCAGTCATAACGCTCCAGTTTCTTAATACATTCCTGTAGTCTCTCATTTGGCATAATAGGTACGGTACGTATTGCCGGTAATTCCAATACCTCAGCCCCTTTGTCACGCAGCTTTTCTGTCATTGCGGAACTCAGTTCCCGCGGACGTGTCACCAGAATCTTCTTACCGGCAAGCGGCAGCTTTTCCTGCCAGGCAAATTCTTCAGCCAGTGCGCACACCTTTCCGACTACAATAATCGCCGGTGTCTCTACTCCCTGACGCTTCACCTCCCGGCAAATGGTATTCACTGTCGCCACAATCCGTTTTTGCTTTGCCGTCGTTCCCTTTTGCAAGATGGCAGCCGGTATGTTCCCATCCATTCCATGTTCCATCAGACCATGACAGATATCTTCCAATGCGGAAACACCCATTAAAAATACCAATGTTCCATTGGTACGTACCAAAGCCTGGAAGTCAATGTTATAATTCTCTCCCTGCCGCTTATGTCCTGTAATAATATGCAGAGAAGAACAATAATCCCGGTGTGTCACCGGTATCCCGTTATATGCCGGTACGGAAAGCGCCGATGTTACCCCCGGCACTACTTCATAGGGAATCCCATTCTTCGTAAGCAATTCCAGCTCTTCTCCGCCGCGTCCGAATAAAAACGGATCGCCGCCTTTTAAACGTACCACCCGCTTACCCTGCTGCGCTTCCCTCACCAGGATCTGATTAATTTCCTCCTGAGACCGTTTATGATGACCGGCACGTTTGCCCACATCGATCAATTTTGCCTCTGCCGGAATCATCCCCAGAACTCCTTGTCCAACCAGGGCATCATAAACAACTACTTCTGCCCTTAATAATACCTTCTGCCCTTTCAGTGTAAATAATCCCGGGTCAGAAGGTCCGGCCCCTATCAGCCAAACTTTTCCCTTCATATCATTTTCTTTCCTTTCTATATTCCGAACGCAGCCGCCTGGCAAGGCGGCATCCTAATTCTTCCGCCTGTTCCGCTACCTCTGCATCATTGCCTTTCAAATATCCCCCGGCAGCGTCATCATAATAGAGCCCTGACAGATATACCATTCCCTTCTCTACCCTGGCATAAGCCGCCACCGGAGAACTGCAGCCGCCATTTAAGGTTCTGACAAAAGCCCGCTCAGCTAATGCCGCACAGGCTGAGTCTGCATCTTCATACCCATCCAGATACGAATAATCACAGCCTTTTCTGCCCTGAACTGCCAGAATCCCCTGTCCCGCCGCCGGGATCATCTCATTCGTTTCAAAATACCGGCTGATCCTCTCTTCCAGTCCCAGCCGCTTCAGACCGGCCGCTGCCAGTATTAAGGCACTGTACTGTCCGCTGTCTAATTTTTCAAGCCGGGTCAATACATTTCCCCGTACTGTCTGAAAATCAGCCTTGGGATATCGTTCTTTCATTTGCAATATTCTTCTTAAACTGGAACAGCCGATTGGCCGGTTCATCTCCCATTCTTTGACCCCTTTGGGGAGTACCAATACGTCCCTTGCATCCTCTCTTTTGGAATATGCCACAATGGGCAGTTCTCCCGAAACTTCCATTGGCATATCCTTCAAACTATGTACGGATAAATCACTTCGTTTTTCCAGAAGCGCCTTATCTAATTCTTTTACAAACAGACCCTTCCCTCCCACTTTATCCAAAGTCCTGTCTAATATCATGTCACCGGTAGTCTTCATGAGCAGCAGTTCTACATTCATTTGGGGATTGCGGGTTTTAATATAGTCCTGCACCATCTGAGATTGCAGAACTGCCAATCTGCTTTCTCTGCTTCCTATCCATATCTTATTTTTCATAAATCTTTCCCAATCCTTCTACACATTCTCGAAATGTCTGCTGACTGACGCTGTCACGAAGCCCAAACATCATTTTATTTACCACTTTGCTGACTGCTGTATCTATTTTTTCCTGCAATTGCTCACAATTTCTTTTATCCATTGGAAGTTCACGAATGATTCTCTCTATACGAAGATCCAGATCTTCCACTGCACAGGCTTTGATCTCCTGAATTTTGGGAATGATATCACGGCACTCATACCAGATATAAAACTCTTCTGTCTGCAACTCCAGAATATGCTTCGCTATTGCAATGCTCTCTTTTAATTCTTTGCTCCCGGTATCTGCTTTGAAATAGTCGATATCATACAGGGTGATTCCGGGAATTCCCCCTGCTTCGGGATCGATATCCCTGGGTACTGCCAGGTCAATCAATACCAGCGGATGCGTTAGGTTTATCTGACGGATACAGGATTCACGGAGTGTATAATTGGGACTTGCCGTGACACTGATTACTAAATCACATTCTGGAAGCAATGTCATACGTTCACCATAATCAATTCTCTTACATCCTCTGGGAATCTCCACCATACCACTTCGATATTGACGGACAGTTACTGTCACATCCGCGCCTTTTTGTTTCAGAACCGTTGCTGAAAGCTTTCCCATCTCCCCGTTTCCAATTACCATGCATTTCTTATCCTTCAGGATATAACCCTCTGCTTCCAATGCATAAAATGCCTGGTGGACTACGGAGCGGTTTGATGCACAAAATGAAACTTCTGTTTTTACCTTTTTGGCAGCCGTTACCGCCATGCGAAATAAGACTTCCAGTACATTATCCGTCACGTAGCATTCCCGTGCCTGGGATAATGCCTCTTTAACCTGGGATATAATTTGATCCTCCCCCAGAATACGCGACTTTAGTCCGCATGTCAGTTCAAAGAGATGGTGTATTGCCTCCTCTTCAAAACGTTCCGCAAAATATTCCCGGTATATGGCCGGATCCACTTCCCGTATTTCACATAGCATATCATATAGGTTTTGCGAAAAATCTTCTGAACAACTAACCCACAGTTCCATGCGGTTACAGGTATTAATCATCACGCAACCGCAGATTCCCTTCTTATTTTTCAAGATTTCCAATGCTTGTGTAGTGTCTTTCTTTGTAAAAGAAAATATGGTTCTCACATCAATCTCAGCTTGACTGTGATCAATTCCTATCATCCGAATCCCCATAAGCCCCCCTGTGTTTTTCTAATCGTATGTAATCGTATAATTACTTTTAATCATAGCACAGGCTCCTTACGCATTCAACAGAAAAACATTGACTTTTCAGAATGCCAATGATAAACTTTTACCAGCCTTATGAGAAAGATAAGGTCTTTTTATTTACACCAAATGGAGGAAAGTAAAACATGGCACTAACTGGTAAGAAAGCGATTCTCGTGGTCAGTTTCGGAACGAGCTACCCTGAAACCAGAGAAAAAACAATCGATCGTATTGAGCATGATATTACATGCAGCTATCCTGACTACAAGCTCTACCGTGCATGGACAAGTAAGATGATTTTGAAAAAGATCCGAATACGGGACCGCATTCATATTCCCAACGTAAAAGAAGCAATGGAGAAAATGATTGCAGATGGCATTCAGCAACTTGTTGTTCAGCCTACCCATGTAATAAACGGTATTGAAAATGATTTGATGATAGAGGATATCCTGGCATATGCAGAATATTTTGATGAGATACGTTTTGGCACACCGCTGCTGACTACTGCGAAAGATCACAGGGAAACGATTCAGGCTGTCAGATCAGAATGGGAACATCTACCGGTTGATGAAGCACTGGTTCTAATGGGTCACGGAACGACTCACCATTCCAACGCAGTCTATGCTGCCCTTGATTATACCTTTAAAGATATGGGATATGAGAATATTTTTCTGGGTACCGTGGAAGCTTACCCCACTATCAGGACTCTGCTGAAGGAGGTACAGATATACCGGCCTGCACGGATTCATCTGGCTCCTTTTATGATTGTGGCCGGAGATCATGCCCAACATGACATGGCCGGAGATGATCCAGCATCCTGGTATTCTCAGTTCAGAAATGCAGGATATGAAGTAGCCTGCCATTTAAAGGGATTGGGGGAATATAGAGGGATCCGCAATATTTTCCTGCGTCACGCCGAAGAATGTATGATTTAGCAGACAGCTAATCTCATTTCGCCCTGCTTTTAAAAGTATACCGCTTCCATTTTGTAATATGACATCTATATCCTCTCGAGCGACAAAAAGTGGTAAATGATTCTTCGGAATACACTCTTCTATTTTAATACACAAAAATGAAGCACTGTCCAATAGATGATTACTCATCTATTGGGCAACACACCCTTACAGGTTTCGATGGACTAATTCCCTATTCTTTATCCAGATACTCTCTTCTCCACTTTTCCAGCATTTCCAATGGAAGTTCCGCTATTTGTGCAATGGTTTCAAGAGACATCTGGTTTTTCATCATTTTGATTGCTATTTCTCGTTTTCCAATTTCCTGTCCTTCTTCCCTGCCTTCTTCCCTGCCTTCTTCCCTGCCTTCTTCCCTGCCTTCTTTCCTGCCTTCTTTCCTGCCTTCTTCCCTGCCTTCTTCCCTGCCTTCTTCCCTGCCTTCTTCCCTGCCTTCTTTTCTGCCCTTTTCCCGGCCTTCTTTTGTTGCCTTCTCTCGTATATAAGCCTCGTATTCAATTGCTTTCAAATACCGCACCCCCACTTCAGGTTTCTGTTTTACTTTCTCCACAACCTTATGAAGTTTTTCTATTGTCTCATTGACCACATTTTCTTCCCGGCTGTCCTCTATGTAGTGTAAAAGCGTCTCCAGGTCTTCCCTGATTCCTTCCTTACCGTGACTGTTAAGAAATACTCTCTTTGCTCCATCTTCCAGTGATAGGCTCTGCTCCTCAATGCATCGATTTTCAAATGTATAACGCATCCGGCCATATCCAAATATATCCTCCGGCATAATCATGATAATCCAGAGCTGCTTCAGGTTTTTGTAAGGCTCGCTGACCTTTAAAGATTTAGAATCGATTACCGCTTGATAATACCTGCTTCGCTTTGGCAATTCTTTTGTGTCCTGCTGCTGGACTTCCACATCATAAATGATAGAATTCCCATCTTTGCCATTCGGTCTTTCCTCCATATACACATCCATGCGGATTCCATGCTTACCGACATTCCCTGGCGTAATTGTCTTCTGAGTGTGTACCGTCACCACTTCGACCGGGCGTTCCATTATGATACTCAATATCATTTTCGCCGCAAGCTTACCATACTCCTCATCACTTAGTACCTCCTGAAACAAAAAATCCTCCATCAGGTTTAGTCTTTCAATTGTTCGTCTATTCAAAGATACTTCCTCCTTATTCGGGGTAAAAGTATCCTGATAATACTATTATAACCAGATAATCGGCATTCTGCAAGGTACTTCCCCCTTTTTTCTTTTATTTTGTGTTACAATTGTTACTGTTCAGCCATGCAAACTTCAATGATGTATGCAGGGGAAAGCTTGCTTTCGTATGCATATATTATTGAAAATTTATTTGGCGCTCTGCCAAAGTGAGATGCAGCAAAGCGAAATCAAGCTTATGGCTAAACTGTAACTATTATGTTACTTCCTGTGAATAATGGGCGAATTACCCGCTTATACGTTTTAAACATATAGAATGCATGATGAACCTGCGAATCGGTTCCTTTGCATAAATAGAGATTCACATCAGATACGGATATCATACCACATCTGATGTGAAAAAGAAATAACAATTTCTATAAAGTCATTGGTAATAATTTATTCCATACCCTGCTTTGTTATTCATAAATATCAGGCTTTTCAAAAACGCTCACTTTAGTAACACCGGCGATATCCGCTTTTTTCACCTCAAGGATAATTCTCCAATATGCCATATCACAAGTAGCTATTTCAGGAACATTGGTAGTCATTCCAATACACAACTCGTTTCCTTCTCTTACAAGAGAATCAATCTGCTGTCTTATAGAACCGCTAATCTTGTTTAATCTTACTTTTACCTGTACGTTTTGATACCAGATATCTGGGTCTTCCTTTTACCTCTTCATAGATCTTTGAGATGTAATACCCAATGATACCAAGACTAATCATAATGATGCTTCCAATCAATAAGATCAGCAGAATCACGGTAGTAAATCCCGCTACCGCATGCCCTATAAAATATTTTATAAGAGTTTGAATTCCCAAAATAATCCCCATTAACAACACAAGCAAGCCCGCTATCGTTACTAACTGCATTGGGGCTGCCGAAAATGCCGCTATATTCGTAATCGCATACTTCACCAAAGACCAGGCAGACCATTTGGACTCTCCTTCTTCACGCTCTCCCACATCGAATTCCACGAAAGCAGACCGATATCCAACCCAAGACGAAAGCGCGCGGAAAAATGCGTTTCTCTCCGGCATGTTTAATAATGCTTCCACTGCCATTCGATCCATCAACTTAAAGTCAGAGGCTCTGGACATATCAATTTTAACAGCTTTGGATATGATTTTATAGAACAATCCGGCGCTGGCTTTATGCATTTTCCCTTCCCTGCCTCTGCTCCTTTTCACGCCTTCCACCACTTCATATCCCTGCTCCCAGAGACGGTACATTTCTACCAGGGTCTCCGGAGGATGCTGCAGATCACAGTCCATCACCGCGCAGCAATCTCCGTCCGCTTCTGCCAGGCCTGCGAAGATAGCCGATTCTTTGCCAAAATTCCTGGAAAAATGTATTCCTTTTACATGAGTATTGCATTCTGCCAACTGTTCGATATGCTTCCATGTATTGTCTTTGGAGCCATCATCCACAAAAATAAGTTCATATGGAATATGGCTTTTTTCTAATAATTCGCCTACTGTCCGTGCTGCTTTGGAGATCATCTTCTCTTCATTGTATGCCGGTAATATCACTGAGACCATCTTCATTGGCTAAATACCCTTTCATACTTTCATTTTTAATATTCGTTTTTCATTTCAATCAAATAAATGTTTGTTATTCCCCGCAAGAATTTACAAAAATATAATAGTAATCTTAGCATAATAAGGATATATGTCAAGCGTTCCCATACAGTGCATGCTTGCCAGTCTGTTGAGCACCCCGTTTCCAGAAATGCAATGTGTCCTTTTCCGGAAAGGAGTGCGGTTACTATTGATTAATACTCTAACGGGACATCTATCCCTGCATTTTTAAGGATCTCTTCCAAGATGTCATCTTCCAAAGACAATAGAGCTATTTGATAATCAAGCCAAACATCGCAGTTACCGTTATTCTTAAAGGGGCACCTTCAACAAATACATTGTATGCATTATGGACAATACGATCCATAATCGCTTCCGATATGGGGCTTCCTTCATCGGATTCAGGATCAATCCTGGCATACCACTCTTCGTTATTGTATTGTGTGCAGTGACAATCAGGGCGATACGTTCAATAGTACAGTAGTTGAAGAACTGATGTAAACTATCGAAAGAGCGGAGGAAGAAACAATCTCCGCCCTTTCTATCTTTCAATAAAATAATACATTCATAATATTTTCACATTTATAAATACCTGAATAAGATTCATTTTCCCCTAATTTACTTAACACTTCTTCTATATAAGCATCTTTTTCCAGTACCAATAAATAATCATTTGATTTTAGTGCCGTTATAAGCTCCAATTCATTATCCAAAGAAACTAGAATTTCAATCCTATCCGTATATAAGATATAACGTGACACATATTTAAGGTATCCATTATCATTTCGACCGGATGGAGAATATATCGCATAGGAGTGTTCATTTACTTCACTCAAATCAGCAACAACACTTTCCAATATTTTAATCCTTGGTTCAGGTTTCTGAGGAAGTACTGTCTTCGTTAAATTTATGTTACAAATTCCATATCCTATTAGCATCAGATAGAAAAAATTAGATATCCATACTTTATTTCTCAAATTTTTTAAATTTATATTCATTAACGTTAACTGAACTATAAGACCTATTCCGAATATATAAGTTATAATAGTAGCATTATAACGTTCAAAGCCAGCCAACATCAAAGATTCTGATACTGGCATAGAAAATATATACATCATTAATAATCCGATTTGATAAGTAATATATAGTAAATTACCCAAAATAAAGGTTAACCATATTTTTTTTCGCTCTTGCTTCATTAAGAAAAAAAGAATCAGGAAAATGAAATTCCATAATACCCAAAATATTTGCGTACTAAAATCTAACATTTTATTATTAAATAAAGATAATATTTTCCGTATATCTTCGTTTGCTTTATCTGAAAACATAGCAATATATTGTTGTATATTCATAGAATGCTTTGCCGATTCTAAGGTATCTGCCGAAAAAGCAAATTTCACATGCTGAGACCATAATAATCGAAAAACAAATGGAATGATAATACATATTCCAATACAAATAATTTCCCTTCGAGACATTCTTTTTATTTCATTGTCTTTAGATATTTTTCTATTTTTTTGTATTAATATTAATATAATAATCACATTAAATAAAGCAAAAATCAAACCACTATTTTTTATTAATAATGTAGCTGTCATAACCGGTATAGAAAATAAAGCAGCTTTCGAAATATGATTTTTATAGTATAATATAATCGCAGTATTTGCCACCGCCATAAGAGGGAGCAAAGCGTCTACCAATAAAGTATTCATTCCAATTGAATAATTCAATGAAAATATTGCATATAGTACTATAAGAAGAAATGCATAATAGTTTTTCCTGTTTTTTATAAATGCACAAAGACATAGAATACAACTAAATGATAAAAAATTTTGAGCTATTAACATATTATTTTCTTTTTGCCCAATAAATAAAGTTATATAATAAATAAAAACGGAACTCCCAGGTGGATAAGATGAAAATTGTATCAAATTATTAGAAGCATTGGCAAACCTGTTATCTAACCACATTTGCTTAACAATCAAACCCCAGTGAGAAAAATTATCGTAATGTATCAAACGTGCATTATGATAACAAATAATTAACAAAATACATGCAAGAAAGAAGAGCAATATTCCAGGAGTTAAAATGCTCTTAATGACTAATATATCTAAATATTTTTTATATAAAATACGGAGAAATATAAGAATACCTATACTGAATATTATATAAGCCATTATCTGCAGAATATTCAATAAACCACCAAGATACATGATAAATATGATTCCGGTAAAAATTAAGCACGGTAAAAATTCTATCCGGATTTTATATTTTTTCCAAAATAAAATCACATAGCCAGACAAAGAAATAAATAATAATAAATATCTCAATATAGAAAAAAGAAACAAATATATCTGATTAGTCATTTTTAAATACCCACTCCCGCTGCAAATAAAAACTTAATAGAAACAGTACCGTATCTACACATATTTTAATTATGGTTTCATGAAATCCAGTCAGGGAATATAATATATTAACTGCTCCGGCTGAAATTAACAGCTGAACACAAAATAAAATACAATAATTGCGTAATGTAGTAAATCCATATTGCTTATTTTTGAATACCTTATTTTTATTAATTTTATAGTTTATATTAGCGGAAATAATTCTGGCAACTATCGTAGCTATATAAATATAATAGCTTATAAAGATGTCAACATTTCTCAGTAATATAATCAATAGAGTGAATAGTAAGATATCTACTATAAATGAAGCAAAAGAAGATATTAAAAATTTCCCAAATATAGCATAAATACGTGCGGAATCTAACAAAGGATTAAAATGGGATGATCTGTTTTCTTCGATATAAATTGTTTTTATTGGGATTTCCAGTATTCGAATATTATTTATTTTAGCGTCTAAAAGCATATTCATCTCATATTCAAAACGTTCACCATTTGTTGACAAAAATATTTCCATTATACTTTTAGAAAATCCTCTAAGCCCTGTTTGAGTATCTTTCACCTTAATACCACATAGTATATTTAATACTCCATGCGTTACAATATTACCAAATCTACTTCGGAACGGTATATCTCCTTCGGTTCCGATAAAATCTCTACAACCCATAATTAAAGCATCTTGATTTTCTAATACCGCATTACAACAACTGCAAATATCTTCAATTCTATGCTGTCCATCTGAATCAACTGTCACGGCAGCAACGCAATCCAGATGTTCTGATAAAATATAATTAAAGGCACTTTTCAAAGCCCTGCCTTTTCCCCAATTTACAATATGGGTAAGGACATGACATTTGTACTCCGTTTCAGCTATACCGAAAATAGAATCATATTCTTTTTTACTGCCATCATTTACAATGATAATATTCTTGAAATTATTTGATTTTAGATCCTTCAATAAATTTATTAACTTTTCATCAGGCTCCAACGATGGAATAACGATTGCTACGTTTTCATAAATGGACATTTTTTGTCTCCTCCTGTCAAAATAGTACATCAATATCATTTTCCTTCTCTTGATAAAATCCATCTACAATATAGGTACTGCTGAATCTCGGTACAACCATCTTTTGTAAAAGTAAAAAAAATAAAAATAATGATCCCAGTTAGTATACCGTATTTTATAAATGATTTCAAGCTATGTTTTATCATTAAAAAAGCTCCATTTCATTATAATTTATGCTTGAATATATCCCACCCACCGCTTTCGCTTCGCTTAGAAGCGTATAATTTGCTTTGGAGGTTAAAATTGAAAATAAATAAATTGACTGGGATTATATCCAGATCCACATATTCCAAATAAATGCGATGTTTATTTTTGTATTTCCTTCCACTGATTTCATTTCCTCCTTATTTTTAAGC
>Ga0153996_1001091_pt1 | contig 11292 bp, 5 predicted proteins | sample TSNC080MetaG_FD_104728 | JGI IMG/M metagenome (GOLD analysis project Ga0153996, IMG submission 104728) | Attine ant fungus gardens microbial communities from North Carolina, USA - TSNC080 MetaG | ecosystem: Host-associated > Fungi > Mycelium > Unclassified | place: USA: North Carolina, Lumber... | reverse complement strand
CTGTATTAAGTCAACCTTCATGTCTCCATCCCTGTCTTTTCCTATTACATGTTGAAGCTTCTGATTGAGTCTTTGCAATCGAGCTGCCTCTGTCGCTGCGTAGACACCAGACTCGCGCTTTTTTGAGCGAAACGACCGCTTGACTTTTGAGCGGGTTGATTTGGCCATGATGAGATTGTTGAGTGAATAATCAGGACCAGAATACTTCTGACTCGATTGGTCATCAAACCACTACTTGTCATGACTCATCAGATGGCTAAGCCATCACTTATTTTCATTTTCATTTCTTTTGATTATCAAATGCATGGGAGGAGGTGACTCAAAAGAGATGCATGGGACAATCTAAAACACTTGTAAATACAAAATGTGTATAAGTAGTATACAGAACTCTATTGAGTTTACCTTGTCAACTTGGATAAGGAGTGTGGTTAGGGTTAGCATGGCTAAGTCATTGCACTAACTCAATTATTCTAGCACTACTCAACTCAGAGCCTTGCCAACCACTTACTCTTACTTCTCATTGATCCTTGGTTAGTGATCATTGCAATTACTAGTCACCTCCATACATAGCTGGGCCCTAGGCTTAAGTCTAGCAGACATGCTAGACAATAGACAAGCTGGGGTATATTTTGTCTCTTTTCTAGTATCTCAACTCATTGTTAAAGAAGGTGGTATTACTTTATAATTACTTGTACCTTTCTTAGTATTAGTTTTGTGCTGAGACCTCATTGTAGGTTATACATGCAAAGGAATATTGTTACATCCTTAAGAAGGTGGCCAGTATAGGAATTCTGTTAAGACTCTAAACCTTTGAAGTTGAATATGTGTTTCAACTCAAGGCTTATGTCAATACTTGATATCTTCATGCTCCTTTTCAAAGGATCCAGTTAAGGTTTTCAGTGAAGTTTTATCATAAGCAAGAGTATCAAGACTTTTAGTCACACTCTGCACTATAGTCCAAGGACTGAAGAGAGTATGGGGTTGCAAGAGTAAAGAGTTTTATATAAGAACCACAGAAAGAGAGAGCTTACTGTTCTCATTCTTTCTGTCACAAACTTTATTTGGCTATATTTCCATCAATTCTTTGACAATTCTCATGGTCTCAACAGCTATGGAAAGCCCTTGAAAAGACCTTTCAATTGATACCAGTCATGTCTTAAGGCAATCAGTATTGGCCAAGATATTAGGCAGATCAATAAGTAACTACTATGGTACTATTTATTAAATCACCAATATCTTAGAAACTACCATGATCAATGCTTTGGTTCTAGGCTCAATAAAAGCCCTCTTCATAACACTCAGAATGAGCCTAGAACAACCCTGAGGCAATTAATATTAGTAGAGGTATGAAGTCCTCAATGTTTGCACATAGACTTAATTAATTACTCATAGATAGTAATCTGTCCTTTTCTTAGAACAAAGGACAGCCTCCATATGGTTAAGTTATCACATTTTAGAGTACAAAGGCACTACCATAAATAGGTAGTAGCATGTAATGGCCTGTTCTAGTGCATAGACCATCACTTTTCTATATATAAGGACTCCTTGTCCAAGGATTAGACCTCAGACTTAACAACATCTTTTGTTACTATCTAAACTTTGCTTTTAAGCTCCTTTGAGCTATAAAATCTATAATCACAAATAAGTAAGTGACCATTTGTGATACTTTCTAGACTATATTTATACTATCTAGGAATGTGACAACTATTACTACTAGTATAACTAGAAGTGACAACTTGAGTTAATATCTCTAAATAGATGAGTCCAATGATTCTCCTTTTAGTTCTTTACTATATATGTTTAGATCATTGTCTGAGAATTATCCAAGAATTACTCAAGAGTCTAATGTCTTTGTTCTTGTTCAATTTGAAACCTTTATTTGCATGAAAGCTATTTATAGCTTTCATCACTGTATTCCTCTCCTTCTTTCATTGTAATATCATTGTTCATCAGTTCTTGAAGTAACTACTTATTGTCACTCCATAATTGATAATATTGGTAATTCTATTCTATATCCATAACAGATTCTCTCTGTGAAGTGATAGACATAGCACTATTAGAACAATAGTTATCAGGACAGTATTTACTCTAAAGATCTCTTACAAGCCCTAGATATAATCTAGACCCAGAAATAGGTACTTCTATTAGGTAGTTGCTGAGCTGCCATATGCTAAAATAGCATATACCTTGGAAGGCAAGACTAATGATATAATGATTGACCTCACTGTCTCCAGATATTGCACACATAAACTACTTCTTATATTGACATTTCCTTAACTATATAGTAGCTCAGTTAGCACCTCACTGGTAGAACATGTTCTTTACTCAGTAGACCTCATGTCTACCATGTGTACTCCTTATTCTTATCTCATAGTACATAGGTATATATACAATAAATACTCTTCTATATTTCTTATGCTTTACCAATTGTATCATTCTTTTTTTTTCTCTACTTCTATCTCACCCTTAAGTCTTTACTTGAGTATTGCAACCTGAGTTACTCTTTAAGGCCATAACATTCTGTAAAGCATCACCAACTTATCTTGCAACTAGAAGAATAGCAAACTAGCAGACTGGTCATCAGAATATTGCAAAGATTGTTGCCAAACATATAATTGGAGCACAAGAGGTAGAAGACCTCAAAGAATAACTCAGTTCAGTTCACATCAGTGAAGAACAGTCAGAGTACCAAGAAAAGTCCAAAGAACAGAACATACAAGAGATAGAATTAGAGGCCAACAAAACAAATGGCAAAGAAGAACTCAATGAGTTAAGTAATACACTATTAGTAAGACAACTAAAGAGAAACATATTCAGAACATAAGCAGATACTCCAGTACTAGTAGCCAGGATAGCATCAACATCAGTACCAACAGAGGTAGTAAACCACAAGTTAATAGTCCCAGAACCAGAATAGTTCAATAGAGACAAAAAAACATTTGAAGATTAGTGGAGGGCAATAAAGCTTTACTTAAGAGCCAACAAGATAACAGACACCAATGAGAAGATTATCACAGTATTAGGCAAATTCTGAGGAGGAACTGTAGGAGCATTTGTATAATAGAAACTTGACAAGATAGATGGAAAAGACAATACCCCAAGTTGGGATGCTTTTGAAGCAGAACTACAACTAGTATACAGTGACAAGACAAAAGAAACCAATGCAGAATGGTACATTGAAATATTTATACAAGAAAGAAAGTACATTGCAGACTTTCTAATCAAATTCATGGCTTTAGCAAGCAAAGCACAAACAGACAATCAATACACAATATTTTTGCTGAAAAAGAACATAAACCAAGAAATCATTAGAGCTATAATAGCATATTCACCTAGTCAAGCTCCAAAGAGCCTAGAACAATGAAAGGTGGTGATCACAGCAGTAGAACAAGGATACAAATAGACCAATATTTATTATGACTATAAGATAGGTTCAAGAATAACTTATGGAGAAATGGGCAAACCAATAGAGATAGTAAATTAAAGAAATAGTATAGAAGAATGCAAAACCAAATACTATAATTGCAACAAATTTGGATACATTGCAAAGGATTGCAAACAACCCAAAAAAGAAAAGAAACCATAGGGATATTTCAAAAGGAGTTCATAGAAAAAGGATATAAAAGATGAAGAAGACTAGAAGGGTTTTGTTAAAGGTTTGGAATAGGCATGATATAATAAACTACTGTAAATAGTTCCACCAAGAATCAATATATTATTCTACAAAGAAGAGAACAATTGAGGGAACTTATAGTATATTTAACAATCAAAACCAAGAATGAAAAAGAACTCAAAGTCAAGGCATTAATCAACTTAGGATGTATAAACACTACTATTGCTAGGAAAACAGTCGAAGAAAAAGAAATACCTACCAAATTGCTTTCAAAACTATTTGATATATATAACTCAAATAGATCAAGAAATGGAGAAAAGATAATCAAGGAATTTGTACCTCTAGAAATTAACTCAAACAGATATATTGAACAACTTAATGCAGTAGTATTGGAAATCAAGAAAACAAATCTATTCCTAGGACATGACTAGCTAGTAGAATACAACCCAGAAGTAGATTAGAAAAAGGAGTTATATGGTTTACAAGATGTCTAGGACATTGCAAAATGGAATATGAATCAATACAGTTTACACCATATCAAGAAGATTACTGCCAAAGGAAGAAGGAGAATCAAAGGAAGGAGACAAAGAACCTAATCCAACCAACTCAAAAGATTTTCAAAAATATGTTCAATTATTTACATATTTATTTAATGAGAAGGAATTCAAGAAATTACCAAAAAGGCAAGAATAGAACCACGAAATCAATCCAATAGAAAAAGCACCAAAGGAACTTAATACAAAGGTCTATCTAATAATACTTAAAAAAGAAACACTCAACTAATGGCTAAATGAACAACTCAAAGTAGGACTCATTGTAGGGTCAAGCTCAAGATATATAGCACTATGCTTCTTTATTCCAAAGAAAGATAGGTCATTATAATTAGTACAAGATTACAGATGGCTAAATCAACACACAATCAAGAACAAAATGCTATTACCCCTAATCAATAAAGTAATTGACAAGTTAAAGAATACAAAATACTTCAACAAATTGGATTTAATCTGAGGATACAACAGTATACAAATAAAAAAAAGTAACAAATAGAAAATAGGACTATTCAAACTAAAAGTGATATACTTTGGACTATGTCACTTGCCAGCAACTTTCCAATGGATAATTATTATATGAAAAAAACCTTATAAACTATATGGACAACTTTGTTATCCTGGTAAAACAGAAGAAAAACTAGAAAAATACACAATTGGGTTTCTAAAGATAATAAAAAAACATAACCTATGTTTTAAATAGTCAAAATATAATTTCAATGCTATAAAAATACCTTATACTAAGAATACAAGTTAGAAATAGAAAAATACAAATGGAAAAAGAAAAAGTCAAGACAATCAAAGAATAGAAAGTACCAACAAAAGTAAAAGATGTTGAAAGCTTTTTAGGCTTTGCAAACTTCTATCAACAATTTATCAAGGATTTCAACTATATCACAGTACTATTAAACTAGCTAAAAGGCAAAGAAGAATGGAAATAGACAAAAGAAGAACAAAGCACATTTAAAGAATTAAAGAAGAAGATAACTATACAACTAGTACTAGTCTTACCCAAAAGAAAAGAAAAATTCAGAGTAGAAGTAGAAGTATCAGGACATGTAATTGGAGAAGTTCTCTCACAGGAACAAAACAAAAAATGAAGAAACTAGTTACTTTTTTATTAAGGACAATGTCACTTACAATACAAAACTATGAGATATATGACAAGAAACTACTGGCAATAGTCAAAGCACTAGACAAATAGCAACTGTTAAATTAAATTATTATTGTACCATGTATTATTGTAGTCTAATATACGAGCTGTGCTTAGATAAGTATGTTTGTTTCTTTGTCTCAACTGCCATATTATGGAACCTCTCTGCTTTTCTCAAGATCTCTCTTTCTTATTAGGCTGTCTATTAATATCTGTTGGATAATCTAGTGAGTAGGCCATCATTTGTCTCCACTGTAATTGCTGCTCTCTATCATTCTAACAGCAACAATACCTACTAGATACAGTCAAGAAATTTGAAGTATAGATAGACTATGAAAACCTAAAATACTTCAAGAAACTACACAAACTCAATGAATGACAAGTAAGATAGTATTTGAAATTACAAGACTATGACTTTATCCTACAATATATCAAAGACAAACACAAAAGGAGACATACTGTCTAGAAGAGAAAGAGTAGATACCAAAGAGAATAACCAAGACATACAGATACTCAAGAAAGAGTTATAAATATAAAGGACAACAATTCAAGATAGAACATCTATCATACTACTCAGACAAGAACATTTACAAATAGAAGAAGAAGAAATACAAACATGAATCAAGAAAATATAAACAAGAAAAAAAAAAGTAATAAAAGCATTGGAGAAAAAAGATAAACAAGCATGAAAAGAAGATAAAATTGTTTACATAGATGGCAAGATCTATATACCAAGGAATAAACAACTCTGAGATGAAATACTTAGTAACAATTATAATCCACTAGATATTAGATATTTAGGACAACAAAGAATAATAAAACTAATCAAGAGAAACTATTAGTGGTCTAGAATGTGTAATAACATACAAAAATATATTCAAAAATGCTAAAAATATCAACAGAATAAGGTGTAACACATAAAGAAAGCAATACCCTTATATCTCTTATCCATGCCAAGAACACCATGGGAAGAAATTAGTATTGATATCATAGGACCTCTACCAAGATCAGAAGACAAAAATGCTATTTTATTCATAGTAGATCAATTCTTCAAAATAATTAGACTTATCACAAATGGTCACTTACTATTTGTGATGGGTGCTTTGATACTTTAAAGAGTTCAAAAATGCAAAGTTAAACAAGTGACAAAAGATGTTGTTAAGTCTGAGGTCTAATCCTCAGACTATGAGTCCTTATATACAGAAAAGTAATGGTCTGTGTACTAGTATAGATCATCACCTGATTACTATCTATTGTTCTACATATGGTAGTGTCTTTGTGCTAAAATAATGATAACCTAACCATATGGAGGCTGTTCTTTGTTCTAAGAAAAGAACAGATGACTATCTATAGATAATTAATGAAGTCCATGTGCAAACATTGAGGCCTTCATATCTCCACTAATATTAATTGCCTTGAGGTTGTTTTAGGCTCATTCTGAGCGTTATGAAGAAGACTTGTGCTGAGCCTAGAACCAAAGCATTGATCACAGTGGTTTCCGAGATATTAGCGATTTAATAAATGGTAACATAGTAGTTACTAGTTGATCTGCTTAATATCTCGACCATTATTGATTGCCTCGAGACGTGACTGGCATCGATTGAAAGGTCTTCTTAAGGGCTTTAAGCTGGCTTTGAGACCATGGGAATCGTCGAAGAATTGGCAGAGATATGACCGAATGAAGTTTGTGAATAGTAGACATAGAGATACCAAGTTTGGAAAATCTATTAAAGAAAATAGAAAAAATATAAGAAAAAGTAAAGATATCTATGAAAAAAATAAAGAAATCAATGAAAAAGTAATATAATAATAAAAAAAGAATTACAAGAACTTAAAGTAGAAGAACAAGTATGGCTAGAAGCAAAGAATATCTAGACAAATTGACTCTTAAAGAAGTTGGACCAAAAAAAATATAAACCCTTTACAATCAAAGGAAAAATCAAACAAGAAATATACAAGCTAGAGCTTTTGGAAAAATAAACTATATATATAATGTTTTTAACAAGAACCTATTAACATAATGCATAAAAGTTTACAAGTTAACACAAGAAACTAGCACCCCTACCTGACATTGTTAATGAAAAAGAAGAATATAAAGTAGATGAAATCAGAGAATATTACAAAAAAGGAAGAGGTACCCAATTTCTAATTTACTGGAAAGAATACAGAAATAAACATAACCAATAGATGGCAGAGACAAATTTACCATATGCAAAAGAGGCAATTCAAGACTATTAGATATAGCTTTTGAGACAAAATCTTCAAAAGAGAACACTAAAGGTCAATTTTTAACATCTCAAACACATACTAGTAATAGAGAAATATCTTTTGAAATCATGTCTTTTGTTACCAATACTACTGCCAATATCTTTACTACTGCTATCTCCCTCACCTAAAATTAGGAAATTTATAACAAAATTATATGTTGTAACAATCAAACTAAAGATTAGACTAGCAAGATGGATCATATTATTTAAGCTATTAAAGTCATAGCAAGACTCAAAGAAAAAGCAAAAGAACTAATTAGAATAGCTGATATTATCAATAATACCATGGCAGATACAGAAATAGAAATGCTACTTGCAAGAAAAGAATATTATATAGAAATTGTTATAACTTGACAAAATAGCTAAGTTATTATTTAATATTTCTTTTCTTTTCTTTTATTACTAAGGTAGAGTGTGGAAAATATCATGTAACAGTCACAAAAGGTGTGACAGTGGTCACATCACACACAGAGTCACAAGTCACAGTCACAAACATAAGGACTGTAGAAGGTAAGGTGCATAGCCATAATAGTAATTGTATATATAGTATAGTAAATTTAATAGGAACTCTATCGAGTTCTTCTTGTCAAATGCTGATAAAGGAGCAGTTGGCTTTATTCTGGCTCAAGAGTTAGCTAATCTGACAAAAATTGCCATACAGTTCTATAAAGTAACAAAAATACTTAGGCTTATTTTACATGATATTTTATCTCAACGATTCCATAGTATTCAATGTAATCTAGTCAACAAACTTACAATATACCAAAGTCAAGGATGTTCAGCAATTGACAATCATATTCAAGGTCTACAAGAATTATTTGCCCATATTAATTGGTTTTTATTCCTTTCATGAGTCAAACCAATAATTTCCCCCAAAAAAAACAAAGAAAAAGAAGTTATATTAATATGTCCCTCTCTACTACCACTTGACAATAAATTCACAACTATGTCATTAAGCAATGAATCAATGATATTAGCATCTGAAAACCCCAATAACCAACTAGTTGAAGAAATCAATAATCTTATTATACTCTTGAAATAGTTTAAAGCATCTTCCAATGTTACTTGTTTCTTACCACCTACTGAATATTGTACTATCAGCAGAAATAGAGAAAACAGCTCAAGGTATTGGAGCTGTACTTGAGTCCAAACAAAATTCAAAAACAGTACGAAGGGGATTTAAAATACTACTATATACTAAAGGACTACTACATAAACCATAGTTCATTGCAAAAGTACCAGATAAAGGATATATTATTGGGCTATAGAAGAAGTCAGTGGCTATCTATGCTATAGAAAAAAAAAGATTATAGGATGTTCATGAGAATATAAACCCTGAGATAGAGATATTGTAATAATCAATCTCATTATCTCTAGATGTTGCACACATGGACTACTTCTTGTATTGACATTTCCTTAACTATACAGTAGCTCAGTCAGTACCTTACTGGTAGAACATGTTCTTTACTCAGCAGACCTCATGTCTACTATATGTACTCCTCATTCCTATCTCATGGTATATAGGTATATATACAGTAGATACTTTCCTGTATTCCTTATGTTTTACCAATTGTATCATTCTTTTCCTTCCTCTACTCTTATTTTACCCTCAAGTCTTTACTTGAGTATTGTAACCTGAGTTACTTCTTAAGGTTGTAATAGATGAGCTAGTATTAGGTTTCTTAGATACAGACTATCAATGTTGATGTTCTAGAACTCAGAGACTTCAGAATACCTTTGGAATATAATATAATTTCAATCTAGAGCAGACTTAAACTAATATGATGCCAAGACAATAGATCAAAAGTCTATCAGTGACTTGTGATCCCATCACTACTGGACCTAGCCAAGAAGTAAACAAGATATAAGATAACAATGACAACAAAAACATTCACATGTGATAGATCATGTCTATATGGTAATATCATAGAGAAGTGAAGTGAAAGACTAAAAAAAAAAGAAGTTTCCTTTTCTATTTATTTTTAATTGAGTTTCATTAGTTTGTATTTTTAATATAACACTTAGAGAGTTTGGAAGAGAGAGCAACAGAATATTGATACCTGCTGCCATCTTGAGGGCTCGAGAGTTGTCTTATAATACTTTTATGAGTTCTCAGTGATGGGTTATTGAGAAGACTAGAACTCCATACTTCTCATCTTTCTTGAGACAAGATGTAGCAGTTACTTGGACAACCTTTTACAGGGTAGCAGGCTTGAAAAGCCTAACTAATCATCAAGACTGTATCACAGCTATAAGGTTTGATATGGGGATACAGATAAGGGCTTGATAAGACCTAGAAGTAGTTTACCAACTATCTTGATAGTGAGCTTGTTATGGTATATAAAAGTAGACACCTTAGAGATACTATGTAAGGAGAATCTAGATTGGTCTTACTATTCTTTCAAACATTACCTTAATTTACTATGCTAAGTTTCTATATTCTCTTTTTAATACCTTCATTCTTGATTTATCTCCACAAACTCTTTAGCATACAATTGGGACCTGGTACCATATCTTTAGCTTGTGCTAGGCTAATAGTCCCTTTTTCTCCCTTCAACGAGGTAGAAAAGATAGGTATTTAGTACAATGGAGAGAGTATATGACTAAGAAAGATACATGGGAGCCAAGGGAGAATTGTCAGGGAGATATATGGTGAAAATGTTGTATAGATAGAATGACAAAAGGTTTGATCAGGAGTATTAGGGAAAATTGAAAAGGAACTAGAGAAGATGAAAAGGGAAATACAAGTAGAAAAGAAGAATCTTAGAGATGATTAGAAAGAAAGACAGAAAAAGCAATAGAAGAAAAGAAATCAGGAATAGAAGAATAGGATGAGAAAGATGAAATGGGCAATCTATAGGATCCATATAATGAACTATAAAGAAGTCCTTGGGACAAGGGCCTTTAAGAGAGGAGTACTATCATGAGTTGCCTTGACCATGACAAGAAAAGATATAAATAAGATGACATAGAAGAGAGTTGAACTGCTAACCTCTTGGGTGGTTGTAGTTTAGATTAGTGTAAATGTAGATAAATAGCAAAACTATGTAAGTAGCTAAGCAATCAATTAGAAAATATAACACTTCTTTTCCTTTAACTACTATCACCTTCTCCTTGAGGCCATGATGGCTCCTGGGGAGACCACTATTCTGCCAATTCTCTACTATTAATATTGTCATGATTTCACCCTCCATTTTTATGTCTGTTTTATAGGGCAGCAACTTTGTTTGACTTGTGATCATTATGACATGTGTTAGATATACTATACCAGTTATGTTAAGACTCTAGACCTCACGGTTGAATGTGTTCAACTTGAAGCCTATATCTAACACTTGATATCTTCATGTTCCTCACTAGAGGATCCAGTTAAGGTTTTCAGTGAAGTTATATTGGAGGAGAGATGTAATGAGACTTTGAGTAGCACTCTTGAGATGTCCTAAGACAATAAGAGTACTGATTCCTCAGAGTAAGATTTTACAGAGGGAATACAGAAAGAGAGAACTTGCTGTTTCTTTCTCTTTCTGGTCTGTATTTATCCTAACTAGGTATGTAATAGTTGTTACAGTGTGATAACACTACTTATAACTTTATCACAAATGGCCACTTACTGATTTGTGATTGGTTGAATTGATATTCAAAAAGCTCAAAAAAGCAAAGTTTAGACAAGCAGCAAAGATGTTGTTAAGTCTGAGGTCTAATCCTCAGACTATG
>Ga0153996_1001090_pt1 | contig 11294 bp, 9 predicted proteins | sample TSNC080MetaG_FD_104728 | JGI IMG/M metagenome (GOLD analysis project Ga0153996, IMG submission 104728) | Attine ant fungus gardens microbial communities from North Carolina, USA - TSNC080 MetaG | ecosystem: Host-associated > Fungi > Mycelium > Unclassified | place: USA: North Carolina, Lumber... | reverse complement strand
TTTGGAAAAATCAAGAGTGATTTCTTCTTTTTCCGGAACTCCATAGCAGAGTATTTTGGCTCTGTCTTTGATCAGTGCCATCGCCTGATTGACGATAAACGGAGAACCGACAGCATCTAAGACAAAGTCCACTCCCTGCGGATAGATGGTCCGTATTTCTTTTGCAAGGTCACACTCCTTACTGTTAAATACCCGCGTCGCTCCTTTTTCCTTTGCCATTTCGAGTTTATCAGCAAATATATCTACGGCAATGATCTCCTTTACTCCTACCAGGCTCAAAAATTTAATGTAGCTAAGCCCAACCGGCCCGCAGCCAAATACAACAATGCTGTCATCCTTTCGGATACCGAAGTAACGAATGCTGCTTAACACTTCACGGAAGGTGACTAACATTGCCGCATCAACCGGGTCCAGAGATGGGTCTATGACCGTTTGAGCATATGCACAGTCCGGAGCTTCCATACCGTCCTCGTATACCGCCTCTTTATCCCAAACAACGCCATATTCGCTCATAGCCCCCCAGCCTGAACCAAGACCGGGATACAGCTCTTCATCCGGATCGACGAAGGGAAGCAGGACTTTATCACCAATTTTATAACCACGGACATCGGAACCCGTTTCTACTACTTCTCCAACCCCTTCATGTCCGAGCATAATCGGATAAACCTCTTTTGGAAACCCTTTAAAGGTACGGTGCAGCAGTTTCACATCGGTTCCGCACATGCCGTTGGCGATCATTCTTACCAGGGCCTGCCTGGAATTGATCTGCGGCCTGGGCACTTCCCGGATTTCAGTTGTTCCATCTTGGTTGATTATAAACGTTCTCATCATTTTCATTGTAATACCTCCGCGTATTATTTATTTTACGATGCTGCTTCTGGCTGAACGGTCTGCATTAATAGCAATTGCAAGTAAAAGAATGACGCCAAAAACAACTTTTTGCCAATACACATTAATACTGGCGATATTCATACCATTCTTAATAATAGAAACGATAAATACACCTAAAATCGTGTTGAGAATATTTCCGTTTCCTCCGATCAGTGCGGTACCGCCTAAAACGACCGAGGAAATTGCCATCAGGGTAAAGGAATCACCAACGGTTGGTGCACAGCTCTTTGCTTTGGCCATTAGAAATACCGCTCCCAGAGAAGCACAAAAAGAATTAATGGCGAAAACAATAATTTTTATTTTATCAACCGAAATCCCCGACATCCGCGCTGCCCTCTCATTTCCGCCAACCGCGTAGATCCCCCGCCCAATTGGCGTTTTCGTCAGCACGATAAAATACACAACAATCAGGAGAACCGCAATGATTAACGGCAGCCCGGCCGATCCGACAGATATTTTATACCAGTTAATCGTTCCCCAAAGTTTCTTCGGAATTGCAATCGGAGAATTGCTGATCATCAATGCCGCCGAGTTCCATATCGACATAAAAGCAAGAGATGCAATAAAAGAAGGAACTTTCAGTTTCACATGTATAACTCCCAGCAGGATACCTGCTAAGATACTAAAAATAAAGGTTACAGCCAGAGCAACTGTGAGAATAAACCAATCGGTATAAATACTGTCTTTAAAATTCATGATAACGCTGACCACCAGTACATTTGTCACCGAGCAAAGTGCTCCGACAGACAAATCGATCGATCCGAGCAGGATCACCGGTGTCATCCCTGCGGCCATTACCATGAGCGGGGCTGTATCACTCAATAAGTTATTCACATTTGAACCATTTAGGAAACTCTTTTCCATTATGGTAAAGATTATGATCAGACAGACAATGACAGCCAGACTGAAATATGTCGCAAAATGTGATTTATTAATTTTAATCTTACTCATATCTTCTCCTCCTAGACCATCATGCTGATCAGTGATACCTGGGTCGGTTTGCTGTCTACTGCAGCGTTAAATTCTCCGGTAATGATACCATCCCGCATGATGATGCCGCGGTTTGACATGCTGATACATTCATCAAGTGTATCGCCTAAGAGGATAATTGCTTTTCCCGCCGCAACCATATCCCGGATTAATCCGTATATCTCTTCTTTGGCCCCGACATCCACCCCTCTGGTCGGATGATTCAATATAACAATATCCGCCTCCGAAGCAAGGGCTCTGGCAAATACCACCTTTTGCTGGTTCCCGCCGGATAACTGAATCACCAATTCGTCTCTGCCGCTGGTTTTAATCTGCAGCTTTTCAATCCATTCCTCGGCCTGGGCGGCTACGGTTTTTTTTGAAACAATACCGTGGTTGCTTAAAAGCTTTGCATTTGATAAGGCAATATTATCTTCAACCGACAGCCCCCGCACCACCCCTTCGGTCATTCGTTCCATCGGTATCATCAGAATACGGTCCTTCAATGCCTGAGCCGGCGCGGAGTAATTCACTTTTCTTCCTTTTACAATTAACTCACCGGAGCTGGCCTTCTGATCGCCCGATATAACCGAGCATATCTCCTCTTTTCCAGAACCCACAACACCGCAAAGCCCTAGAATTTCACCTTTATGTAATTTCAAACTGACATGTTTGAATTTGCCCCAGCAGCCTAAATCCCTGGCTTCCAGAACAACGTTATCATCCGGTTGAATCTGTTTGTCCAGATGGTAATACTCAGTGGTCGTTTCATGCCCGACCATCATTTCATACATTTTGGCTTCGGTCGCTTCTTCAATTGACATGTTGCCGGCATTTTCACCATCTTTATAGACATAGACCCGGTCGGAAATCTCCAGCACCTCATCTAACCGGTGTGAGACAAAAATGACCGAATGCCCTTTTAAGGTTAGTTTGCGCACTTCTTCAAATAATCTCTTAACCTCTCCTTCATTTAGTACAGAGGTCGGCTCATCCAGTAAAATCAAGCATTTATTATCTTCACCTGCCTTTTGAGTGACATTAATGACTTTGGCAATCTCAACCATTTGTCTGGTCGCAAAATTCAGATCGATCACTTTCTTTCTGGGGTTAATCTCATTACAGCCGATTTCATCTAATATCTTTGCTGCTTCTGCATACATCTTCTTCCAGTTGATGAAACCCATCTGCTTAAATTCTTTTTCTTTTCCAAAAAAGATATTCTGTCCGACGGTTAAGTTTGTAATCAATGACTGCTCCTGATAGACCATACCGATCCCGGCAGCATTCGCCAACAGGGGATCATGCGGTTTAAATTCCTTACCGTGTAAGAACATCTCGCCGGAACTTTGCGGCTGTACACCGATAATAATTTTCATAAAAGTCGATTTCCCGGCACCGTTTTCACCGATTAATCCGACTACCTCCCCTTCATTAACATCTAAATCTACTCCCTTCAGCGCCTGGGTACCATGAAAGGATTTGGTAATATTTCTTGCACTAAATAATAATTTTTTCTCTGCCATCATTATCCCTCCATGAATTTATTTGCTGACCACTGTCGATCCACGCCTGATTGTAAGGATTACCGCAACTAAAATGATAAGCCCCTGAACACCGGTTTTAATATTGGGATCAACACCCATCATCGTCAAACCATTAATCAATACCGTCATTATCAAGGTTCCCACCACCGTGTTGATCACTCCGCCTTTCCCTCCTGACAGAGCCGTTCCGCCAATCACTACGGCGGCCTGCGCCGGAAACATCTGGCCGGTGCCAATGGCAATCTGGCCCTGCCCCAAACGGAGCGCACCGATCACTCCGGCAACACCATAGCAAAAACCGGCCAGGGTGAACACTTTAATCTTTACGTGATTAATATTAATTCCTACCGCTCTGGGAATCATTTCATCGGTACCAACGGCATAGACATGGCGGCCAAAAGGCGTACATTCCTGTATGTAATAACAAATCACCAGTACCACTAATGCAATCCAGGTAATTACCGGAACTCCCAAAAAAGAAGCCTTCGGGAGCGCCGTCATGAAAGGATCGCGGATGGTTGCCGGTTTTCCGCTGTATGACAGCATTCCAATGCCGACACAGATATTCATGAATGCAAAACTTACCATAAACGATGGTATTTTAAATTTCACATGGATTATTCCAATGATAAATCCAATCACGACGGCTGCCGCAACCGCCAAAAGTAATCCGGCCATCCCCATATTGCTCGTGTTCTTGGAATTGGCGACACATATCGCCGTTATGGACCCAACCATCCCAACGGTTCCGTCAATTGAAAGATCAATACTGCCGATCATGATTACAAAAGTTAGTCCCAGTGCTACCAGCAAAGGTAAAGACCATTGGTTCAAAATAGCGACAAAATTATTGGTACTAAAAAATGAACTTCCCTTTAAAACGGAAAAAACCACCACCAATAATACTAAAACGCCTACCGGCGCCCATTTCATTAAACGCTCTTTTTGATTGTCAGTTTTTACTTTCGCCGCAAACTCTTCAGTTATTGTAAGACTTGCATTATTCTTAACTGTCATCCAATCGCTCCAATCGATTATAATGTATAATTTAAACAATTTTTTATACTAGTATGGGGGACTGCCCCCGTCCCCCATACATTGCTGTGCAGCTATATTCACGCTCTTTTTAATCTGCTTTACAGAACCAGATATCAGAAAAATCAAACTTCGGTGTTTCCTCAATATAGTCTTTGTTATAATCATCTACCGTATCTTTGGTAATAAGAATTGCCGGTGTCAGGAAATTGCGGTACTCTGCCGGAAGTTCTTCCGGATCAATTAACTCTGCCCAGACCGCATAACAAATCGCTAAGGTATAACCTCCCTGCAGATATCCGTTGGAGGAAACCGTCGCAACAACACTGCCGTCTTTCACACCCTCAACAATATCCGTATTAGCATCTATTCCTGTAACGCCTACCTGCCCTTTTAGATCCTTTGCATCTAATGCCTGAAGGGCACCGGTTGCCATATTGTCATTTGCGCACCATATTCCGCCTACGTCCGGTGCATCATTCAGCCATGTTTCGACAAGGGTGAGAGCTTCATCGGTTGCCCAGTTACCGGTATCTTGATGAGCTACTTCAATATCCGGGTATTCCGTGAGAGCTTGATTAAATCCTTCCACCCGGTTATTCGATGCTGAGTTACCCAGCATTCCTTCAATCACAAATACTTTACCCTTCCCCCCCATGGAATCGAAGAGTGCTTCGGCCGTTGCCTTTCCGTTTGCAACATCATCTGCTGACGTATGAATTACCCAGTTTGGATCATAATCCTGCGGTTCTACGTCATCCGGCTTATTCCATGCAGTTCCGACGTAGCCGCCGGATTCCGCCATCGCTTCCGCCAAAGAAGGGGCAATGGCTGATTCATTTGGATCGGCATAAGCAATCGCATTTCCCCCTGCCTTTGCCGCAAACTGCTTCATATTATCAATTTCTACATCGTTGGAACCACCTGAATCGAGAACCTGTTTCTCATACTTTTGTCCGATACTATCGAGATATTCACAGAACATATCCATTCCCTCTGCGATCGTTGCTATGTAAGGATTTTCGAGACCGCGTACAGAACAGGCCACATATAAAGTCGTATCTAATTTCTCCTGGGAAATCTGAGCTGCATCAATCTTAAAATTGGAAAAATCCACGGTCGAATCGGAATCACCGTCAGCAACATCCGACTCTGAATTGCTTTGTTCTTCAACCTCTGCCTGCTTTTCCGGATCTTTCGTACAACCGATCAAAACACTTGCACTCATTATCGAAGCCAGAAAAATCGCTACTAATTTTCTTCCTTTCATAATAAACCTCCTTAAAATTTAGACGATAATATGATATATCCCAGTCGATCACTATCATAACTTAGTTCTTAATCAGCTTTTTCATCATTTTCATTATGTAGTGACATTACTAAGATACTATCTAGTGATTTTAATTATACTGTTAACATGAACTAAAGTCAACTGAATTTTAATTAATTTTTGTCGCTTTTCAACAAGCGTTTATATTTTACTGATTTATTATATAGGGACAACTGTTTCCCGATAAAACATCAATCAGATTTTTGACCGCCGCTGCTGCCATATTGTAAGTTGCTTCCTCGGTGTGGGCACCAGCATGCGGCGTCGCGATAACATTTGTGAATTCAAAAAGTTTGGAGTCCTTTGGCGGTTCTACTTCAAAGGCATCCAGACCGAGACCTCTTATTTTTTTACTTTTCAACGCCTGATAAGCGGCATTTTCATCGATAATTCCACCGCGCGAAGTATTCACGAGAATTGATTTATCCTTCATCTTGTCAAAACAATCTGCATCAATCAGATGATGGGTTTCCGAATTCAGGGGAAGATGCAGGCTGATAACGTCAGACAATGCAATTACTTCAGCAAAAGAACAGTTCCTGATACGATGATCGGCGCAAAAAGAACGGTCAATATATGAGTCGTATGCTATCACATTCATACCAAATCCCTGCCCGCAGCGCGCTACCACCTTTCCGATAGCACCCAGACCGATAATACCGAGCGTTTTCCCTTTCAGTTCCATCCCCGTAGTGCGAACCCATTCGCCTGCTCTGGTCTGCTCATTCAGATAGGGAATATTTCTGGAAACCGAGAGAATCAGAGAAAAGGCCAATTCTCCGACTGCTTGCGAATTCACCCCCGGTGTATTTGTAAGCGTAACCCCGTATTGTTTTGCGGCTGCTGTGTCTATTCTGTCATATCCGGCACCATATCGGGAAACTGCTTTTAAGTTAGGACAAGCCGCAAATACATTCCGGGTAATCTGATCCAAACCGGCTACATATCCATCACAGTCATTCAACAGGGAAATCACCTCATTCTCATCAAGCGGACGTCCAAAAGGATTGAATACAAGCTCGGCCGAAAACTCCCTTAACGTTTCCAGTGCCTCCTCATTCTTACCCGGCTGCAGAGATGTTGGCGTAACTAATATTTTCATTGCTGTCCCTCCTGCTTATATAAAAACATTCTTACTATTTATAGTTAAAATCTTTTCCAACTGCTTTTCGCTTACCCCGGCATTCTTTAATTGCGGCACAAAGGTCTTCAATAAGTAGTCCAGGCCAATGGCTTCCTTCGTATATGTTTTCATTCTCTGCCGGGTCGTATCCAATGAACATAAAATCCGGTCATAACCGGCTTCCAATAGCTGTTTAATCAGTACTGTCTCCTCTTCATCACTGTGGTATTTGAAACGTCCAATGGTATCAAATTCCAGGGTGACCCCCTGTGACATAATGGAGGTATAGTATTCCTGCTTTCTAATGGAACGATCCATATGGCAGAAGATCAAACGCTTCGGGTCCATCCCTTCACTCAATAAAAATTCCAGCAGTTGATGCGGGTCAGGCTCTTGTTCCATATGCACCATCATCGGAACATCTGCCTCTATTGCCGCATGAGCTGCTGCGGTGAATAATTTCCGATACCTGCCTTCCAGCCCTTCGGTATCATATGCCGCCTTTACCAGCCCGGCGCAGTAAGATACCTGAATTTCGGGGTTCCTGCTGTCACACTGAATATACATACCCTCCTGTAATTCACTTAAATATATCCGGTATAGTTCGTTTTCTGAAAATGATTTTATCCAATGCATCTCCGGATAAAAGAGTAATTTATGAAATCCTGTCGCAGCAACAATTGAAACACCTGTTTCCAGCGAAGTCTGCCGCAGCTCCTGAGCCATCCGGTTGCATCCCACCGGCTGCGCATCAATCAGGCTGCATCCCCCGGCCGCTTTGTAAGAGAGCACCTCAGCTATTGTCTTCTGCAGATCATCCATATAAAGATATGGATTCACTTCATAGGAAACACCTTTACTGATAAATAAGTGTTCATGACATTGACAAACACCTAATTCATCAAATGAGATAGAACCTGCTACTGTCGTAATTTTTTTCATTTTCTATCTCCATTTTGGATTATCGATAATAATTGGATGCCCTGCCTCTTCGAGAAGCATCTTGTGGTAGCCCTTCGTTTCAATGGTGCCGTAATCATGTCCCGCGTCGGCAGGAAAGGTAAAAAACATAATAAGCGGCTGACTGCCGGTATTCACTGAGCGATGAGCATATCTTTTCGGAACATACAGTGCTTCCCCTTTTTTCAATGCCATTTCAGCGGTATTTCCCTCTGGGTTCTCCATCACCATATACCCTTCACCAGACAGCGTATAATAGACTTCCGCAGTCTCCAAAACAGTATGAAAATGGCCCTTCGTCATAAAGTATTCCGACCCCACTTTTCCGGGATATATAATTGTTGTTCCAAAGGCCATATTCCCTTCTGTTTCCGGCACTCCAAGTTCATAGAATTCATATATCAAGGGATCTTCACGCTGTAGAATTTCCGCTGCCGCCTCTTGATCACAGAACATTTCCTTCATCTGCGAAAGATATCTCTTGGTCGTAACTGCATTCTTTGAAAAGCCGGTTTCCAAATCGAAATCAATGGAAAAAGCATTCTCCCAGTTAAATTTATCCATCTAATTCACCTCCTGTACATTCCACGCAATTTCACTTAGATTTGTAATTTTATCTCTTATATTTTCAATATGGAATACTTCAGCGATCACCTGCGTCCATCCATGAATAAAGTATATCCAGCCCGCCTCTACCGTTAAGCTCCTGGCTTCTGACTGCATCTCGGCCTGCTTAAGAAACAGGCGCTCACCCCGGTAATTTAATTCCCACACAAGGCTTTCGGCAGGATAGCTGCAGTCATCTGTCAAAGGGGAGCCAGGACCATCCTTACCCAAACCGGTCGCATTAACTATTAATGAGTGAGGCTTAAGACTATCCAGAATCTTATCATTATCAGACGGTTTTGCTCCTAATATAAATTCAAACCTGGTTTTCGGATTCAAGGTGTTTAAAATTTCTTTTGCCGCATCCAATCTGGGCTGGCTTCTGTTTGCTATAATAATATGCGGCGGCACATTATCACCGAATTTCTCCTGGGTCAGATACATACTCATAGCCAATGCACTTCCCCCTGCACCCATTATAAATACATCACCCTGGTGATCTGCCCAATAATTACCCGGAACAAAAGCTTCCAGAGCAAGCCCGCTGCTGATCGGATCTTTGGCATGACCGCAAAGCCTGCCGTTATTCTTTGAGATTGATGAAATCTCACCTAATCGCACCGCATATGGGTCCAGATAGTCAAACAGATCCATGCAGGCATTATATAAATCAATTTTATGGGTCGTAACTAATGCTCCCAAAGAGAAAGGATCATTCTTTATGAACTCTATCGCCTCACGATAGAGCCCGGCATCGGCATGGAGCGGAAAGTCCATTCCTTTTATTACCGCGTCTTTCAGCTCCAATGCCTCAGACCACTTTGGAAACACCCGCATAATCGAAGAGCTTGCCGTAGTAACCCCGATAAAGTACATGGTCGGCTGACTCGCCTTTTCATATCTTGTCATTTTCCATTCCTCACTTTTCTCAATTTTTCGTTTCTTATGGCTCAATATCCAGCATACTCATCGTCGCGGGTAATTCATGGGCGGTATTCCACTTATCACCGCCGGTTACACAGTCAAAACAGGAAACCACAACTTTGCCGTTCCACACACACGGTTCACCGGGCTGATCCAGTTCTCCATTACGGCCGTCGCTATCAGGGCTTTGCGCAATCCTGGCAACCTTTCCGGCGGGATCGATTTTAGCAACTGCATTGACCACGAAATCAGCCACATAAATATTTCCATGCTGATCGATGGTCATACCATCCGTAGATCTTAAATTAACCGGATCTTTCGCAAATAAAGTATGACTTTTTACCGTTCCGTCTGAATGAAATGTAGTTTTAAAGATTTCTCCATCGCCAAAATTTCCGACGTATAAACTGCCGTCATGATCGAATACAATGCCGTCCACTCCGTATTGATCATCCGGGTTCCTGGTCTCATAAGTCATAAATATGTTTTTATCTGCCAGCGTATTTGAAATATGTATGTTTTCATCATCCAGATGAAAACGATAAACGCAGCTCAGTAAGTTGCCGCTCTTTGTCTTTACTTTAGCCATCGTACTTTGCGTAACATACATGTAATCATCTTTAATTCGAATCCCGTTCGGATGTTCCATTTGATCAGCCACTACCGTAACCTTTTCAATTTCATTGCCATTTATCCGAACACGTAATATTCTTCCCTGAAAAACCAAATCAGGATGGCCCCCCCAGCCCTGGTTATCGACGATATACAAATCTCCGTCCGGCCCGAATGCCAGCCCCATCGCCCGGGCTTCTCCGGTTTTATTATTCAACGGAACATCAAACCATTTTTCGATACTGTTATTCCGATCAATTCTACAAATACAGCTTGGCTTTGACATGTCCGCAAAATTCGGACAAGCCAGAATTAAGTTCCCCTCCCGATCAATTTCCATACCATCTGGTGTTACCGCGTATTCTTCCGGTAATAGCATAAATAACTTCGGCTCCTGCATAACTATCTCCTTTTAAATGGTCTCTTTGTTACTACATAGATATATAACTATTTACTTATATTATGATATCATATAATATTAAATTTGCAAAGTGTTTTTTTATCTACCCACCCGAAAAAAGCAGCCTGTGAGGATTCACAAGCTGCTTTCATAAAACGATTTTTTAAGATGTTATATTATATTCACTAACTCCAATTGGTTTGCTCATTTTCTCAAGGGCATATTCTGCATAATGGGGTCTTCACTGTCTATTATTCTTTAATTGGTTCAAAAATCGGCTTTGCTTCTTCTAACTCTAAACATACACAGTAATTCTTATCCCCCTGCATTTCTTCCGGAATATCAACTTCTATCATCTTAGGACCTTCGCAGGTAATTGACTCCTCAACATGTAACTCACATCCGTCTTTCAGCAAATACGCCCGCTTAACACTATTTCCTACATTCTGTAATTCAACGCGTACACGAGGCTGCATTACATGAACAAATAATTTATGATCTTTTTGAGTGAGTTCTGCCCACTCTAATTCATATGGATAGTAATCCAGACGAGTAGTTCCCATGATTGCCTCGTTATTTTCGCGTACATACTCACCTGCCTGATCTAAAATTTCAACACAATCGACCGGTATATTTCCTAATGCATCCGGTCCAATATTCAACAAATAATTTCCGCCGCGACTGGTGATTTTCAGCAGCAGACGAATAATCTGATCAGCACTTTTCCAATTCGTGTCATATTTATTGAAGCCCCATGTGTCATTCACCGTTGCGGGCAATTCCCAATCGCCCTCATATGGAAGACGCGGAATGAAGTTATCTCCTGTGGTCATGTATTCACCAAGGCCATTGCCAATACGTCCGCTGATGATACAGTTTGGCTGTAATGATTTGATC
>Ga0153996_1001088_pt1 | contig 11302 bp, 11 predicted proteins | sample TSNC080MetaG_FD_104728 | JGI IMG/M metagenome (GOLD analysis project Ga0153996, IMG submission 104728) | Attine ant fungus gardens microbial communities from North Carolina, USA - TSNC080 MetaG | ecosystem: Host-associated > Fungi > Mycelium > Unclassified | place: USA: North Carolina, Lumber... | reverse complement strand
TTTATACCGGGGATATGGTACAGGGCCGCCGCCGCGTGAAAAGCTACAAGATACACACGATTGAAGATGTACCGCAGGAGGATTGGGTAATTGTCGAGAACACCCACGAGGCCATTATCGACAAGCCGACCTTTGAAAAAGTACAGCAGATGTTAAAGCGCGACACGCGAACAGCCCCCAAAACGAAAGAACTTTACTTGTTTAGCGGTTTTCTGAAATGCGCGGATTGCGGCAAGGCCGTAACTCGCGGCGGCTCCGGCGGGAATGTGCGCTATTACTGTGCTACATACAAAACCCGCTCCCGGCTGGCCTGCACCATGCACGCGATTAAACACAACAGGTTAGAGGCGGCCGTATTGTATGCCGTTCAGCAACAGGTATATTTAGCCGTTACCTATTCGGAAATGGTGGCAAGTATCAACATGGCCCCGCTCAAAAAAAGCCAGTCTGCCCGGCTTGATGGACTGATAGCCGAAAATGAAAAAGCACTTGCTAAAATCACGCGATACAAGCAAGCACTTTATGAGGACTGGAAAGACGGTGAACTCTCGCACAGCGATTACCGCCAAATGCGGGAGGACTACGACAGACAGGCAGCAACCATAAACGCGGTTATTGATAATCTGAAAGATGAACAATCGGAAGTCGAAAACGGCGTTGATACCGAAAACCTGTTTTTAACCACATTCAGTAAATACGAGAATATCGACAAACTGACAAGAGAAATCCTCATTGAATTAGTTGACCATATCAAGGTATACGAGGGCGGCGACATTAGCATTAAGTTTAAGTTTGCCGACGAGTACCGCAGAGTAGCGGAATATATCGAGGCCAACGACCGAAAAGCGGCTATTTAACAGCGTTTGCCGCTCCTTTCAAAAGGCAGTTTGTGTTCCTAATATAACTCAAGCATATGGCTGTACACCTCCATCTCGTCGCGGTTCTTCAGGCGGGAGGTGCTCTCCAGTTGCCGGACGCCGAAACTGAACACGCTGTCCAGATATTCGGGCGGCGTGCGCTCCTTTAAGTGCTCACAACAGAAACGTATCAGCCTTGTGGGAGGCATATTCTTCATCCTCATAAGCTGAATAATATTATGCTTGTACATAAGGTCGCGGCAGAGGATACCCTCGGCTTCGTATTCGACGAACCGCTTTCGCTTGAAATAGACGAGTTCGGGCGGGTCGAGGCCGGTGACATTGTAAAGGCAGAAGTGTTTCACTCCGGCCTCCTTGCAAAGCTGTTTCACCACCAGGGAGTCCTTGCCGCCTGAGAATCCGACCGCGTACCCGCGCGGGTCGCGCTCTAAAGCCAGCCCCTCGTACTCCCGCAGGAGCCGGATCGCCATGTCATCCTTGCATTGTTCGGCGACGCCGTTGTCGGTGAGTACGAGTTCGGACAGCGGCACGATTCACATCTCCATCTGCATGTCCGGTGAGCGCGGCGTAAGGATGAGGTCGCCGTTGTCGATCTCCATGTCCAGATTGTACTCTTGGAGCCGCTCTCCAATCATCTCGGTGACCGTATCCCACAGCATGTCGTTGCCTTCCATGTCGATATCGAAGTTGTTGGCATGGTCTGCGAGGGTTATAGCAGCCCTGTCGCTGTCCTCCAGCATCCGAATATATTCGTCGGCGGCATACTCCACAAAGGTGGAGAGCCTTTCGCAAAGTTGGTCCAGGGCTTCGTACCGGCGGGGGTACTGCTCCCGCAGATCGAGCCCCTCGGCTTCCATCTCCCGATGGGTCATGCCGATATTATGAAGTATGCTGTAGTATGTCGCATCGTCCAGCAGGCCGTCGAAGCCTTTGAGGAGTCCGCTGAACAGTTCCGCTTTTCTTTGTGTAGTCACAGATTTCCTCCTTTTGGTCAGGTTAAGTATGAGCGTGGATTACGAGGAACACCATCCACAATGAATTCGATGTGGAGGTGCGGCCCGGTTGAGTTGCCGGTGCTGCCCGACAGCGCGATCACATCGCCCTGGGACACCGTCTGCCCCTCGCTGACGAGGATTCTGGAATTGTGGGCGTATAAAGTAACGATCCCGCCGCCGTGATTAATCACAACATGGTAACCGTACCCGCCGGAGCTCATCTTGGTGTACAGCACTTTCCCCGCCGCGACCGCCTTGATTTCCGTGCCGGTCGGGATGGCGATGTCCATGCCGGTGTGCCCGACATAGCCCGTGCCGAACTCGCAGCTTACCAGGCTCCGCCAGTCACCGGCGATGGGGCTGGCGAAGCCGCCGCCGACAAAGGGCGTGTCATCTCCGGCGAGGAGGCTTGCGATGTGGGCGTGGGTTCCGTTGAAACCGCCCTCCAGTGAGTCGGGCTGGCGGGAGGAATAGTCGCCGCTCTGAACACGGTAATAGATTTCCGTGATGTTAGCGGCATCCTCCGGCGTGACGGTTCTGCCGATGAGTGCGCCGACACTCTGGTAAACGGTGGGAAGATCGGCGATGGGGATCGCGACGGTATATTCTTCGCAGGGGTCATCCTCGCAGTCTGAGTCACCACAATCTCTGAAGCGTGTTTCGTAGGTGAGAAAGCAGTCCACGAACGCTCGGTTGGCATGGGATTGCGGAAAATCCGAGCCGAAAAACAGAGCATAAAACACGGCCCGGATGCGTAAAAAGTCCGGCTCTCCATCTTCAAATTCACATTCGCTGTGAATATCCGCGAGAACATCTTCGAGGTTTGTAAAACTCTGCCGCATGTTTTCGATGTGCTGGCGGTAGTCGGATGGCACTTGGGACGAGATAACGCCGCCCTCAAAAGACAGCTTGAGGGCGGCGTTGTTGTGGTCGGCGGTCGCCGACAGCATGCTGACAATCACAACAATAATTAAAATAATCGGCGACAGGATCGCAATCACGATGCCGCCGATCACCTTGCGGCCGCGTTCGTCGGAGAGCGCAGCGATGGCGGCTTTAGCGGCGAGGAGCGCGGCGGGTGCTGCCATATCATCACCACCATTTCATTCCGAACAGATTCTGCTGATCCTCGTCAAAATCCATCCTCTCGGCTTCCTGCTGCTCCAACAGCATTTCGGATTCGTATAAATCCTGTATCTGCGCCAGTTCGGTTGACCGCCCCACCGCGTTGTCCAGATAATCCATATCAAATCCGGCGCTTTCGTATCCCTCCCGGATCGTGTTATAATAAAAGCCGGAGGGCTCTCCGTAGTCGTGGCCGTCGTTCATGACATATACCATCGCCGGAACAGTTTTGCCGCCGAGCTCAATCTCATGGATTTCCTTGCGGTAAAAGCTAGGCCAGCCCTCGTAAGCATCGAGGGCGCGCTCATCCTGCGGCTTCAGCGTCCAGAGAAGCACAGGCACTTTGCCGCCCTCCAGCGGCTCCACGGTGGCGACCGCGCTGGTGCGTCCCCCGCGGAACAGGAGGTCGTATCCCTCCAGTTCGGCTGTGCCGACCACCTTCGCGGTGGGGCATCGCTTTGCCATCTGGTCCAGGTTGAGGTTGCTGCCGTAGGCGATATATAAATTGGTTTTTTGCTTTGGCATGATTTCCTCCCTCACATAGACATGGAAAGACCGAGGTCTTGTTCCTCCCCGGCCAGTTCCATTTCTTCTGTTTCTGTTGATGCAGGAGCCGTATACTCCGGCTCCTGTACCGACGCCGGCGCTTGCTGGAGCGCCTGTTCCCTTTGCAGCGTGAGCCGCTCTTTCTGCCGTTCAGCCTGCGCGGGGTCTTTCCAGGCGATGCCGCCCTCCAGATGCTCCAGCAGATGGAGCCGCGCCGTTTTGAATTCGTCGCCGATCATTCCGAGCCGCAACAGCCATGTGCGAAAGGTATATTTTTCGTTTGATGAGGCCGTTTTTTGGCGGCTGGCGGACTTCTGCGTGAGCGCCTGATTGCTGATGGCAAGGCAAAGCTGAATATATGATTTTATCTTGCCTGCATGGGTAGTTCCATTAAACAAACGAAATTCTACAGTACCCTTGCTGAACACCGCGTGAAGGTTGAGGCAACGATACCGGCTGCTGTGGTAGTGATGGCCGCTTCCATCCCCGCCGTTGTACCATATGCTTTTCACCTCGTCCAGCGAGCGGGGCCTCCTGCGGTTGAGTTCCTCCAGAAAGCGGTTGTCCACCTTCTGGCAATAATCATGCTCGCGGCTGACCGAAACTTGCAGGGCTTTATAAATTAAATCCTCCTTGCTCGCCATAATGTTGGTGAGGTTGCGGAGTTTCTGCGCGTCGTAGGGCGCCGCGTTAATGTGAACGTGGATGCCGCAGCTTTTGTTGGCAAGCGCCCCGGCCTCGCGCAGCTTGCGCACAATTTCCTGTATGGCGGGGATATCGTCGTAGACGCAGATGGGGCTGACGAGCTCCACGGCCTCGGCCGCTTGGCCGCGCCTGCTCTCGGTATCAATGCTGGCGTCGCTCACAAATTTCCACTTGCGCCCCTGGGTATCCGCCACAGACCACGCGCTGTAGCTTCCGCCGTCATACTGTGCCGTTGTGCCGAAATACGCAGCCACAACCTCCGCCGCCCGCTGGCGGGTCAAACCAGTTAGTTCAATTTCAATTCCGAAATTTTGATCCCGCATCAGCTACCGCCCGCCGTTCCGAACAGCTCGCGCTTGAACAATGGAGCCTCCACGACTAAGTTATACCTTTCGTTTCCGCATTTATATAAACACACGCCGCGCTGCGGGTAACGGATCAAATCGTACTCGCTCTGCTCCAGTTGGAGGGAATCCATATAGAATTTGGAGTCAATATTCCCCGCGTTGAACAGAAAGGCGTGGGTGGGGATCGAAAACAGCGGCTTTGTAAACTCGCGGACTCCGTCGATGTTGAAGTCCTCCAGATTCTGCGAGGCGAGGAGGACGGCGCTGTTTTTCTTTCTGACTCTTTTCATGCAATTGCGGATATATTCGATTGCGATGGGGTTTGTGAGGAACAGATACAACTCGTCAATGGTGGCGGCGGTGTTGCCATTGGTGAGCAGAGCGTCCGACATATATGCCAGCACGTTGAACAGCAGCGCGTTCTTGATGTTGCGGCTGGCCTGCAACAAACCTTTGACTCCGAACGTGAGAAAGCGGTTGGAGGAGATATTTGTGTGGCCATTGAAGAATTTACTCTCCGCTCCCAAACACATGGAGTGGAGCCCGAGGCAGATTTCACGCAGACTCTCGGCGGTGTATAACTGGCGTTTGCTGTCATCGAAATTTTTGTACTCGTCCTCTATCAAGGCATACAAATCCGAAAGGATTGGGTAATCCGCGGGCTTCATGGCGCGGAAATCGCTGGCGTCGCTGATGTCGAACCGGGCGTAGAGCTTCTCCAGCATCAGTTCAATGGTGTCGGTCTGCGCGTCGGTGAAGTCCTTGTAGCTGCGGAAAAAGTCCCGCAGGAAACTGATGTGCTGGCTGAGTTTGGAGCCCTGCCGGAATGCTTTCGGTGCTGTCAGATCATCCGGCGATCCCTGTTCATCCCATGTTTTCGGCTCCAACACATTTATAATGTATTCGCCGCTCATTAAATCAATAAAGCAGCCGCCGAGGTTGCGGGTAAGGTCGACATACTCCATTTCCGGGTCCAGGCATATCACATTCTTGCCGCTCTCCAAAAGGTTGCACAAAATCAGCTTGAGCAGGAAACTCTTGCCCTGTCCGCTGTTACCCAGGATGAGGATGTTGGCGTTGGTCTTGTCCTGGGCGCGGCGCTCAAAATCGACGATGATATGACTGCCGAATTTGTCATGGCCCAGGCAGAAGCCGTGGGGATCGGTTTTGCCCGAATAGCAGAAAGGGAACAGATTCGCCACGGACGAGGTGGGCAGCACCCGTTCAAACTGGCTCCCGAACACATTCCAGCCGGAGGGCATGACGGAAGTGAGCCCGTTCTGCTGACATAGGTTCAGTTTGTCGATGTTCAGCTTCGCGCAGTTAAGCTCCGCCAGCACAACCGTCTGCAAGTCCTTGAGCTTGTCGAGATCGGTGGCGATGAGCTCAATATACACAGCCGCGTGCAGAAAGGGTTCACGGTTACGGTGGCGCTGCCGGATGAGGCTCGTCATGTCCTGCAAATTCTCATCGGCGGTAACGGCGGCATGCATATCGTTGGTTCCGCGCTCCATGCGGTTTTTCTTGTCTGCCAGATTGATGATCTTGCGTTCCTCGGCGGGAGTGACCACCCGCGTGTAAATATGAAGCGTCACACCGGCTTTCTCGCCGAGGTGCTGGAGGATGGCCTGCTCGGTGGTGCTGGTAGGGTACTCCCTCAGAGCCCAGCAGCAACGGAACGTGTTGCCGCAGATGAAGTAATCCGGCTCGAATTTCACAACATTCGGCGCGATCATGTCCAGAAAGGTCTGGACGAGGGCCTCGTCCTCGCGTTTGTCGAGGGCCTTCGTGTTGGTTTTCACCTGGGGTTTTGCCTGGGGTTTTGTTTTGGTTTTCCGCTTGAATATCAATCATTTCCCTCCTTGCATTGGGATAAAAAAAGCCCGCCGATGCTACTCGGCGGGTCGTATGTTGGGGTTGTGCGTTATTCCTGTTCGGGCGAGGTTTGCGCTTCGGGGTCAGCGGGGGCCTCGGGGTCGGCGGGAGGCGCTTCGTCCATCATACGGCGCATGGCGGCGATACCGAAATCCTTGAGCTTCATCTTGTGGTCGTGGATGTAATTTTGCACCTCGGTAAAGAATTCCTCGCTGACTTGGAACGCCAGAGTCCTTTTGTTTCCGTTCATTTCTTTTTCTTCCCCTCTGTTAAAATAAAATTTAAGTACGGTCTCGATGAATTGGGACATGGTCTGTGTGTTCGCTTCCGCTTCCTGCTTCGCCCTGCTGTGCAGGGATTCGGCTACCTTGACGGTGATCCCGCGCGTTTCTTCCATTCTGATTCCCCCTGGTAAATAATTTTTTCATGCGCGCAACGCAATCATAAAGGAATAATCATAATAAAGCTATCACTATAACCACCAATGATATTGCTTTTAATTTGACATTATATATTGCTGTTTTCCTCCTGCTCCATCACGGTGATCCACCGCTCTCCGTCAAAGTCCTCGAAGTGCTCTGTAGTCACGTTTTGGGCGAAATATACGGCAAGGATGCGCTTTATATCTTCCTTGTCGGCGCGGCGCACCTTGAAGCCCTGCTCACCGAGCATCTTTTCTATGCGGCTGAGATAGGGGAACACCTCCTGCTTCTTTTGATTCTTCAGCCGCACAATGATGAGGAATTCCCGCGTCGTTGCCATCTGCACCTGGATGCGGTCGAGGTGGCGGCCCTCCTGCTCCAGCAGGGAACGGATTTCGGGGATGCCCTCGTTGATGATCCTTTCACGCAGATACCGCTTGATGTTTTCAAAACTCTCACGGGAGTCGAGGCACAGCATCTCGACCTCGGCCAATCCCTTGAGGACATTCATCAAGGCGTAGATTCTTGCCGACAGGCTCTCCGCGGACAAAACCGAGATATTGGTCGGCTGAACAAGGAAATACACGATTTCGTTGCCGTGGATGCTGTGCAGGCTATAATCGCTGATCTGCTCCGCGTTCATCAGCCATCGCGTTGACTTTTTCTTTTTCCTGAGTTCTGTTGGGAACATTCGCCGCACCTCCATTTGTAGACTCGCTGTTTGAGCAGAAAAAATTTACAGGCATTCGTGAGGAAATCCATAATGCTGTACTCCTCGAAGCGGATCGTCAGAAAAGCGTAAATCGCAACAAAGATGATGGGCGGCGTGAAGCCAAGCTGTGAAACACTCAGCACGGCGATGATCGCCGCCGCCACAAGGATGAACAGATCCCGCAGTTCCCACAACCACAGCATCGGCTTGGCCCGGAGGTTGGAGGGGTAAATATACATTTAAATATCACCGTCTTTCTCTTGGGATAAAAAGTAAACGATCCCGCGCAGAACATACTCCATGCAGGAAGTCACAACCGAGTTGCCCAGGGCCTTGTATCTTTTGGAGTCCGAAGCGCCGGGGATATCCGTCCATTTGTCGGGAAAATGCATCAACCGTTCACATTCAATGGGCAGCAGTCGCCGGATGAGGTTTTTGCAGACAGCAACAAGGTTTTCGCTTCCTCCACCGTTATCGCCGCCCTCGGCCCGAAGCGTGGCACAGCCTTCCCGGTAACCGCCGTATTGATGCTGACCGAACACGGCTGCGTCGCAGACGAGGTCGGTAGCGTCCTTGTATTGACGCGCCGCCTGGGTGGAAACCACATCGTTCTCCATGTACTCGTCGCTGCGCTGCTGAGAAAAAATTGCGTGTTTGTCGGTACTCGTAATTGTCGGGCAAATCCCATTTTGCACGCCGAGACCGTTGCCGCCGTTTTTCGTTTTTCTGCCGATAATATTTCCGGCGATGGCGTATGTTTCAGCTTCCTGTGGATTGAGTGCCAAATCACAATTATTTCTGCCGTTACCCCAATATGCGGATATTGTTGAAACAACGTCATGGGGGCCGGTGTAGCGGCTGTCTTTGCCGTGGTTGCCAAATAAAAGTATCGGCTGGTTGTTCCCGGATGAGCCCGCAGCAGATGTGATTGTCGGACACAAGTCCTCACAAGTTTCCGCGCCGCCCTGCTGTGTCGCCATGACCAATGGGGGGTGTCCATCCATCTGCGCGCGCAGCGTGCCCGCCTGATCTTCCGACACATCCATCCTTTGACCGCCCTGATCCATGAGGCACAGGACGGACGGAGTATTACTTGTAAGCGTGGGGCTTCGTTCCTTTTCATATCCGATGCCGCTGGCTTTCGCACCGGCTTTATGAGAAAAGGCGGCGACATATCCATGCCCGCCGCCCTCGCCGCCGTATAGCGCGGGCCACACGCCGTTTTCATCGTGAATCCTGCGGCTTTGCACATCCCAGGCTGTCAGGCTTTCCTTTTCCAGCAGCAATCCCGCAGGGTGTCTCCCTCCGCCACCATCTGCCCCGGCGACCGTCGGAGCGATGCTGTCCGCAGTAAAAATCCGCGCCTGTTGGGTATCCCAGGGAGTTAATGAACCCATATTCTCCGCGACAAATGTCTGTTGTTTGACGCTCGGATGCGCGCAAACCGCCGCCGACACATCATGTAAATCTCTGATTTCATCTCGTTGATTGCACGCGAAGCTTATAACCGAAGATTTCAAGGTTCCCGGTCCCCGCTCGAAATCTTTGTTTTCGTCAGCGGGTGGAGTTCTTACAGCAGACCGGCCTGCATCTTCAGAGCCCGTTCCAGTATCGGCGGGAGCGTCTTGCCCCGCTTCTTCGCGCGGCGTAAAATGCCCAAGCAGGCGGTCTTGCTCAAATAATATTTGGGGGGCGCTGTGTCCAGCAAAATCAGCGACAGCGACGATTCTCTTGCGCCGCTGTGGGACAAACCAGTGTTGAGCGTCGACCACTCGCCAAGCGACGGAGAATTCTTCTCCCATGATGGCCCCAGCAGATTCCCACCTCCCGCCCGGAGGTCGAGGAACAGATGATCCGCTTGTTGCAATGCCGCAGATTTCTTCGAGAACGACGCGGAAGTCCTCGCCGTGGGGCGAGCCGGAACTGAATGCTCCTGGGACATTTTCCCAGACCATGTATCTTGGCCGAACAGACTCATCTGCTCTGCCTCGTCTTTTGTCGGCATCTCTCAACTCCTTTATCACGCGAATCTGCTCGAAGAACAGCCCCGACCGCGCCCCGGCAATACCACGCCGCTCACCATTCGCGACCGATAAATCCTGGCAGGGCGAGCCTCCACAGACAATATTTACGGGCGGCAGATTCGCGCCTTTCAGTTTTGTGATATCCCCGACATGCGTCATATCGGGGAAGCGTATCTTTGTGACGGCTATGGGGAACGGCTCTATCTCGCTCGCCCACAGGGTTTTGATACCGTACCGCTGCCCGGCCAGCGGAAAGCCGCCGATGCCGTCAAAGAGGCTACCCATCGCGATCATTTGATCACCGCCGCTACGGTCTTGGTCAGATTTATAACAGATTGCGTGGTGTAGATGGCACCGGCGATGTTGGCCTTTGTACCGGTTTCAAGGCCAAATTGATGAGCGACTCTTGGTATCTCGGTCGCCGACAGCATAATACCGAGGCCGAGCAACTTGTGATCCCGCATCACCAGCAGCCCGACAACAAGGAGCGTGGATTGCAAAAACGCTGTGAGGCACAGACCTATCACTTGCTTGCACCACCCGACAAACCCGTCAACATACCCGCGGGGGACGCTGAACATGAACAAGCTGCCCACCGCGATCTGGATCACCATAATGCCGCCGCGCTTGAGGTTCGCGAAGAACACTTTAATCACGGCGTAGCCCATCATAATCACCACAAACAGATTCACAATGGGGTTCGCGTTGATGGCGGCATTGGTGACGGTCTGCAAAATGTCGGTGGCAGTCGTTCCGAGTCTGTTGTTAAGAGGAATACTGGCGATGTCGGATGTAAACGACGCCTGCAGGCTGATGCTGAATTGATAGAGCCGGATTGGTACTATATTAAAAAGATTCACAGCGAAAAAGCCTTTTAAGATGTTGAGGCCAACAGCCTTGATGTCGCCGCGCCCGTTCTGCGCTTCAATCGCGCACTCGAAGCCCGCGACCACGATGCCGGTGATGTAGAGCGCCCAGGCGAAGTTGCCGAAGAACATTGTCACGGCCTCCACCCAGGGCAAGTCGAAGAGTTCCGCGCCCATCTGACCCATGAGCGCGAAAAAGTCACCGAGGAAACCCACGACCGAGTTGTATATCCAATCCACGATCTGGTCCAGGACGAGCGACGCGAGAAAATCCCATATAAACAAGCGGGTATCACCTTCTTTCTGGCATATGAAAGCGGCGACCGTTTCCGGTCGCCGCTCTGTTGAAATATGGACTTTTAGCTTTTGGTATGGTATGCTTTGAACATAAAATAATATTTGAGGAGAAGTATTATGAATTCGATAGCAACACAAATTTTGAATGAGATTGTGGAGAAAGATTACTTATGAGCCAAATGTATTAGGAAAACTGCAAAATAGCCCGGTATAAGGGCAAAAATAAAATAATGAAAGCTATCACATTACACAGAGTACCGCCCATGAGGACAAAGGGGCGGTATTTCTGTTTGGGATAGCTTTTACTTCGGGCCAAATTGGCCCGAAGTGGAAAGGAGGGAAACACAATTCCCGCCGGGCCTGACTGAAAAGTGAGGCCCTTTTTTCATGCTCAAAAACAAAAGGAGGTAAAAACCGCATGGCGAAAAACGAGCCAAACAAGCCGGATGATGGGAAAACCATGCCGGCAAATGAAACGCCAACGGAGCAGGCCGCGCCTGTTAGTGAGCC
>Ga0153996_1001083_pt1 | contig 11329 bp, 8 predicted proteins | sample TSNC080MetaG_FD_104728 | JGI IMG/M metagenome (GOLD analysis project Ga0153996, IMG submission 104728) | Attine ant fungus gardens microbial communities from North Carolina, USA - TSNC080 MetaG | ecosystem: Host-associated > Fungi > Mycelium > Unclassified | place: USA: North Carolina, Lumber... | reverse complement strand
TTCGCTGCCGGCAACCATGGCTGCCGCAAACATCCCGCTGATTTCAGTTGTTTCAAATTTGTTATCCCCGGTAATCCCCACCGCCGGCAGTAAATACTGCCGGGAATCAACCGTTTCAGAAATAATTCCCACAACGTAGCTGCCAGATTCTAAGTTTTGAAACCGGTAGGTACCGTCCGCCTGGGTTTTCACGATCTGAACCGCCGTGCTTCGGTCATCTGCCGCAAACAGGCTGATGCTGTAGTCGGAGATGCCCTGTTCGCTTTCTTCCATCACGCCGTCAGTATTTTGATCCAGCCACAATCTGCCGCTGATCTGACTGTTGGGAATAATGCCGGGTATACGGCGGGCAATCAGATACTTACTTGTGATGCTTTGCTCACTCATCCGGGCCGCATTGGACGGGCTGGCATTGGATACGCCGGGATCATCACCCCGGCCCTCCGCTAAGATTTCCCAGTCTTCGTTCGTTTTGCTGACCGTAAATGCAGTCAGAAAATCATCCGCCGACAATTGGCTCCCATGCAACGTCCTGACTGCAATCACATCACGTTCCCGGTCCTCCGGTATCCGTAAGTCCAATGTGTAATTACCTTCAACCATATCAAACCAGTTGGTCAGTTCAATCATCGGTTCCTGATGGATCTCCCCTGGCTGGCTGTTGGTATCGGACGGACTGGCCACACGGCTGATGGCATCGGACGGGCTGGCCGCACTCCGGCCGTCTTCCGGCTGGGTATAATCAAGTACTAATATCCCATGTACCTCCGCCAGTTCACCCAATTGAACCGTGCCGGATGAAATGTAAATCAATACCGATTCTGCCTGAGAGCCGTTATATTCCGGCTGTAAGATCATATGATCCAACGACAGGGTTCCGCCATCCACGATAAAAATCGGTTTTTCATCCTCCTGGCGGCCATCCCAGGGCATCACCGTTACTTCTTTTCCACTTACCACACAGGACTTTCCCGGCGGGATAATCATCGGATTCATTGCATAGATGACGACCTCCGTCATCTTTATATCCATCTGCCGGCTCAGTTTTTCAGCTTTGTCGATCGCCTTATCAAGACTTTTTACCGGTGTATCGGGGGACAAGCCATTGGCACGGTCAGAACCTTTGGGGATCTTTCTTGCCGCATTTGATGTTGTTGCCAGATCCAGACCCTCCCCCGGGTTCCAATAGATCACCCCTTCTCCGTCCCATCCGGCTTCTTTTGCATATAACTCAATTGCGCCCTGAACTTCATAAGTGTGCATGAAACATGCAATACAAAGAAGAAAGGCCATTACCCTTTTTATCTTATTCATGACCGTAATCAATTATCTCCTGTTTTTCTGCACCATAACACATCTGCTGCCAAATGACAGCGCTCTTGCTACCAACAGCAGTTTTTTTGTTCCAAACTGCACTATCCCTCCTGCTCCATGCCGCCGGTCATCTCCCGCTTCAGGTCAGCATAATACGAACGGCCCACCGGCAGCACTTCCCGGCTATCCAGGATCACCTCTTTGAAGGTAATCGTCTGTATCCGGGAAAGCGCTGCCAGATATGCCCGGTGTATCCGGATAAAGCCATACTGGCGCAGCCTTAACTCAATCTTGCCGATTGTGGAATAAAAACTAAAAGATTCCTCCTTGCCATAATAAACCGTCACGATCCTTTTCCTGACCTCAAAATACCGGATCTTTTTAATCTCTATGTTGCGGAATTCACCGGCACCTGTGCACATGATGTACTCCATCTGCTTTTCTTTGACCGCCGCTGTCGCCCGCAGAAAAATATCTTTAAATTTTTCCGCCGTGGTTTCTCCCTTTACAATATAATGCAGGGCTTTCACATCAAACGCCCGGGGATAGAAACCCTTGGAAACCGTAAAGAAGACGATCTCGCTGATACATCCCCGCACTCTAAGCTGCTCTGCCACTTCATCTCCCGGCGTCCCCCCCATTTTCATATCCAGGTAAATAATATCCGGCTGGTTCCTGGCATTTTCAAGATGAAACAAAAGCTCATCGCCGGTTTGGTAAAGGGCAAATTCCACATCTGTCTGATATTCCGATGCTAACCGCTCCAACCTTCTTTTGCACTCGTCCTGATCTTGTTTATTATCATCACAAATTGCAATTATCACACACTATCCCCCACTCGCTTCTTTCAGTATCCACATATGAAATCTATTCACTGCGGCGTCATGCTTCTGTACCATTGGTACTGCTTCAATATTCATATTATACTGCCGAACGCCAAAAGTCAATCATCATCTTTGGTGTTATTTACACTTTACACAATAGCCGTGTCCTACAGCTATGAAAGAACCACATTCAAACAAGTTAACCCCGTTGAATGTGGTTCTTTTCTTTAGTCTTCAATAATCTCATACCGAAACCAGTCAAAATCCGCATAGTTATCAGATTCCGCGCCACAAGAAGACGCATACATCCCCATATAAGCACCCACAAATCCATCTGCAACCACCGTGCTGAGCAGAGAGCCATCCTCTTCCAGCACCAGGGGAATCATTTCCCGTTCCGTTCGGCCATAGTAAAAATGGTATGCGCCTTCGCTTCCCTCCAAAAACAAATAGCAAGTCCCGGCACCAATTTCAGTCTCAGAAATGAGCTTACGTATGCCATTTACCACCTTATAGCAAGATATCACCACCTGACTGTCCTGCTTTCGCTTCAATAAAAGATAGCAGAATCTCTCATTTTGGGTAATGACCAAACCGGCTTCCTCGCCATCCCCGGCCGGCTCAAACTCCATCGCCACCGCTGCCTGAAAGTCATAATGCTGCTGCCGCCTGACCAGCATAGCCGGTGTCTCCAGATCCTCAATTCGCACCGGTCCCAACCACAAACGCAAATATCCCGGACGTTCCGTTAAAGAGTAAAATGGTCTTGCTGCCGGCCGGCGCATACACCAGATCATATCCAGGGTATCCTCGGTGAAATTATCCACCCGGCTGTGCAGCGGCGGACGCCAACCCGGCAAATCCGGACGGCGTTCCACCAGATTCACCATGCCATTGTGATTATCCACCAGTGGCCACCCGTCATAATCCCAGGCAATGGGAATCAGAAACACTTCCCGTCCCAGGTTAAACTGGGCATCCCGGTTGCGGTCCGGGGTACGGATCCATTTTCTTGGCCGAAAACAATCGTAATCTTCAATCTCACATTCATAAGGCCGAATTCCCAGCAGTACCATATACCACTCTCCGGTCTGTGTCTGCACCAAATCGCCATGCCCGGCAACCGCCACACCCAGCCGGTTTACCAGGCGCAGGTTTCGGTTGGTCACTACGGGATTACGCGGACAAGGTTCATAAGGTCCGGTCAGACAATCACTCCGGCAAATATTCACACAATGATTCGTCTGCGTTCCGCCAGAGGCCGTAACCAGATAATACATCCCCTCTACCTGATAAATGTGCGGCGCTTCCATAAATAAGCTGTGATCTGTATTAGCATCATAGATCATCTGCCGCTCACCTTTAAACTGAAACGTTTCGCGGTCCAGTTCACAAAGATAAATCATTTTGTGAGAAGGAAACTTTAATTCCCCCGGAATTGTATTCCCGCAGTACCAGACCCGGTCATCTTCATCAAAGAACAAAGAAGGATCAATGCCATCGGCACCTTCAATCAGCACCGCATCAGACCATTCACCGGCCGGATCCGTTGTTGTAATCACAAAATTATAACGGTATGTACGCCCCTCCACATCCAAGGTATCAACAATATAGAACACGCCGGCATGGTAACGGATCGTCGCCGCCCACAATCCTTCCGAACTGTCGCAGTTACGGTAGTCCAACTGTCCAGGCCTTGATATCGCATTGCCAATCTGCTCCCAGTGGACCAGGTCCTTGCTCTTAAAAACCGGCAGTCCGGGAAAGTAGGAGAAGGAAGAGGTCACCATATAGTATTCGTCCTCCACCCGACAGATGGACGGGTCCGGATACCCGCCTTTGATGACCGGGTTGTGAAATGTATTTTTCATATCATAAATCCTCTTTGCTGTCTTCACTCTTTAACCGCACCGGCGGTCATTCCTGCAATTAAATACTTCTGCATTGCAACAAACACGACCAACGTCGGCATACTGGATATAATAGCTGCGCACATCAGGTAATTCCACTGAATTTTGTATGCGTCCGCCATTGTACTGATGGCATAAGTAATCGTCTTCTTTTCATCCGCTGACATCAGCACTGACGCAAACATATACTCATTCCAGTTTTGCAAAAATGCATAGATCACCGTAGCCACCAGCCCAGGCATGGCAATCGGCAGGACAATCTTGAAGAAGGTATTGAACGCACTGCTGCCATCTACCCTGGCTGCCTCATCAAGTCCGGTGGGAATACTCTTAAAGTACCCATACATCATCCAGGTACAAAACGGAATACTGAAAGAAGCATAGACAATCAGCAAACCAATCCTGGTATTGTTCAGATGTACGGTGCACAAAATCTTATAATACGGTATGATCTTCATAACCGCCGGAAACATCTGGGTAACCAGCAGAAAGCTTAATAAAAATTCTTTTCCTTTAAATTCATACCGCGACACACCATAACCGCAAAGCGCCGCACAGGCTACGCTGAACAAGGTGGAGCCACCGACTGTAATCACACTGTTTTTAATATAAGCAGCAATCGGATACTCCTTCCAGATATTTACAAAGTTTTCCAGCGTCGGTCCCGACGGAAATAAGGCCAGTCCCCTGGACAAGGTGATATCCGCCATGGATTTGAGTGATGTGATCACCATCCAGGATAACGGCAGCAGTACCAGAAGGCAGCCAATTATTAAAATACTATAACCCAATGTTAATACCAGCTTATCTTTGCTTTTCTTAGTCATCCCGCAACAACCTCCTGAATACCACACCGATAAGGTAACAAATCACCAGTACATACACCGACTGCGCTGAAGCCAGCCCATACTTGAAGTAGGAAAAGGCATTCTTATAAATCTCAATGGCCGACACCATCGTCGAACTGCCCGGACCGCCAGAAGTCATCAGCCAGATCAGCGTAAACTGTTTAAATACCCACACTGTATCCAAAATCAAAATTGTCGTCAGAATCGGTTTCAGCGCCGGTATTGTAATATAGCAGAACCGCTGCCAGGCATTGGCTCCATCGATTTTTGCAGCCTCGTACATTTCGGTGGAAACCGTCTGAATTCCCGCCAGGATCTGTACCATCACCAATGGATACCCCTTCCAGATACTGACCAGAATGACGCAGGGCAAAGCCGTCGCCGAAGTGCTAAGCCACCCCACCGGCACCCGGACCACATGATAATGCATTAACAACGCATTGATGATTCCGCCCTGGGTATTAAGAATCCATTTGAACAAATAAGCAATTACTACATCCGGAAACAACCACGGGAGAATCAAAATCCCCCGAAACAACGTCCTGAACTTAATCTTCAGATTCAAAATCGAGGCAAAGATGAAGCCGAACAGAAAGTGTCCGCCCACTACTGTCACTGTAAAAACCATTGTTTTCCACAAACTGTGAAGAAACGAGGAATCTGTCAGGGCCCGCAAGTAGTACCGCAGACCGACAAAATTCCACTTATTCACCAGGTTCGTATCAAAAAAGCTGATATAGACTCCATAAAGGATCGGATATACCACCAGCAACAGAATCGTCAGCGATGCCGGCAAAATAAAACCATAGGGCGTAAACGCTGATTTCAACCGGTAGTTTCTTGCCTCCCGTGATTTTTCCTTCAAGATGTTACCTCCCTTAGTTGCTGTGCGATTTCGCCACTTCTTCCGCCTTCGAAGCTGCTGTTGCCAACGCATCTTCTATTGATACACCTTCCGAAACAACCGTCTGCCAGCACTCGCCGCTGATGTCCCGCAGCTCAGCCAGTCCGGCAAAAGCAGGATAAATCACTGCATTTTCAGATGCGGCGGCAAACCCGGCATATGCTTCATCATTTTCACAAATTGCGGTCAGGGCATCCCGCACTACCGGCAGACGGCAGGTTGCCTCGTTCCAGGCCACACTGTTTTCCACACTGGTCATATACTTTAAGAAGTCTGCCGCAACTTCCGGATTCTTACAGGTACTGCTGATCGTCATACCTACGCTGGAAAAAGAGGTGACCGGCGCAACACCTGGTGCTGTCGGCATTGGGAAGCTGCCCATTTTGCCCCTCATCTCCGGGTTCGCGTTGTAGATTCCGCCCAGTACATTGGAGGCACTAAAAAACATACAAGCCCGATCAGCGGCGATCATGGTATAGGCCTCTGAATAACCGGTCTCAACAAATCCGGCCGGAGTAACCCCCTCATTGGCGGCGATGTTAACAAAAGCCGTCATGGCATTTTTATATTCTTCTGTGCCAAATCCGGAAGTATACGTACCGTCTCCATTGGCCGTTACAAAGTCACAGCCGAAGGTAAGTGCGAACGTCTGGAATCTGGATTCAGCTGAATCATTTCTGGTTCCGGCAAAAACACAGCCGTACCGGTCCGGGGTGCCATCAGAATCGGTATCTTCCGTCAACGTCTTCGCCGCCGTCAGAAACTCATCCCAGGTCTTTGGCGCTTCGATTCCTTTTTCCGCAAATAAGTCTTTTCGGTATACCATTGCCGTCGTGTTGTTCTGCCATGGCATGTATACCAGGGTTCCGTCGACCGTAGCATTTTCAATAGCGGCATCAATGATGCCATTCATGTACTGCTCGCCTAATAACTCGGCCAGACGGTCGGTGCTCATTCCCATCTCCAGGCAATTTGCCGAATATGCCTCTGACATCGTAAAGATGTCCGGTAAGGTGCCGGCGGTGGCCTGGGTAATCAAGGTCGTATACAGATCATTCATCGAACATTCTACCGGATTTAGTTTTACATTGGGGTACATGGCCATATAGGAATCCATTACCCCACGCAGATAGGGACCGCCATCCGAATCTCCCAGAGAAGTAATCATTACATCCAGGCTCACCTGGCCGGCACCGGCAACATCATAAGTGCCATCTGCAGTTTCTGCTGTCCCCTGGGTCGAATCTGCCGGCGCTGCTGTTGTCATGGTTTCTGCCGGCGCTGCTGCCGTTGGCTGAGTACCGGAACTGCCACAGGCACTTAATACACTTCCTGCCCATAATAACGTTGACATTGCCAATGCTGCATTTCTTTTCTTCATAAACTTTAGTCCTCCTTTTTTTGTACTAATCGTTCATTTTTATGGTCTTTTGCCCTTGTATTTTATGTGATTTTATTATATAAATAAACCAGTAGTAAATCAACTTAATTAAACTAAAGGTAATTTAAGTTTTTCTTATACTCATTTCCCCGGGCGTGTTTGAACATTGCATTCTGCCATCTGCATGCCGCTGGAAAGAAAGGCGGATATTTATGGATACGAAACTGATGGAATATATCCTGGCCATTGCCAAAAATGAAAGCATATCTAGAGCCGCCAATGAATTGTTTCTTACTCAGTCTGCTCTGAATCAGCAATTATTAAAATTAGAGAAGGAATTGGGGGCGCCATTGTTTATCCGCAACCGAAATCACTGGCAGGTCACCGATATCGGGAAGCTGTATGTGGAAAGAGCCGAACATATTATTGATGTGAAGAAACAGACTTATCATCAGATTCAGGATATGGCACTGAAATGGAACGGCACCACTACCATTGGGATTACCCCTGAACGGGGCATTCAGATGTTTACAGCCATCTATCCGGCCATTCATGCCAAATACCCGGATACCATCTTTCAGCCGATTGAATCGGATGTGGATTCCATGGTGCGGATGATGGAGGCCAATAAACTGGATATAAGCTTTCAAACGATTTATGAGCGGAAATATAAGCAACTGGCTTACACAAATATATTTACTGAACCATTTTATTTGTGTATTCCCAAAACTCATCCCTTCGCATATAAGGAAACCCTGACACCTGATCAGTATCCGGAGATTTCCCTGGCCATGTTTCGTGATGACTTGTTTACTCTGGTGAAAAAGACATCTACCATGCGGACTGTGATTGACCGTCTGTTTGAAAAAGCAGGTTTTAAACCCAGGCTGCTATTTGAATCCACCAGCATGCGGACGATGCAGCGATTAACGGAAAATGGCCAGTGCTGTTCCATCATTCCCCGATGCTATGCTGTCTCCAGTGATGATGTTGCTTATTTTTCACTGGGTGCTGATGCCAGTTGGGAATTAGTTGCCGCATATGCCCAAAATCATTATATTAACCGGGCCGCCAGGGATTTTATAAAAATGGCTTGTGATTATTGGCGAAATCATCCTTATATACAGTAAAACAAAAATTATTTCCAGTTGTTCCAGTTACGGTGGACAGGGCGCAGCAATTGTTGCTCCCTGTCCATCAGACCTTTAATCCCCATTCACTACTTCTATAAACTGCAGCTGCTCATCTTTATTTAACTCTTTTAAAGTCAGGTACACTGCTTTTTCATCTTTGGGTATCCAAAAACCAATATAGCCATCAGCGGTTCCCCCTTGATAAACATCATCCAATCCATCTTGCAGATAGGATGGAAAGATATATTCACTATCTACCTCACCACCAGTTTCACTGAACAACATAAAATGACTGGCATCAAAGGAAACCGCATCATTTCCTTTTGACTCAAGTACACTGACCTCCAGTTTCATCACCAACAGCTCTGAATCAGTTCCTGAGACTTCGATGCTCCTGGCGAAAAACTGCTCTGCCTTCTCACCACGATATGATTCCAGAAGCTTTATGTCGGCTTTGAATGGCATATCCAATGACACTTCATACGCCGGCTGATCATTCAAAGTAAGGATTTCTCCCTCTAAATATGGATTATTGATACTGCCTTTCCTTTTGGATGTATCCTTTTTGAACGCATCTGCGAGATTGACCGGCTGATACAGTTCTTTCTGGCTGTCTGCCTCTTGCTCTGATGAAATCACAAAAAACAGTTTGTCCGAGCCGGACCAGTAATACAGCTTAGGGCTTGTATCAGCGGTATCTACAATAAAAGTCTGATAAAAATCCTGCGTTCCCTGATATAGCATAATGCCTGGTTTTCCACGGTTCAGGCGAACCTTATCTTTATTTGAATACTCTGTCCCTTTTTGTCCATGAATCAGAACAAAATCATAAGACACCAACTCAAATGTCCCATTCTTATACTTTTCTTCTGAAAGCTCCGGTAAATTTGCCTGCATATGAACGACTAAAAACTCTTTCCCGCTTTCCAGTCCTTCCCCATTCTCCAAACCATGAATATTTTGTGCTGCGACATAGCTCTTTGCCTCTTCTCCGCGCATAAAATCCAGTACACACAATTCCAGTGAATAATCGCCATATCTGTCAATCGATAATCCCCATTCTCCCGGCCGCAGGGGAGAAGCCAGAGTGCCCGCATACTTCTCTCTGAACTCTTTTGCTTCCTGTTCCCTTTGGTCTGACAAATTTCTGCTTGTTTGCCATTCCTGCTGCTCGGCACGTTCTGCTTCCTTTTCCGGATCAATCCAATCTTCCACAACGATCCTGTCATCCCCCCGTTCCTCTTCCGGAATTGTAGTTTTAAACCAAAGTCCGCCATTTACCTTATTTTCAAAGACAATCAACGGATTCCGGTCCTCCTTCTTCACCAGATAAAAGAGGTGCCCGGTCCGCTCCCCACCTTCATACAAGTCACTAAACAGCATCTTATCGGCATCAATATACTGCCGCAAAGGAAAATACTGATATCCCTGACCATCTTCCGATACCAGCTTAAACATCGTAATCGCATTGTCCTCAAGTGACACCGACTGATCCTTCTCCGTCTTTAATACACGAACATCAAACCGGGCAATCAACATTTCCATATCTTCACCAACCAGTTCTTCATAACTTTTTCCATAGCTGCTTTCGCCATACTCAAAAATCTCTCTGGCCTGCGCGCCCCGGCAGATATCCTTCAAGATAACCTCTGCCTGATAATGCTTATTTTCTTGTTTTTCTTTCATGCCATCATATGTAGCTGCCATTCCAACAGTATAAGGATTGCTTCGGCTCCCCGGACCATTGGCGGCAACTTCCTTTTTGCCGCATCCGGCCAATGCCAGACAAATCATGATTAAGTATACCATTCTTTTCATATGAACTCTTCCTCCAAAACCTTTGATGTGCATTCATTATATAGGACCTTGCTGATAATATCAATGTATTAATGAGCTTAATAATAATGCTTTGCAAAAGCAGCGGTTTGAGTTTACATAACTTCTTTTCATGAGTACTTTTCGGTTGTAGATTTAAATAAAAGAGCTGCACTTTTGTGCAGCCATAAAAAGGTGTATGTATTAAATTAAGTTACTGAGCATTTGTTAATTTATTTTGCGGAATGTAACTTGGTTTTCTCGATTACTGTTTTCGTTCACAGAACCGTCAGGTGAAATGCTAATTGTCCATGTATCCAGTAAAATCCTCTCATTTGCAGTTTGAGCGAGAGCCTCATTTTTATCATACACTCTAATTTCTGGTGCCCCAGAATCACTCGAAGCAAACGCAGTTATGCCTGTTGCACTTGTCAGAAGACAAGCTGAAACCAAAATGCCAATTAATTTTTTTAACTTTATAGCAGTTTTCTCCTCGCTACAATGAATACCGCACACCTTTGTTACCCTTAGTTTATTTCATCTATTTCTTATTTCCATAATTTGACTATGCTATTGCTCCCTTATCATGTATAATAAGAGTAAAGAAAGCAAGGTAAATGATATGGACAGACTCATCCAAAAACATACGGCAAAACTGCAAAAGCAAGAAAACCGATACCTAAATAAAAAACCAAATCCTGTGTTAGATGCTACAGCATCCAAATTACAGGAAATCATCCCACAGGGTTTGCAAAGCAAAATGCAGGCTGCCTTTTATCAAGGCTTTAAGCTTGTATTTTCCAAAGGCACCATAATAATTGAAAAGACTTTTGATAAAGAAAAACTGGCTAAAATCCATGAAACAGAAAATTTCGCTTTTAACCGGGATCTGAAAAAACGGGCGCTTAAACATATGGATTCTTCTGTCTCAACCGGGAACCTGGCCACACTGGGACTGACTGTTACGGAAGGTGCTGCGCTGGGACTGTTAGGCATAGGTCTTCCTGATATTCCTGTTTTTATCGGCGTTCTGTTAAAAGGAATTTATGAAATTGCTTTAAAATACGGCTATTCCTATGATGGCGAAAGCGAGCGATATTATATTCTGATCCTCATCGAAGCTGCCCTTTCAAAAGATACGGAAAGATTAAACAAACTGGCAGATGATATTTCAAACCAAATTGATACCAATTGTCTGCC
>Ga0153996_1001082_pt1 | contig 11331 bp, 9 predicted proteins | sample TSNC080MetaG_FD_104728 | JGI IMG/M metagenome (GOLD analysis project Ga0153996, IMG submission 104728) | Attine ant fungus gardens microbial communities from North Carolina, USA - TSNC080 MetaG | ecosystem: Host-associated > Fungi > Mycelium > Unclassified | place: USA: North Carolina, Lumber... | reverse complement strand
CTAAATTATTAAATACATTTTAGCATTGTCGGATGGGTAAATCAATGATTACGACTAAATTTTTATTCTCGCGAGGATCAAATACCCCGCAGCAAGCTGCAGGGTATTTGACTTTACACTTTGCCTGTTATTTAACCAAATATCCGCCATCCACCGGAATCGTAGTTCCGTTCAGATAATCGGAAGCGGCGGAAGCCAGGAACAATACCGGCCCCTTTAAATCTTCCGGTGTCCCCCAGCGGCCGGCGGGAATGCGAGCGGTACACTCGTCCTTTCGCTCCTGGGTCATGTTGGCACACATTTCCGTGTCCATATAGCCAGGACAGATACAGTTAATGTTGATCTTCCGACCGGCACAGTCCACCGCCAGGCTCTTGGTCAATTGGGAAACCGCACCTTTCGTTGCCGTGTAGGCCGGAACCGTGGTACCGCCAAACCAGGTCACCATGGAACCGACGGTGATAATCTTACCGCCGGTTTCTTGTGCCAGCATTACCTTCAATGCCTTTTGAATCATAATAAAAACATGATTTAAGTTAATATCCAACACCAGATCCCACTCGTCCAGCGGGAATTCCTCCGGCAGATGCCGGCGTTGAATCCCGGCTGCCGGAATCAGCACATCCAGACGACCTTCCAGAATATCCATTGCCTCATCAAAAATGCGCTTCATATCTTCACGGTCAGCCAGATTACCGGTCACACCATAAGCCTCATAACCCTTTTTCTGGTATTCAGCCACCACATTCGTTAATTTTTCTTCCTGTACATCTACAATCACAACCTTACCACCTGCTTCCAGTAAACCTTCGGCCATTCCTCGGGATAAACCTTGGGCGCCGCCGGTCACGATGCAGTGCTTTCCGGTGATATCAAATTTGGGGGAAATCATAGGTTTTCTCCTCCTTTACGAGATTATTTTATTCAAATAAAATTACGGTCTTTTTTACTGCCGGGTCCGGCTGTTCCATATTTTGAAATACCTTCTCAATCTCACTGAATGCTACAAAGGTAGTTACCAGACCATCCAGCCGGTATTTGCCCGCCGCGATATTCGCTGCCACCGGTTCAAACTGATAAGCGCTCATCCGGCTGCCGATAATATCCAGCTCCCGCTTATTGATATCGGCCTGACTGATGGCTTCCGGTTTGTCACAGAATCCCATCGGAACGATTCGCCCGGCATTGCCGACAATCCCATACTGCATGATCAGCGCCAGACTGCCGGGGAAACAGGCCGCATCAAAAGCGACTGTACAACCATGACCGGCGGTGATTTCAGCAACTCGTTTGATAATATCCTCGGTTTTGCTGTTAATAACTTCATCCGCTCCTAATTCTTTTGCCCTGATCAGGGAGTTATCGTCGATATCACAGCAAATTACCCTGGCACCAATGACTTTACAAGCCTGTAAAATAATGGTTCCAATTGTACCGGTACCCAGGATGAAGACGGTATCATCAGCCTGGACTCTGCCACGCCTGGTACAATGTGCACCAATGGCAATCGGTTCAATCAAAGCTGCGTCTCCCCAGGGAATGTTTTCATCAATCTTATAGACATCATCCGCCGGCGCCGTAAAATACTCCCGCCAGCCACCGTCAGTACCGCTTCCCCGCACCAGCACCTGTTCACACACTTCTTCCCGGCCATGGGTGCACTGATAGCAGGTGCCGCAGGTGATGATCAGATCTACTACTACGTGATCACCTTCTTTTACCCGGGTTACGCCGGCACCTACCTTGGCGACAACACCAACATTTTCATGGCCGGGGACCAGCGGATAAGAGGAACAAGGGTTTTCGCCCCGGTAAATATGTAAGTCACTGCCGCAGACTCCGGCGGCCTTCATTTGGATCAATACTTCTCCCGCTTCCGGCCGGGGAATGGGAACCTCCTGTATTTCATAATGAAACGGGCTGGTAATTACACAAGACTTCATCGTGTTCATCTCCTTTACATTTGCTTCATCGCTGCCGCAGAGCACCGCAGCACTACGGTGTCTGCAGCGCACCATCCCGGCGCCTTGTCTGGGTCCAGACGGTCACCGTGTTTTCGCACGGATACTTTGCCGCCTCCTTCTCATCAAGATCCACACCCAGACCCGGGTTCTCATTGGCATACACATAGCCATCCTTAAATTCCGGCATACCCGGAAATACCTCCAGGAGTGCACCGTGAGGACCTTTCAGATCCTGAATAACAAAGTTCGGCGGTTCAATGCCGGACCATTCCTGCACACCGAAATTGGGTGCCGCCAGGTCGATATGAATATTGGCGGCATGGGCCAGCGGCGACATGTCACCAGGGCCATGCCAGGCGGTCCTTACCCCGAACTGCTCCGCAAAAATCTGCAATTTCCGCGCCGGCGTGATTCCGCCGATCTGGCTTAAATGCACCCGGATATAGTCAATCAACTGTTCCATAATAATCGTTTTCCATTCCACGCCGTGATTGAACAGCTCACCCTGGGCAATCGGAATACTGGTCTGCTGCCGCAGATTTCTAAGCCATGGCAATTGCTCGATCGGTACCGGATCCTCCAGAAAGAACAGGTCAAAGGGTTCCAGTGCCTTCGCCAGCTGCACCGCCTCAATCGGCGCAATCCGCTCATGCACATCATGAACCAGATTCATATCATAGCCAATCCGGCTGCGGATTCCTTCAAAAAGTTTGACCGTATCCCGGATATACACTTTCGCGTCCAGATAAATACCTGGCAGCGCTCCTTTGGGTGCTGTCTCCGGGGTGATCCCATAACCGGCTCCGCCGTAGCCGCCGCATTGACAGCGGATGTTCGTGATGCCCATCGCCTGGAACTTCAGGATATTCTCACAGACTTCCTCCACATCCCGGCCATCCGCATGGCGGTACACCGGAATGCCTTCCCGGCATTTGCCGCCAAACAGCTGATATACCGGCATCCCGGCCATCTTACCCTTAATATCCCACAGTGCCATATCCACACCGGAAATGGCATTATTTTCAATTGGTCCATTGCGCCAATAACCATTCTGGTGCATCAGCTGCCAGATATCTTCAATCCGGTCCACCTCCCGGCCCACCAGCAGCGGTTTCAAATATTCCTCAACCACGGTTTTCACCGCCAGGTGGCGATAGGCAAAGGTTCCACATCCCAGGCCATACAGTCCCGGCTGATTGGTTTCCACCTTCACAACCACCAGATTAATTCCTTCCGGTGCCGTAAGAATCACCTTAATATCGCTGATTTTCGTATCCATTCCCCACCTCCTGCCGCTGAATCGGTCGTCTCTTTCCTCATATCAGTTTTGCCTCCAGCTTTCTCGCCGTACTCTGGCTTTCCTCATAATAATGACAGGCCACACAATGCCCCGGCTTTACTTCCCGCAATTGCGGCTGCTTGCTCTGGCACTCTTCCCGACTCATAAAACAACGGGGTGCAAAGCGGCAGCCCTCACCAGGATTAATCGGACTGGGGACATCTCCCTTTAACACGATCCGGCTGACTTTATCTTCAAATTCAATCTTGGGCACCGCCGACAGCAGCGCAATCGTATAAGGATGAAATGCATCCGCAAAAATATCATCGGTATTTGCCATCTCAATGATCTGTCCCAGATACATCACCGCCACCCGCTGGGAGATATGACGTACCACACTTAAATCATGGGAAATGAACAAGAAGGACAGATTCATTTTCTTCTGTAAATCCATCAGCAAATTGATAATCGTCGCCTGAATCGAAACATCCAGCGAAGACACCGGCTCATCACACACGATAAATTCCGGCCCCAGCGACAAAGCCCGGGCAATCCCCACCAGCTGCCGTTTTCCTCCATCCAGCTCATGAGGGTATTTCTCCAGTACATACTTTTCCAGACCACACAGTTCGATGATTTCCTCAATCTTGGCCTTCCGCTCCTGCTTTGAAGTAAACCCATGAATATTGTAGGCTTCCTCCATAATGCTGTTAATGGTCTTTTTCGGGTTCAACGAAGAATAAGGATCCTGAAAAATAATCTGGATTTTCTTCTTAAACTCCATGCTTTCCGCACCTTTGGAAGCCAGCACGTTTTTCCCCTTAAACAGCACCTGCCCATTCGTTGCCTGATGCAGCCGCATGATTACATTGCCGACCGTCGACTTCCCACACCCGGATTCGCCAACCAGTCCCAGGGTTTGGCCGGGCTTCACGGTAAAACTGACACCATCTACGGCATGAAGCATCCCTTTGTTCTTAACTTTAAAATGCTTATATAAGTTTTCCACTTCAATCAAAGAAATATTTTCATTTCCCATCACCGGCTCCCCTCTCTTTCCCAGCAGGCTACAAAGTGGCCCTGGCTGTATTCATGCAGTTTCGGTATCGTGGTCTCACACTGTCCGTCACAATATTGACAACGGGGATGGAATTTACAGCCCTCCGGCAGCGAATAAGCATTCGCAACACTGCCCGGAATAAATGCCAGCCGATTCCGTTCCCCTGTCAGGTTTGGAATCGCCCCCAGTAAACCTTTGGTGTACCAGTGCTGCGGATTGCGGAATACCTCTTTCACCGTTCCATACTCAATAATGGTTCCCGCATAGATCACCGCCACCTTTTGACACAGTTCGGCGATAATCCCCAGGTTATGGGTGATCATCAGCAGCGAACTGGAACGCTGCTGCTGCAATTCCTTCATCAGCTCCAGAATCTGGGCCTGAATCGTCACATCCAAAGCCGTCGTCGGCTCGTCGGCAATCAACAGCTCCGGATTGCAGGCCAGGGCGGCGGCAATGCCTACCCGCTGCCGCATTCCGCCGGAAAACTGGTGGGGATAATCCTCCAGGCGGTACTTGGCGATTCCGACCATTTCCAGCAAACCTTCTGCTTTTTTAAGAGCATCTTTCTTATTTAAATTTTCATGCTTCCGTAAAACCATGGAAATCTGCTCACCTACGGTAAACAATGGATTCAACGAGCTTAAAGGATTTTGAAAGATCATCGAGATCTTATTTCCCCGCATTTCCTCCAGGCTCTTTTCCTTCATATCCAACACGGATTCTCCATTAAAAATAATACTTCCGCCGGTCACCTTGCCAACATCAGCCGGCAGCAATTTCAACGCTGACAACGCGATGGTCGTCTTGCCGGCCCCTGTCTCGCCGACCAGCCCCAGTGCTTCCCCCTTTGCGATGGTCAGGTTCACACCGTTTAACGCATGGGCCGTCGCCCGCCCGGTTTTGTATTCGACATGTAAATCTTTGATTTCTAACAATGCCGCCATAATTCCCTCCCATTCTCAGTCTTTGTTCTTTGGGTCCAGAATGTCGCGCACACCGTCACCAAGGAAGTTGAAAGCCAACACAATAATCATCAGAGCCACCCCGGGAACCACCACTGTCCATGGTGCCGTGGCAATATATTCCCGGCCATCCGCAATCATCGATCCAAGTGATGGCTGGGGCAGCGGAACACCCATTCCCAGGAAACTTAAGTTAGCCTCTGTCAGAATAACAAAACCAATCTGCTGGCTCATCAGAATAATCAAAGGAGTCAATACACAAGGCAGGATCTGGGTAATCAAAATCCTGGCGTTGGATGCACCAAGCACCCTGGAAGCCTGAATAAACTCGGCATTCCGAATCCCCATAACACTTCCTCTGACCACCCGGGTATAAGATGTCCAGCCCACAATTGCCAGCACCAGCAACAGATTGGGTACACTGTTTCCGAAAATAGCCATTACCGTAATCGCCAGCACCATCGTTGGAATCGACAGCTGAATATCGCAGATCCGCATGATCACATTATCGATCGCACCGCCAAAATACCCGGCAATAGCCCCCAGCGCAGTTCCGATACAAGCCGGAATCAACACTCCGGCGGCCGCGATCAACAAGGAAATCCGACAACCAATCACCAACCGGGTAAAGATATCCTGTCCCAGGGCATCTGTCCCCAGCATGAATCCACTCATGCCATTAGCAAATAACTCCGGCGGAATCAGCCGGTTGCGCAGATTGGACTGAATCGGATCATGGACCACAAACAGCGGTGAAGTAAAGGCTGTCAAAATCACCAATACCGCAATAATGGCACCAATAACGAAGAATTTTGATTTCCCCATCCTTCGCAGCAATTCACTTTTCTTCATTCCATCACCCCCTAATTCAAGCTCATGCGCGGATCAACCACGACATAAATGATATCGACCAGAATATTGATCGCCACAAACAGCGTTGCGGAAACCAGCAGAATCGACTGAATCAGCGGAAAATCCCGCATATGAATTGCCTTTACCGTCAGACTGCCAAGTCCCGGCCAGCCAAATACCTGCTCCACAATAATCGCTCCCGCCAGCAGCTGTCCGATCTGCATACCAATGATCGTAATGGTCGGCAGCAATGCATTTTTCAAAGCATATTTGGTATAAATCTCAAAGTTCCCGATTCCTCTGGCTTTGGTCGCCGTAATATAATCCTCCTGCAGCACCTCAAACATTCCTGACCGCAGCATTCTGGTCACCAGCGCCGCCAGCGGCAAGCCCAACGTCAGTGCCGGTAAAATCAGGTTACGGAAGCTGCCATACCCCTGGGTCGGCAAGACCCCCAAATACACGCCAAAGAATAAAATAAACAGCAATCCCAGCCACACCTGGGACATGGACATTCCCAGCAAAGCAAATACCATCGAGCCAAAATCAATGGCCGAACCCTTTTTGATGCCCGAGATAATGCCCATTGGAAAACTCACTAAAATTGATACAAACACCGCCGCAAAGGTCAAAAGTCCGGTCGCCGGCAGCCGTCCGAAGATCAATTCGGCGCAGGAACGGTTAAAAAAAATAGAGGTCCCCAAATCCCCATGAAGCACATCGGTTATGTAAATGATATATTGCTGAACCACTGGCTTATCCAGCCCCATCTTAACTTCCACTGCCGCAATCTGCTCGGCCGTGGCATTGTCCGGCAGCATTAAAGCTGCCGGATTGCCTGGGGCAAGACGCATAAGTGCAAAGGCGACGATGGTAACACCAAAGATAACGATTACCGCGGAAACGAACCGCTTCATCATAAACCGCATAAAATTTTGCATGCTAATACCTCCTGCTGCAATTTAACCAGTACAGTGACTAGTTCTTCATTACTCTGGAAAGATCCACAATGGTATCATTATAGGTCTTCACACCACTTAATTTTTCCGAGTAAGCATTAATGGTATCAAGGTTAATAAAATAGCACATCCGCCCGCCATCTTCCATCATCAGGGTAAATGCCTCTTTTAACAGCTTGTCCTGTTCTGTCAGATCAATGGTTTCCTTGGCCTGGGTCAACAGCGCCGTTATCTGCGGATTCTCCAGCTGAGTATTACATGAGTCAGACAACCAGTGCGTAATCATATGACGCCATGGCGAGCCATTGTTATAGAATACATTAGAGAATGCAAGGTCATATTCTCCGGCTGAACGTTTGCTGACAAAGGTCGCCCCTTCCATGATTTCCAGCTTGACATTAAAACCGGCTTCAGTCATCATCGACATCACCGCCTGCAGTACCTCTTTCGTCCGCGGTACTTTACCGTCGATGGCCATAAAGTAGATTTCTTCGCCGTTATAGCTGCTGTCTGCCAACAGCTGTTTTGCCAGTTCCGGATCATACTGGTTGTACTTGCCGTCAGAAGCTTCATCATAACCGGTCACGCCCTTCATAACCGGCCAGTAAGACGGTGAACCGGAACCCAGAATACTTTCCACGATCAGCTGCCGGTCGATGGAATGGGTCAACGCCAGACGAGCATTTTTATCCGCAAATGTCTTATTATCGCTGCTCTGCAGTGCCATCCAGGTAATGGTCGTGCCCGGCTGGGAATCTACCACCACTCCGGCGCTGCCGGAAAGCACTTCGACCTGATCCGGCGGAATGTTGGAAATAAAGTCAAACTCACCGGTCCGCATACTGGATACACGGGTAGTATCCTCAGAAATCGGCTTGTAGACGATCTTGTCAACATTCGACTTCTGATCGCCCCAATCCCAATAATCATCATTCCGGACAAAGATGATCTCATTACCTGGATCCCAGCTGACGAATTTCCACGGGCCGGTTCCCGGATTGCTCTTAAACAGATCATCTCCCTGCTCGGCCAGAGCCTGGGCCGGCAGCATCGGCATGTAGGTAAGCTGATTCAGCATATCACCAATCGGCTTCTTACAATGAACAATTGCGGTGTATGGATCGGCCACTTCCACGGACTCAATGTCTGACCAGAGGAAGTTCATATTTAAGGTATTATCAAAAGCACCTTCTCTTAATTGGAACGTCCAGTCCAGGCCATCAGCCGATACCGACCATTCGGTTGCCAGGCCCGGCTCATAATTGCCCTGATGGTCTGTGCGCACCAGCATATCATAAATCAGCAGTTGAATACTGTAGAACGGTACCACCGGCTGTCCCATGGTATCCCATGTGTAGACATCCTCCGACATGGAAAAGGTCACGACATTCTCTCCCCCCGCTTTTGTATTAGAAGAAGCGGAACCGGTGCCGGCATTTGTCGAATCTGCTGCTTTGCTGCCGCAGCCGGTTAACATACCGGCACCCAGGGCTGCCGCCGCCAGCCAGGACAAAAGCTGCCTTGTTGTTTTTTTCATAATGTTAAATCCCCTTTCAAATATTTATCAGATTTGTTTTATACCATACCGAGCTCGTTGTATGTACCGAGTATAGCCGATCTTTGCCACCCCTGTAATATCCCATTCTCTACTTTATTTTCAATTTTTATGCTGCCAGGATAATAATTGCTAACTATACAAAATTTGTCACAAGTTTTCTTCGTTTGTGCACTTGTTATCATTTTCCATATCTTATATACTTATTTTTGTAATGTTTTATGTTTTTGGAAGCTGCACGCTTCGAGGGAGGGAATTTAATGATGGAACAGATATTTATAGCAAATCGGTTTAAAAGTAAAAAATTGATTACACAGTTGTTTACCGTTCTGGTAGGATTCAGTGGGATTTTGATGTTGGTGGTCTCCATCGTTGTCAGCCACCAGACCACCACCACCTTTATCAACAATAACAATCTGGTTTACTCCAATACTTTGAAAGTGTCCACCCGCACCATGGACGCATTGTTTGCCGGATATCACGACTCACTGACCCACATTACCTATGATGCCAATATCATTGATTTTGTGGTCACCCCAAAACCGCGCAGTTCTGCTTCCAATAACCGGGTATGGTCCGTCTTAAGCGGATATTGTCAGGAGAATGAAGCAATCCAGGAGGTCTATCTGTATGTCCAGAAGACCAATCAGATTCTTTCTTCTACTTATAAGACCAGCACGCTGGAGTATTTTCAGGAAAAAGAGCTGATTGTGAACCATATGACCAATGCACCGGCCACGACGCTTTTAAAAAGCGGACGAACCTCTTCGATTGTCATGTATAAAAAGCACATTTATATTGTCCGGGATTTTCCTCTGAATGGGGAAAAACGGCTGGGAACCCTTTTTATGAAGATTAATCCATCCGCTCTATACCATAACTCCCTGGATGGCAGCCAGACCTCTTACAGCTCAATTCTGGCCTATGATGATGCCTGGAATCCACTGTTTCCCGAACTGCTGGATTATCAGGCGCTTGCCACGGAGGTGGCGGCTGCACTGCCGCTGATGAAAGAGGAACAGCCGAATACCACATACATAAACGGACAGCATTATTACCTTCACACTGCCGAACTCTCCCATATCAATCTGCTGCTGGCAGTCAATGACAGTGCTTTTATTCCCTCTATGCAAATTGTGATGCAGAATTCATTTCCGTTTTTTGCCCTGATTCTGGTTCTGAGCGGACTGCTGACCATCTGTATCTTATATTTAAGTTACATGCCGGTACTGCGGCTGACCCGGCTTGTTTCCGCAGCGGAAGAATCTGAAGATGAATATCGGGAAGAGTTCCCGCAGGAATATCCGGAGCATGGCAAAGAAGAAAATGAGTGGCACTACTTAACCAAACGGTTTTTAAGTATCTCTGATAAAAAGCAGCAATTGGATCATATTCTGAATCATATGATTCCCAAAATATCCCGGGAATTTTACTTTGAATTGTTAAATGGAAAGCCCATGGAACAGCAATACATCCGCAATCTGCTGACGAATACCAAAAGTCCGCTGAAAGCAGAAGGAAAATATGAAGTTGCCGCCATTACCTTTGCTGAAACCCTTGACGAACCAAAGAAAACACAGATTTTAGACACTTTATGTCATGTACTGAACGAGGATATGGAAAAAATATGCCATTATGTAACACAGCCAATAGATGAATCCCTCTATGCAATTATCATCCAGTTTGAGAGCAGCACTCCCGCACATCAGATTACTGACCTGGAAATCCGGCTGGAACAGGCTTTTTACAACAGTTTTCCCGGTCAGCACCAGTTGGCCTGGTTTGAAATCGGACCTAAGTGTACCTCACTGCAAAATATATCCGTTTCTTATGTGGAATGCCTTCAGCGCCTGGCCTTAAAAAAATACCCGGACAAACAGGCCCTGCCGGCGCCGAAAAAAACACCGGATGATTCGATTATCCCTGACTACCAGTACTTTCAGCTGCAGTTAAAATCCATTGCCGGCTTTTTATTGGTGGAGGATATCAGTTCCGCGGCCCAGAAGGCCCGGCAGATCTGTCTGACGGTCTGGCAGGGCAATTTCCGGGAAGACACCCAAAAAGCATATGGCTATTATCGGGTTGCCTTCTTAAATATGCTGGCAGCATACAACATCACCGGCACGACCCAAGAGGAACTGGCTTTTATCTTTCAAAACGATGCATTTGTGGCTGCCCAACTCGCGGAGGATGATGAATTACTTCTGTACATGGAACATTTTTGTGATGGGGCCATCCATCTATGGGCAGAAAAGATTCAAAAGCAGCAGCACAAATATCTGGTGAAAGTCCGGCATTATATCGAAAATAATTTTGATAATCCTGATCTTTCATTAAATCTCCTGGCCGAGCAGTGTAATACTACTACCAGCTACCTAAGCCGCCTTTTCAAGGATAGTTTTGGTATCAATTTCATTGAATATCTGAATCAGTACCGGATTGATAAGGCTAAAGAACTGCTTGAATCAGAACAGTCAGTGAAGGAGGTGGCGATTACTACGGGTTTTAATTCACAACAAAATTTTATCCGTGTGTTTAAAAAATATACTGGTGTTACACCTGGGCAGTATAAAAGCCAGAAAATGCTTTAAAATGAGAATTACGGGAAGTGAAAACCCAGAGAACTGCAGCTCTCTGGGTTTTCGCTTTGTGTAGTGTCAAGTTTTTTGGCGAGAGTACGCCACCATGAAAGGCGAT
>Ga0153996_1001081_pt1 | contig 11342 bp, 10 predicted proteins | sample TSNC080MetaG_FD_104728 | JGI IMG/M metagenome (GOLD analysis project Ga0153996, IMG submission 104728) | Attine ant fungus gardens microbial communities from North Carolina, USA - TSNC080 MetaG | ecosystem: Host-associated > Fungi > Mycelium > Unclassified | place: USA: North Carolina, Lumber... | reverse complement strand
TTTTTGCAAATAGTTCCCTGGCAGGAACTGTTTTAGTGATTTCTTCGCCGGTGGTCTCCCTCGTATAATGCAAGGTATAAGGAGCTCCGTCTTTTATGGCTTGCATAAAGTCATTGGTAAGCCGGATAGAGATATTCGCTTTCGTGATTTTATCCAAATCTGTTTTAACGCCGATAAATTCTTCAATATCCGGATGAGAACAATCAATGGAGATCATAAGTGCACCCCGGCGGCCATTTTGCCCGATTAAATTGGTTACAAGAGAATACAGATCCATAAAGGAAACAGAACCGCTTGTTTCTTCGGCGGCATTATTAATTCTCGCACCTCTTGGAGCAAGCTTTGAAATATCAACGCCGCAGCCGCCGCCATAACTATAGGTCCTGGCAAGCTTTGCAGCCGTTTGGAAAATACTTTCGATATTATCTTCCGGCGGTGACATAACATAGCAGTTACTCAGACTTACTTTTTTACCTTGATATTGTAATCCCCTGTTAGATAAGATCCGCCCGCCGAATAAAAACTTCTTTTGTGCAATCAGTTCCTGCACTTTGGGATCATTCCCGCTGACACGCTCCAGCCATTTTTGAAAATTTTCGCTGTCATATTGATATTTGCTTTTCCAAATATCAATTCCTAACGTATTTTGTTCTCCCAACCATTCCTGAATTTCCATATTATCGATAACCTTCTTTCTTAATATCGGTTGCATTGCTATATATTGTGATATAAGTAAAATATTACCACATCATATTGTGCTTTTCAAGTGTTTTCTTTGATTGTGTTTTTAACAATTGTTTGCTGCGACTGGGTGATCGATGAATCGCATAAAAATGAACTTGTCACACCGACAGGGATTCGTTATAATGGACTATAGTGTGTAAATGAGGAGGATAACCATGATTTTATTAGAAAGAACCAGTGTGATGAACATAGAAAATGCCGTGCGTGGTGCCAGAAACCCGATGAACAGCTGGGCCCGGAGCGACAGTTCATATGATGACCGGGGGAATTATATCTTAGGTCCCAATGATCTGGACCTGGCCAGGCGCCTGCGCAAAGCCGGCAGCGACCATCGTAAATTCATCCGCCAGATTTTTGTTTCCGTGGATATCACGGCGCCGCTGTACTGGTGGAAGGAGTATGATACTTATAAAGTCGCGACGGTAGCTAACTCTACCAGTACCATGCACAAGATTCACAGCAAGCCTTTTTCCATGGATGATTTCAGCCATGACCATATGAGCGAAGATGCCCTGGCGTTTATGCGGACAACGGTGGACAAACTTGAAGAAATCCGTCTCCGCTATATGGAGCATAAGAGCAAGGACGACTGGTATGATCTGATTCAGCTGCTGCCGTCCAGTTATCATCAGCTGCGGACCTGCACCTTTAACTATGAGACATTGGTGAATATGTATTATGCCAGAAAGAGCCATAAGCTGGAGGAATGGCATGAGATGTGCCGGTGGATTGAAAGCCTTCCTTATGGGAAAGAATTAATTATTGGTGAGGAATAGAGTATGATTCAACTGTTTGATGTAAAAGGTGATGCTGCGATCTGCGGCATGATGGCCGTTGGCAAGGAAGCAATTCTGTTTGATACGGGAACTGCCCATCAGGCCGGGCGGATGATTCAAAATATGAAAGAGATTTTAGGTGAAAAGCCGCTTCGTGCGGTTTTTCTTACCCATTCTCACTATGACCACGTTGCGGCGCTCCCGGCGATTCAGAAAGCGTGGCCGGAGGTCAGGGTATATGGGGCGGCTTATGCAGCAGAGGTTTTCAAAAAGGAAAAGGCATTGGCCCTGATGGAAGAACTGAGCCGGGAAACCGCAGAAGCAAACGGCGCAGAGTGGCAGGCGGGATATTTCGCTGCCGGTATACAGGTAGATGAGATCGTTGGTGAGGGCATGTCGGTGATGATTGGTGATTTAAAGGTGGATGTCTATGAGACCATTGGCCATACCCGGTGTTCCCTGTCCTTTTATGTAAGTGCGGCGGCAGAAAGTGTTCTTGTCTGCAGCGAATCAGCAGGTGTGATTACCGGCGGTGTGTATTCGCCCTGTTATCTGATTTCATACGAAGGAACGGTGGCAGCAATTGAGAAATGCCGCCAGCTTCCGGCGGGACGGGTTGTCATGTCGCATTCCGGCGTGGTGAATCCGCAGGAATATCCGGATCTTTGGGGGTATCTGATGGAACAGACCGTGAAAAGCCGGGATAATCTGCTGGCTTTACTGCGGGAAGGAACGCCAGAGGAAGAGGTACTGGAATGGATGAGCCGGCATTACCGCAGCGAAGAATCAAAGAAGCAGCAGCCGGATGGAGCATTTTTTGTGAACGCCCGGAGTATCTTAAAGACACTGCGGCGAGAATATCTTTAACACGGAAAGTTTAGAAGAGGCGGGACGTATGAATATTATTGCAGCTGTAGACAAACGCTGGGGAATCGGGAAGAATAACCAACTGCTGGTGAAGATTCCCAATGATCAGAAGCTGTTTTTAGAAGAAACCACAGGCAAAGTGGTGGTTATGGGACGAAAGACATTGGAGTCCCTTCCGGGACAGCAGCCGCTGACCGGACGAACGAATATCATTCTTACTGAAAACCGGGATTTTAAAGTAAAGGATGCAATGATTTGCCATAGTGTGGAAGAAACCTTAGAGGTGTTGAAGAACTATCCTTCCGATGATATCTTTATCATTGGCGGAGATAGTATCTATCATCAGTTTCTGCCATATTGTGAGGTAGCCCATGTGACTTGGATCGACTATGTCTATGATGCGGATACCTTTTTGCCCAATCTGGATCAGGATCCCCAGTGGGAGTTGATGATTGCCAGTGAGGAGCAGACATATTTTGATATTTGCTATGAGTTTCGGATGTATCAGAGAAAGGTTCCGGAAAAAAGTATTGTCAAAACAGGGTTTAAGGTGGTAATATAGAAAAAGAGGGAAAAACCTAAAAAAAAATGAGAATCATGTATTGTATCTTAAAAATTTTATGATAGAATACATATATGACCAATGGTCGATAACGGCCAAAGAAGTTGTGAAGGAGGATGGAGATGTTTAAAATCTTAAAGGCTGAAAAGCTGGCGGACATGATCTACCTGATGGATGTAGAGGCGCCGCGCGTGGCAAAGACTTGCGAACCAGGGGAACTTGTAATTGTGAAGATGGACGAGAGAGGAGAACGAATTCCGCTGACGATCTGTGACTTTGACCGGACAGCGGGAACGGTTACCATCGTATTCCAGATTGTAGGCGCTTCGACCCAGAAGATGTCCAGGCTGCAGGCCGGAGATTCCTTCCAGGACTTCGTTGGACCGTTAGGCCGGGCTTCCGAGTTCGTAGAAGAGGATTTGGCAGAAGTAAAGAAGAGAAAATACCTGTTTGTGGCCGGCGGTGTCGGTACGGCACCGGTATACCCGCAGGTAAAGTGGATGAAGCAGCATGGCATTGATGTGGATGTCATTGTTGGCGCCAAGAACAAAGACCTGCTGATTCTGGAAGAGCTGATGAAGGAAATGGCGGGGAACTTATATATTACCACCGATGACGGTTCTTATGAGCGTAAAGGGATGGTCACCGAGGTGATTAAGGATCTGGTACAGAATCAGGGCAAACAGTACGATGTATGTATCGCCATCGGACCGATGATTATGATGAAGTTTGTCTGTTTGCTGACCAAGGGGCTGAATTTGCCGACGATTGTCAGCATGAACCCGATTATGGTAGACGGTACCGGGATGTGTGGTGCCTGCCGTCTGACCGTAGGCGATGAAGTGAAGTTTGCCTGCGTGGATGGACCGGAATTCGACGGCCATCTGGTGAACTTTGATGAAGCAATGAAGCGGCAGCTGATTTACAAGACCGATGAGGGACGGGCCATGCTAAAGGCATTGGAAGGCGACACCCATCACGGCGGCTGCGGCAATTGCGATTAATGCGGTAAACAGAGTAGTTGGAAGGCGGATATCGGTCAGGAGGATGAACATGGATGTATTAAAGAAAGTTCCGGTCAGAGAGCAGGAACCCCAGAAGAGAGCAAAGAACTTTGAAGAAGTCTGTTTAGGTTACAATGAAGAAGAAGCAATGGCAGAAGCAACCCGCTGCTTAAAATGTAAGAATGCCAAATGTATCGCGGGCTGTCCGGTTTACATTGACATTCCCGGCTTTATCCGGGAAGTGGAAGCGGGAAATCATGAAGAGGCAGCAAAAATAATCGCCCGGTCCTCGGCCCTGCCGGCGGTGTGCGGACGGGTATGCCCGCAGGAGAGCCAGTGTGAAGGGGTATGTATCCGCGGGATCAAGGGCGAACCGGTTTCCATCGGCAAGCTGGAACGTTTTGTTGCGGACTGGTCCAGAGAAAACGGTTTTGTACCGCAGGTAGAAGTAGAAAAGACAGGCAAGAAGGTAGCGGTGATCGGTTCCGGCCCGGCCGGTCTTACCTGTGCCGGTGACCTGGCTAAGATGGGTTATGATGTGACTGTTTTTGAAGCACTGCATGAGCCGGGCGGCGTGCTGATCTATGGTATTCCGGAATTCCGTTTACCAAAGGAAAACGTTGTGAAAGCGGAGATTGAGAATGTAACGAAGCTTGGCGTTAAGATTGAAACCGATGTTGTGATCGGAAAATCCGTTACCATTGATGAGTTGCTGGAGGAAGAAGGTTTTTCCGCCATCTTTATCGGCTCCGGTGCCGGACTTCCGAAATTCATGGGAATCCCGGGTGAGAATGCCAATGGGGTATTCTCCGCCAATGAGTACCTGACCAGAAGCAACCTGATGAAAGCATTCCGTGATGATTATGACACCCCGATCGTCGTCGGCAAGAAGGTTGCCGTCGTCGGCGGCGGCAACGTGGCAATGGATGCGGCCAGAACGGCACTGCGTCTGGGCGCGGAAGTACATATTGTATATCGCCGGAGTGAGGAAGAGTTACCGGCCCGTGTGGAGGAGGTTCACCACGCGAAGGAAGAGGGCATTATTTTTGATCTGCTGACCAATCCGGTAGAGATTCTTGCCGGTGACGATGGCTGGGTAACCGGTATGATCGTCCGCAAGATGGAACTGGGCGAACCGGATGCTTCCGGCAGAAGAAGGCCGATCGAGGTGATGGGGTCGGATTATACCATTGAAGTGGATACCGTGATCATGTCTCTGGGTACTTCCCCCAATCCGTTGATTTCTTCAACGACGAAAGGATTGGACACGAATAGGTGGAAATGTATCGTGGCGGAAGCCGAGAGCGGCCAGACTTCCAGACCGGGTGTATTTGCCGGCGGCGATGCTGTAACCGGTGCGGCAACGGTTATTCTGGCGATGGAAGCCGGACGTGCCGGAGCGAAAGGTATTGACGAATATTTAACTGGAAATTAAGTAAATCAGATTGTGGCAGACAGGTTGTAATGACACCTGTCTGCTCTTTATATTAAATTTTTCCAAGGGAAAGTCCGTCCGGAAAGGAAATGCTTTGAAACATATTGATTTACTTCATGGAAACATACTGACCTCATTAACCGGTCTGGCTCTGCCGATTATGGCAACCTCACTGGTGCAGACAGCATACAATCTGACAGATATGGTCTGGGTCGGCCGGGTTGGAAGCCACGCAGTAACGGCAGTGGGAACGGCCGGGATGTATATCTGGCTGTCCGGCGGCGTGGTCACGCTGGCCCGGATGGGCGGCCAGATCAAGGTTGCCCACAGCCTGGGAAAAGGGGAAGTACAGGCAGCGGCGGAATATGCCAAAGGAGCCATCCAGCTGACCGTTTTGCTGGCACTGGCGTTTGCCTTACTGTCCTGTGCTTTTGCAAAACCGCTCATCGGAATCTTCGGTTTGCAGAACCCGGAGACAGTCCGGCATTCGGTTATCTATCTGCGGATTACCGGCGGCCTGATCCTATGTTCTTTTTTAAATCAGACACTGACGGGTATTTTCACGGCGATTGGCGACAGCAGAACCCCATTTTTGGCCAATGTCCTGGGATTGGTAATCAATGTTATCTTTGATCCGGTCCTGATTTTTGGCTGGGGAGTGTTTCCCCGGATGGGGACGGCCGGAGCGGCAGCAGCAACGGTTTTTGCCCAGATGGTGGTGACGGTGGTGATGGTGCTGCGCTGCCGCCGGGAGACGGTGTTATTTCACCGGTTTAAACTGTGGGAACAGACCGGGCGGGATTATCTGAAGACGATCCTGGAGCTGGGGCTGCCTTCGGCGGTTCAAAATATGCTGTATACCGGTATTTCCATGGTGCTGACCAGGATGGTTGCTTCCTGGGGTGATACCGCCGTGGCGGTACAGCGTGTCGGCGGACAGATCGAATGTATCTCCTGGATGACGGCAGAAGGCTTTGGGGCGGCGATGAATGCGTTTACCGGCCAGAATTATGGGGCCAGGCTTTATGAACGGATTCGGCAGAGCTATTACATGGCAGCGGTCATCATGGGGGTGTGGGGTCTGATGACCAGCAGCCTGATGGTATTTGGGGCGGAATGGCTGTTTCGGTTGTTTATTCGGGAATCTGATGTAATTCCTATTGGCATCAGCTATCTGATTGTGTTAGGATATGGACAGATGTTCATGTGTTTAGAGCTGCTGACGGTAGGTGCATTGCAGGGGCTGGGCAAGACCATGTCCTGTTCCCTGATCATGATTATACTGACGGCGGCCCGGATTCCGCTGGCCATGGTACTTGGCAGGACGGCCCTGGGCCTGGATGGAATCTGGTGGTCCTTGACCGTCAGCAGTATGGCAAAGGGAGTGGTCTTTGTCGGTTACTACCTTTGGGTGCTTAGGGGGGAAAACGAAACAAGAGAGGAATGGGGTGGCGGCAAATGAAGCATGAAACAACAAAAGAAGACAAGTACAGGCAAATGATTGAGACACCGGTGGCCCGGTTGATACCTCAATTGGCAGTGCCAACCATTATTAGTATGCTGGTAACTTCCATTTACAATATGGCCGATACGTTCTTTGTCAGCCAGTTGGGAACCAGTGCATCAGGGGCGGTAGGTGTGATCTTTTCGGCAATGGCGATGATCCAGGCAATTGGTTTTATGCTGGGGATGGGCAGCGGCAACAATATTTCCCGCGCATTAGGCAACCACGACGAGGAGCGGGCCAGTGAATGTGCCGCCACGGCATTCTTTATTGCCGCAATCCTCGGCATCCTGGTTATGATCCTTGGCATTGCCTTTTCGGAGCCGATGGTATACTTTCTGGGGGCAACGGATACGATCGCGCCCTACGCCCAGGATTATGCCCGCTATATCTTGTTTGCGGCTCCTTTTATGATGACGTCCTTTGTTCTGAATAATATTCTCCGGGCTCAGGGAAACGCCTTTTCTTCAATGCTCGGAATTACCGCCGGCGGCATTTTAAATATGGTGCTGGATCCGCTGTTTATCTTTACATTCCAGATGGGAATCGCCGGTGCGGCAATCGCAACGATGCTAAGTCAGATGATCAGCTTTTGTATTCTGCTGTATCAGTGCGGCCGCCGGAAAGATTGTATTCGCATCCAGATATCCCGGTTTCGCCCGGATAAGGCCACCATCGGGGCGATCGTACATGCCGGAATGCCGTCCTTCTTCCGTCAGGGGCTGGCCAGTGTGGCAGCGGTGGTGCTGAATTTTGCCGCCGGCCCTTATGGTGATGCGGCGATTGCAGCAATGTCCATCGTCAACCGTTTCATGATGTTCATTAATTCAAGCCTGATTGGCTTCGGTCAGGGCTTCCAGCCGGTATGCGGCTTTAATTTCGGCGCCAGGCGGTATGACCGGGTGCTGGAAGCATTCTGGTTCTGTGTCAGGGTGGCGGTGGTGATGCTGACGGTCTTTGGCATGGTAGCTTTTATTTTCAGCCGGCCGATTATTGCGGCGTTCAGACGGGAGGATCTGGCGGTCATTGAATACGGTACTCTGGCATTGCGGCTGCAGCTGCTGACAATGCCGTTCCAGGCGTGGTTCATTATGGTGAATATGCTGACCCAGTCCATTGGCTATGGATTCCGTTCTTCCCTGGTTGCCATATCCAGACAGGGGCTGTTCCTGATTCCGCTGTTATTCGCCCTGCCGCGGTCATTTGCGTTTCTCGGGGTACAGATGGCCCAGCCGATTGCGGATATACTGACCGCTGCTTTGGCGACAGTGGTAGTCGCCGGGGTATTAAAAGAGCTGAATCAGTTAAAAAATAAACAAACGGTGTAGGAAGCGTTGTTTCTACAAATAAGACTTTACGAAATCAGTGTTTTATGAGAAAATAGAACCAAGTATGAAGTCTGACAGAAGATGCAGAAGTTAAACGCGTACTTTACACATTACAAAGTTGAAAGGAGTTTTAACATGATTTATTCACATGAAGTAGAAGAAATGTGCATCGTTGCACAGGGCGTTCATCATGGCGCTGCTCCAATTCCGGAAGAAGCAAAGTGGGTACAGGCTAAACAGATTTCCGACATTTCCGGTCTGACCCATGGTGTGGGCTGGTGTGCTCCACAGCAGGGTGCCTGCAAGCTGACTCTTAATGTAAAGGAGGGCATCATTCAGGAGGCTCTGATTGAGACGATCGGCTGTTCCGGTATGACTCATTCCGCGGCGATGGCTTCCGAAATTCTACCAGGTTTAACATTGTTAGAGGCTCTGAACACGGACCTGGTATGTGACGCGATCAATACCGCTATGAGAGAATTGTTTTTACAGATTGCCTACGGCAGAACCCAGAGTGCTTTCTCGGAGGATGGTTTGCCGATTGGTGCCGGTTTGGAAGATTTAGGAAAGGGACTGCGTTCCCAGATTGGTACCATGTATGGTACTCTGAAAAAAGGTCCTCGTTACCTGGAGATGGCTGAAGGTTATGTAACCGGCATTGCTCTGGATGCAGAAGATCAGATTATTGGTTATCAGTTTGTCAGCCTTGGCAAGATGGCTGATTTCATCAAGAAAGGTGATGATGCAAACACCGCTTGGGAAAAAGCCAAAGGGCAGTACGGCCGGGTTGCCGATGCAGTAAAAATCATCGATCCACGCAAGGAATAATTAAGGAGGACACATATCATGGCATTATTTGAATCATATGAGAGACGTATCAAACAGATTGATGCTGTATTGAACAGCTATGGCATTGCTTCCATCGAAGAAGCAGAGAAGATAACCAAAGACGCAGGTCTGGATGTATATACTCTGGTAGAAAATATTCAGCCGATTTGTTTTGAAAATGCAAAGTGGGCCTATATCGTTGGTGCTGCTATTGCCATCAAGAAAGACTGCCGGAAAGCTGCGGCTGCGGCGGCTGCAATCGGCGAAGGCCTGCAGGCATTCTGTATTCCCGGTTCCGTTGCCGACCAGCGTAAAGTAGGTCTGGGACATGGTAACCTGGGCAAGATGCTGCTGGAAGAAAAAACCGACTGCTTCTGCTTCCTGGCCGGACATGAGTCTTTTGCTGCTGCCGAAGGTGCGATCGGTATTGCGGAGAAGGCCAACAAGGTTCGTCAGAAACCGCTGCGGGTTATCCTGAACGGTTTAGGTAAGGATGCGGCTCAGATTATCTCCAGAATCAACGGCTTTACCTATGTAGAGACCCAGATGGATTATTACGCCGGCGAAGTAAAAGAGCTGTGGCGGAAATCCTACTCTGAGGGACTTCGGGCGAAAGTAAACTGCTACGGTTCCAACGATGTAACCGAAGGTGTTGCCATCATGTGGAAAGAGGGCGTGGATGTTTCCATCACCGGTAACTCTACCAATCCAACCCGCTTCCAGCACCCGGTAGCAGGTACCTATAAGAAGGAATGTATGGAGAAAGGCAAAGATTACTTCTCCGTAGCTTCCGGCGGCGGTACCGGCCGTACCCTGCATCCGGACAACATGGCGGCCGGTCCTGCTTCTTATGGTATGACCGATACGATGGGCCGTATGCATAGTGACGCGCAGTTTGCCGGTTCTTCTTCCGTACCGGCTCACGTTGAGATGATGGGTCTGATCGGCGCCGGCAATAACCCGATGGTGGGAATGACGGTGGCTGTGGCGGTTGTTATTGAGGAAGCGGCGAATGCCGGGAAGTTCTAAGAAAACCGTATTAAATCATAAAAAAGAGAACCATTTGGTTCTCTTTTTTTGATGACATTTTGCGTCAGGCCTCTTTTTTAAATAAAGCAGATGTGTTATACTAACTGGGAAGTGCCGTCAATCACATGGGAAGAAAGGGAAGCATTATGCCAGAATTACCAGAAGTAGAAACCGTCCGCAGGACGTTGAAAAACTTTGTAATCGGAAAAGAAATCCGGGAGATCGAAGTATATTATGATAACATTATCAATGGTGACACGAGTGTATTCATCAACACGCTAAAAAGTCAGACAATTCGGGATATTGACCGGGTTGGAAAATATCTGATTTTTATTTTTGATCATGATGCGGTTATTTCTCATCTGCGAATGGAAGGCAAGTACAATATTACAGATGCTGCCAGGCCGCATGACAAGCATGAGCATATTACGTTCCGTTTCAGCGACGGTACCGAACTGCGGTATCATGATACCCGGAAGTTTGGCCGTCTGGAGTTGGCAAACAGGGAAACTTACCGTTGTGAGCTGCCTCTTAGCAAGCTGGGGCCGGAGCCGTGGGAGGCAGATACGAATACGGTATATGCGAAGATACATAAAAGCAGTCTGCCGATTAAAGCATTATTGTTAGACCAGGGTATTATGGCGGGGATCGGCAATATCTATGCCAATGAAATCTGCTTTCGGATGAGTATGAATCCGAAAACCCCGGGGAAGCGGGTCAGTAAAAAGCGTGTGGAGAAGCTGATCGAAGTATCGCAGCAAATATTGGAAATGGCCATTGCCCAGGGCGGGACGACCATTCACTCTTTCGATGCTAACGGAATCACCGGTTTGTTTCAGATGCAGTTACAGGTGCATATGCAGAAGATATGTCCTGTTTGCAAGGAAGAGGTAGTGAAAGAAATGGTTCAGGGCCGGGGCACTTATTATTGCAAAGTGTGCCAGCGGAGGTGAGCTGACTATGCCACAGCCCCGGACATTGCCAAAATAATAGATCCAATCAGAGAAAAAAGGGACCGAGCAGCATTTCTGCGCATAGGTCTCTTTTTTTGATGTCATATTATTTTGTTTATTTTGTTTTCCTGATGATTATAAATTGACATATTTAAGTGGACATGTTATACTTGCTTCTGGAAGAACATACGTTCAAAAGTCCTGATCTATATGCCATATCTGTAAAAAATATGAATAAAGAATTCATAAATATATTTAAGAGAATAATTGGCATAAATACTGATTTTTGTTCATATTAAACTATAGTATCAG